>SESD01000097.1_pt1 | contig 50270 bp, 50 predicted proteins | sample 3171411 | NCBI WGS metagenome assembly SESD01 (sample SAMN06051880, study PRJNA518727) | freshwater metagenome | biome: subpolar coniferous forest; feature: holomictic lake; material: water; isolation source: holomictic Lake 442, 16.5 m depth | place: Canada: near Kenora, Ontario | collected...
TGGTTATTTTAACACACTATCTTGTGTTTATTGAATAATTGTGACGATTTTGTTGTAATGATTTTTTCTAAGTTCCGCAATCTTTTCCTGAGGACCATTTAATTCCATGGATTGTATAAGCTTAACTTTGTCAGCTTGTAGCTCTTTAAAAATATCTTTTTGGAATTTCTGTTTGGCGACCTCTTATTTATAAATATCTTTATAACTCTGGGATCTGGAAACTCGACCCTGTTAGATTAGCTTGAAGGCACTTAACTTTTCATGGTTATCCTGATGCAACCGTCAGTTTCGGGTCGCTATGGAGTACTAATCCTGAAGACAAGGCTATCGTCAGTGCCATTATAAATTTGGCGAAAAATCTTGGTATGCAGACTATTGCTGAAGGTGTGGAAACGGCTGACCAACCGGCATTTCTTTGCGAACAGTGATGTGATCAGATGCAGGGTTATCTCTTTAGCAAGCCATTACTAAGAGAATCATTTGAAGTATTATTAAAACAGAATCTATCATAGGCTAGCGTCTTTAGGTTCGATAAAAATAGGGCATTAGTTTGTTCAATAGTTTCTGGCTTCTACTATATTAGCTTGAACGACAGCAATCACAAATATTGCAGACGTTGATTTGGCGTAACAACCGACTTCAGTTCATCGTCAACAGTCCTTCAAGTTTTAATCATCGAGGCGACAACTACATTGATAATTTCCGACCCTATACTTAAGGTGCCCATAGGTGTTTGTACGTATAGCTTTATAAGTTTTAACTGTTATTGTTTTACCCAGAAGTTTGAAAGCATTATCGGGTTTATATCTTTTTGAAAGGTGTTTGTGTCTGTTAGCGACCCAGGCCTTGTAAAAACGAAAATTTAACAACACTGGCAGAGATAACCATCAGATTTTTATTGAATAAGTTGATTCTATAACCAATGATTTGCTCTGTTTTAATAGGCAAGTCGACCGAATTTTAAATTAGAATAATTTGTGCGCTTTGACATGGCCAAGAATGCATCGCGTAATCAAGTCAAATTGGCCGCAAGTTGTTTGATCTTATTGCCAACTTATCACAGAAAACACGTAGTCTGATAACAGCGATACCATTTCATATTTAAAAATTATTTTTAGTATCGTCCTATTAATTACAAGGTCGATCCAAAGGAGTCAAACATGAAAGCCTTCACAATTCTTTTTGTACTCACCTTATTTGTATTTTCAGTTTCGGCAGATGAAGTCAAAATCGTTAAACCCGAAGAGGTTGGTTTATCGACTCCTCGCCTCCAGATAATCAGCAATATGATGCACGACAATATCGACGAGAAAAAGATGGCGGGAGCGGTTGTGCTTGTTGCCCGACACGGCAAGATCGCCTACTTCGAAACGTTCGGTCAGTCTGACATAGATAAGCCAATGCAGCGAGACACGATGTTCCGTATCTGCTCAATGACCAAACCAGTAGTAACATTGGCTGTTCTTCAGTTGTACGAAGAAGGCAAACTTCTACTATCCGACCCGATCGCAAAATATATTCCCGAATTTTCACATCCCAAAGTGATTGAGATGCTGCCGCCCGGTTCCAATCCTTCTTTCAGGTTGGTTCCAGCCAAACGCGACATCACGATTAAGGATCTACTTACTCACACCGCAGGGATGCCTTATCCGTTTGCATCTGAGTGGTATCCAAAAGACCACTTGTTGCATCAGATGCATGTGCTGTATGAAGAAGCTGGTATTAGCAGCGGGATGTACGAGACCGAAGGTACGATAGGCGACATGGTCAAGCGGTTAGCACGCCTGCCGCTGGCCAGCCAACCTGGGGAAGCATTTATATACGGTTTGGCGGCTGATGTGCAGGGATATCTGGTCGAAGTAGTCTCCGGATTGAAGTTAGATGACTATATCCGGGAAAAAATATTTAATCCATTAAAGATGAACGACAGTTATTTCTTTGTTCCGGAAATCAAACAAGACCGGCTCTCTGCTTTATGGAAGAGCGACTGGCACGGTAAATTGGAGAAGGTATCAGACGGTGCACACCGCGAAGGCGACTATGTGTATTCTCCGACTTTTCAGACCCAAGGTCCTAAAACCTTTCTATCGGGCGGCGTTGGAATGGTCACTACAGCCTACGATTATTTCCGTTTTGCTCAGATGTTGTTAAACAAAGGAGAGTTGGATGGTGTACGTTTAGTTAGCAGAAAGACGATCGAATTGATGACCACCAATCAAATTGGCAAGCATTCTGAAATCACCTTGCATGACGAGGGATGGAAGTTCGGATTGGGCCTTGGGATTCAAGCAGATCGCGAACACAATGTCGATGCCGGGGATGTAGGGACATTCGAATGGGCCGGTCTTTACTCCACACGCTTCAGTGTTGACCCTAAAGAAGAGAAGATCACCATCTTCATGTCGCAGACCCACCCCTTTAATTACCACTTTGATTTATGGGATAAGTTGTTAGTACTATCCACTTCAAGTATTGCAGATTGATAGGAGTAATAAAATGAAAACTTATAGGAATAATTCAGTATGGAGCATAGTAGCGCGGATAACTGCGCTACTATTGATAGCATGTTCATTTAGTGCTCAAGCAACAGCACCACGCCTTACCGCAAAAATGTTCGGCGATGAAAAGAAGGCGGATATTGTGGCTTATCAGTCTGTATCATCGGAGACCAAATCCGAATCTGAATTAACACAAGCCATTGTGACTGAGGCGTTCAATGCATCAGAAAAAACACCCATCATTGATTTATTGCCATCCAAGAAATTAGCGACCTACGCCCTGTTTAACCATGATGCTGCCGCGTTAATTGGTAGCTTGCAGGATTTAGCCAATCAAGATAAAAAGCAATACAGCATAGTGACCTTTTATCTAAAAAGCGTAGATGACGAACCAGTTGTGATTATCTTTAACAATGAGCATGCAAAAGCATTGCGTAATGACTTCGTCGCTGGAATGCAGAAAATCATCAAGAGTGGCAAGTATCTGCAACTGATCGAAAAATCTCGCGGCAAATTACCCCCTGAATATCTCGGCCGCTTGAAACGACTAAATCCGGGTTGGAAATGAAACCTGCGCCCCTAATTGGTGTTATTTCGATTGGGGTTGCTTTGTTGTTGACCTTGCCTGTTGAGGCGAAGTCAATGGAGTTTGTCTCTACCGATACGCCTCCATACTGGTCTTCGAAGTTACCGGAAAATGGCTTCGGCGGCTCTATTTTGCATTTGATTTCAGCAGCCGCCGACGTGACCTATGCAATTAAATATTTGCCTGTAAAACGTTACAGTACAAGTGTCGCTCCTTTTATCGTTGGAGATCCTGATTTGCTAACCAATCAGAAAGATCGAGCCATCTTTCCCATAGGGGTATTTTATTCTGCTTTTTTCTTTTACAGACCTCATCATGAAGTGATTAAAGTACATAGCATGAAAGACATGAAGGGGCATACGCTTGGTGTCTTAAGAGGATCAATCGAGGATAAAGCAGAGTTTGTTCGTCAAGGTGTCAAGGTGGAGGAAAACGATTCAGTCGAATCACTCCTAAAAAAGTTAAAAAAGGGCCGAATTGATTTTTGTATTCTGGTCGCTGGTTCAGGTCGCTACATGATTCAACAGTTATTTCCAGATGAACAGGAGAGTTTTTCTCAAGAAATCATACCGGCCTTAACTCGGCCCATAACCATCATGATTGATATGCATGACACTGAGGGTAGAATGATTGCACAACGTTATCGGCAGGTGTTGTCCAAGACTCTGCATAGCAAAAACTATCAATCCATCATGGAAGGATTTTATGATAAAGATTATATCCCGGTTAATCGGAATGCAAAGCTGGACAAATTCATAAAGTATTACGCAAACACTTGGACTGAAAAAAAATGAATTCACCCTTAGGATCAGTCAAGTCACTTTATCGACAGCTCTTGATCGCTTTGATCGTTTTGGTCACTATCGTTTCATTCATTGTAAGTTTATTAAATGTACTTTATTCCTCGCATGAATCTGAAGCAACGTTTGAAAGCAAAGTCTTGGTCTATTCTGACAGCCTTCGTGATTCGCTCGAATGGCCACTATGGAATGTTGACGATGAATTGGTAAGTAAAATCGGAACCGCTTTTTCAAGTAATACCGACATCGCTTCTTTGATAATTCTTGATGATCAGAAACATGTCATCTACGACCATTTCAAACCAAATGAGAATCAGACCAAACGATTGATCGTGATTGAACATGAAGGCGCTCCGATTGGAAGTGCCGAAATTGGCTTGTCGCTGAGTGCCTATGAAACAAAGTATCGGGAGTTATTGCTTAATGGGCTTCTCTCGACTTTGTTGCTGATTGTCAGTCTGCTAGCAGCATTACGATGGTTGTTGGCCAGGTTATTGAAAAAGCCTATCGATACACTGATTGGTGTGATTGATGAGGTGGTGGAAGATAAATACCAATCAATGCCAATTGCTGATACTTATTCAGAATTCTCTCCAATTCTTACCCGATTCAAAATGATGATGGAGGTCATTGCCAGTCGAGAGTCCTGCCTAATCCAGAGCAATGAAAATCTGTTAACAGAAACAACAGAACGACTTCAAGCTGAACAGGAAAAACGCTTCAGCGATGAACGTTTGCGCGCATTTTATGAGCTTGACCTTGTTGGCTTGGCGATAACTTCACCAGAGACAGGCTGGTTAAGTGTCAATTCATGCCTGTGCACTATGCTCGAATATTCAGAGCAGGAACTACTAGGAATGACTTGGGCAGAATTAACTCATCCTGATGATTTGGCTGCCGATGTTAAGCAATTTAATCGCATGTTAGCATATGAAATTGAAGGTTATAGTCTTGAAAAACGCTTTATCTGCCGTACCGGAAAAATTATTCATTCTCAATTGGTCGTTCGATGCGTTCGTAAGGAAAATTGCCAAATAGATTACGTCATAGCCATGGTTCAGGACATTACCGCGCGCAAACGAATGGAGGTTGAGTTACGTATCAATGAAGAACGCTTAAAGCTTGCAACCCGTGCTGGAGGGGTAGGTATTTGGGATTGGGATATTACATCAAATACACTGGTCTGGGACGAAAGCATGTATGCGCTTTACGGTATTTGTAGCGATAATTTTGACGGTGCTTTTGATACCTGGACCCGCACGCTGCATCCAGATGACCGTGAGTTTGTCGAAAGTGAAATACAGGCAGCGCTAGGAGGCGAGAGAGATCTTGCCACCGAATTTCGTGTACTTCGACCCGATGGCACAGTCCGAAATATCAAGGTGTCTTCCAAAACCAATTTTGATTCAAAGGGGACGCCAATTCGGATGATAGGTACCAATTTTGACATCACCGATGTTAAGCAAACCTTAGCAGAACTTCAAAAATACAAGGATCACCTGGAAGAAGAGATTCAGCAACGTACCGCCGACTTGGTACTGGCACGCGATGCAGCTGAAGAAGCGAGTATTTCCAAAAGTATCTTCCTGTCTAGCATGAGCCATGAACTGCGCGCCCCTTTGAATGCAATCCTCGGTTTTTCCGGATTGATGCAAAGAGACGAACACTTAAATTCCGAGCAACGTAAAAATCTCGATATCATCAACCGCAGTGGTACACATTTGCTGACTCTAATCAATGATGTATTGGAAATGGCCAAAATTGAAGCAGGAAGAACACAACTAGAAATTACCGCATTCGATTTGGGTGCCATGGTGCGTGATGTCACCGACATGATGGAGAATCGTTCCCGTGATAAAGGACTACAACTTCTTCTCGACCAGTCGTCCGCATTTCCACGTTTTATCAAAGGTGACGAAGCACGTTTGCGTCAGATACTCATCAATCTGATTGGAAATGCCGTTAAATTCACAGACCACGGCGTTATAACTCTTCGCTTGGCTTCAAGACAGAATTCAAATTCACACTTAATAATTGAAGTTGAAGACTCTGGACGTGGAATATCAACGGAAGATCAAAAACGACTTTTTCAGCCATTTGTTCAACTGGGCAAACAGGGTGGGGATAACAAAGGGACAGGACTGGGGTTGTCGATTACGCGTCAATTCGTGCAATTGATGGGTGGCAGTATCAGCATCGAAAGTGTATTGAATAAAGGTTCACTGTTCCGGATTGATTTACCGCTTAATGAAGTTAAAGACGAAGATGTTATTCTGCCTAAAAAGTCAGATAAAGCTGAGGTTGTTGGCCTTGCTCCTGGACAGCCGGAATATCGCATTTTGATCATCGAAGACCAACCGGAAAACCAGATGTTGCTATTGCAGTTAATGCAACGTGTGGGCCTTTCTGTCAAACTGGCTGACAACGGCAAACAAGGCGTGAAACTGTTTAAAAGCTGGCAGCCGCATCTCATCTGGATGGATAGGTGTATGCCTGTTATGGACGGCTTAGAAGCAACAAAAATTATTCGGTCACTCCCTGGAGGTAAGGAGGTTAAAATTGTTGCTGTTACCGCCTCCGCATTTATGGAGCAACGAGCTGAAATATTAAAAGTGGGTATGGATGATTTTGTGCGTAAGCCCTACCGATTCAATGAGATTTACGAATGCCTGACCAAGCAACTGAATGTGAAATTCATCTACACCGATGTGGTAATAGCTGAGGACTTAGAACCTGCTCAATTGAAAACGCAAATGTTTGCAGTACTTCCGCCGGCATTATGCAAGGAATTGGCCGATGCGCTGGACAGTCTGGATAGTGACTTTATCAATGGCATTATTCTTAAAGTCGCCGTTTATGACTTGACGCTACATAAGGCGCTCATTCATCTAGCTGATCGTTTTGATTACTCGGCCATCCTGAAAGCCTTGCCGCCCAACCAAGAAGTGAATTGACATGATAGAAAAAGCCAAAATACTCGCGGTTGATGACACGCCCGCCTCATTGAAGCTGTTAACTGACCTCCTGAAGTTGGAGGGATACCGGGTACACTCGGCTATCAATGGTGAAACGGCACTTAAATTGGCCACCACACATCCACCCGACATTGTCTTGCTTGATATTCGTATGCCAGTGATGGACGGTTACGAAGTGTGCAGACGTCTCAAGGCCAATCCGGCCACACAAAATATACCGATAATCTTTGTTAGCGCGGCATCTGAAACAGAAGATAAGGTACATGGTTTCGAGCTTGGCGCCATCGACTTCATTACTAAACCTTACCAGCGTAATGAGTTGTTTGCCAGAGTGCGTACCCATCTGGAGTTGAATCGCTTAAACCATCATCTTGAAGAATTGGTTGTAGAGCGAACGAATCAATTGCTCTCAAGTCATCGCGAAACGATTGTGACGATGACCCGTGCAGCATCCTTCAAAGACGAGTCGACGGGTTGCCATATTGCGCGCATCAGCTTCTATTGCACTGAAATTTCGAAAGAATTAGGAATGGATGCTGAGTTTACTGATCTTATCCGCTATGCCAGTCCGATGCATGATATCGGAAAAATGGCCATACCAGACGCAATTCTTCATAAGCCTGGCGGATTTGAGCCAGAGGAATGGAGGATCATGCAAACCCATTGTGAGGTTGGTGCAAAGATGCTGAGCGGTAATAATTCACCCTATCTTGTAATGGGTGCTGAAATAGCAGCCGCCCATCATGAAAACTGGGATGGGAGTGGCTATCCATCCGAACTTAAGGACAACGAAATTCCACTAGCAGCACGAATTGTTCAGATTTGTGATATTTATGATGCGTTAAGATCTCCTCGCGCTTACAAAGGGGCATTAAGTCATGAACGTAGTGTGGAAATCATTACCACAGGCGATCAGCGTACATTGCCCTCACATTTTGATCCGGCGGTACTCAACATATTCAAACGATGTAACGAGCGTTTTCGAGAGATTTTCGAATTAAATATCGCACAAGAATTATTACCAGAATGAACTGTCGTTTGATAACATTACTTGATCCAGGCGAGTTGAATTTAAATGAAGCCCGAATGCGTAGCTTATGGATTGGTTTTGTACTGATGTTAACGCCAATGCCTTGAGGTTTACCGGAAGCCAGAGGCGAGCATATCCAAATATTGAACCCATCTGCAAAGTGGACACTAGGCTTGATACAAGTGAATATCAAAAAAGCATTATTCCTCTGCGAAGCCCCTTTTGCACATCAATTAAGTTAAGAAGGTCTTACTTTTACTGCGTACGCAACTATGGCTCAGAACAATCAGGCCCTGAACAAATCCACTAGTCTTTTAAGCGACTGCAAGTCTTCGCCGGTTACAATCCGCCCGTAGCGCAACTTGATAAATACGGCGGTAATTTGATCAATATCCGCTGTCTGCGCGGGCAGCTTCGTCTTGACCCGTTCTGCATAATCTTTAGCGCCTTCACCGGCATTTCTGATCAGCCCATGTTTGACAAGTTTTTTACAAAACCGATTATAACTAGACAAGACTTTATCGGCAGATTTCGATTTATGATACAAAAGAAACCAGCAAAGCACGGCTGTTATCGAGGCTATTACGGCGATCATCCAGTAAGTCAGGGTCTTAAGGTCGTTGATGCCGAACGACGACAGGAAGTTGGCTTGACTCTTGTTATCATAATTGATGACCCAGCGCTGCCAGTTGTAATCGACTTTGCCCCACAACTGCCGCGCCTGTTTTAGCCAGTTGTATGCAGGTACGTTTGCCGCTGCGATACCGTAAGTGGTATGCCAATCTATGCTACTACTCTGCTCGATCCTTTCCGGCGCTATCGCAGCCGTGGGATCAACCCGAACCCAGCCCTTATCATTTAGCCACACTTCGGCCCAGGCATGAGCATCGGCTTGCCGTATTTCCAGAAAGTCGCCAGCTTTGTTCAGCTCGCCGCCCTGATAACCGGTTACGACACGCGCCGGAATATGCGCTACGCGCATTAGATATACGAAGGCAGAAGCGTAATGACTACAAAATCCGTAACGGGTTTTGAACAGAAAGTTTTCAATCGGATTTTCTTCAATGAGCGGCGGGGTCAAGGTGTAATGAAAGTCTTCAACTCTGAAATGGTTTAGCAGCCGATTGATAAAGTTGTCGGGGGCGCTGTCAAAACCATGCAACTGGGCAACCAGCTGTTTGATTTTATCCGAGGGCTCACTGGGCAACTGAGTTGCGGTTTTATATTCGCCAAGATTGATTGGGCCTGTGTTGTAATCGGTATAAGAGATCAGATCATATTCAGTACGATTGTCGGAACGGTCTACCGCTGACAGCTGGTAGGCGGAACTTATAGTTAAAGGTGAAGGAATTTCTACTGGCATATCCAGTGCAAATATCCAATTTTTATCTTGCGGCTCCATCAGCAACTTGTATTGATAAGCTCTACCGGTAACGACTGGAGAACGCATGGGCTTTTGGAAAGCAATCTGAGTCCAGCGCTTGCCATCGGTATACGTTAGAACCGGGCCGCGCCAATAGCGTAGTCGCGGTGGCGGAATGGCACTGGCAAATTTGACGCGGAACACCAATTCGTCAGACCCGCCCAGGTCGCTAATGGAGCCCGGCTCCATACTGTCGCTTAAACCGGCCCTGGCTTGATGCGGATCATTGAGCAGCATCCATTTTGGCGCATCGATTCTGGGAAATAAAACAAACAAAGCCAGCGCAATCGGCAGCGCCTGGACAGTAATAATAACGGCTGTTTTAATCGCGGAAAGTGTTTGCGCCTTGCCGCTGTTGATATAAACCAGCGTTGCCAACAGCACACAGCAAACCAACAGAATATAGGCTGTCATCAGGATGCTTTGTTCGTATAAAAACTGGGAGGCGGCGACGATAAAAGCAAAGTAGGTGATCAGGTAAAGATCGCGTTCGGTTTTAATCTCCATTAATTTGAGTCCGAGCGCGATGATAAACAACTGGGTTCCTGCATCGCGCCCAAACAGGCCTTGATGCTGGTTATAAAGCAGGGCAATTCCGCAGACCACAGCTATAAAAATAACCGGCTTATTGGGTAGCCACTTTTGTTTCCAGCTACCGATAAACCGCCAACTAAACAGTAGACCAAAAAAGCCGAAAACTGCTGCAGGGATATGGTAGATATGTGGGAGAACTATCAGCCCGACAGACGATAGTATAAAGATTAAAATGTTTTTGTCGAGTTCCGGTTTCATCAAAATAGCGCCAGCGCTTCAAGGCATTTTTGATAATGCGCCAAGCCGTTATCGGGCGGCAATTTTAATCCCGGCAAAGCAAAGCTATAAGTGATTCCGGCTTGCTCCGCATCGACCACCCAGCGGCATAACTGGCTTAAGCGCTCTTCGATGCTATGCCCTGGCGCTTGATCGTAATCCAAGCGGATTTCCTCAATTGACTGTTCGCCGGCGTATTGTTTGCTGAACACGCCCAAGCCTTTGGCGAAGGCTTTCCAATGTATGTGTTTGATCGAATCTCCGGATTGGTATGCTTGCAACCCTTGAAAATCGTCGCCGCCCTTTTGGTTAAATCCCTGTTGCGCTCCTGCCAGTGATATTTGAGGAAATGGTATTTCGATAAGCGCCGGTTTTGGATAAACCAGGGCCTTTAGGCCAAAACGGATTGGAGACCAGGCGCGAAACAAGCCCAGCGGATAAGTGCTGGATAGCGTGACCGTTCCGGCTGTGTGCCAGCCTCTTTTTTGGGTGATAGAATACAGGGTGATATGCGCAGCGCCTTGGGCTTGAATGACCAAGCGTTGACTGTCTTGCTGGGTAACCTGCAATTGTTGGCGCTGCAAATCGGTCGGGTTGTTGATATGGATGTCGAAGCCAGCTGCCTCTCCTGCAAACACGGCTTTGCTCCGGCCCTTTTGTACCACCAGACCGGCTAAGGCTTTGTAGCTATGTAAGATGGTGACAAAAAACACACTCGCGAGTAAAAAAGCCAGCATGTAGGTTAAGTTATTGTTATAGACAAAAGCAATCAGCAACAACAGCGCAATCAACAAGACAAAGCCCAAGCCCCGCAAGGTAGGCAAGATAAAGATGCGCCGGTGATTTAAGGTGACCGGCGTATCAATGGCTTTTTCACCCGCAACAAACCGGCTGAGCCGAAAACGTTCTGTTAACTTCAATGGACGGCAACGTTGGCTAAAATCGGTGCGACGATGGCTTCCGATTGAGTGTTACCTGCCCGTAAGCGATGGCCTGTGACTGCCGCCAATACGGCTTGAATATCTTCTGGAATCACCGCATCGCGCCGATCCATAAACGACCAAGCTTTGGCCGCAGTCAGCAATGCCAGACCGGCTCTAGGCGACAGACCGCAGTGATAGTCAGGCGACTCGCGAGTATATTTGATGATGGCCTGGCAATAATCCAGCAGGGCGGCCGATACATGAACCTCAGTAACAGCCAGCTGTATGCGCTGCAACTGTAGCGACGGTAGTTGTACTGGAAGCGATTCACAAAGTTGATGCCTGTTTTTCCCCATCAGCAACTGTCTTTCTGCCTGATGATCGGGATAGCCCAGTTCGATGCGCATTAAAAAACGATCCAATTGCGATTCTGGTAGCGGAAACGTGCCAATTTGATGGGACGGGTTTTGCGTGGCGATTACAAAAAAAGGCAGCGGCAGCGGATAGGTTTTTCCTTCGATCGTCACTTGACGCTCTTCCATGGCTTCCAGCATTGCGCTTTGGGCCTTGGGCGTAGCGCGATTGATTTCATCGGCAAGCACCATTTGGTTAAAAACCGGGCCGGGATGAAATTTGAACTCGTGATTTTTAGCATCAAAAACTGAAGCGCCTATGATGTCGGCTGGGAGAATATCGCTGGTAAATTGAATCCGCTGGTAATTTAATCCAAGCAGTTTTGCCAATGTGTGCGCCAGTGTAGTTTTGCCGACACCAGGAATATCTTCTATCAGCAAATGACCGTGAGCCAGCAGGCAACAAAGCGCAAGCTTAACCTGCCGTGGTTTGCCAAGTATGACTTGATTGGCTGACTCTAAAAGCTGATCGATTGCATTGTGCATAGGGGGTGATAGGGTTAGGTTATAAATTAAATTAGACTTTATTATAGAGCAAGATTCAAGTGTACTTAACCGGTTGTCGCACACAACCTAAGTACCTGGTATGTAGAACGTTTGAACCTATACAAAGCGTTCATGACTATTGATGTACTTCTGCGAGGTGAGCTGCCATTTCTTGGTTCGTTGCCTGAGTTCGGTCAGGAATACTGTTTATGCCCAACCTTATAATTATAATCGGCATGGGTTTTGTTGATGCGAAACTGTAAAAGCTCTTTGATTCATCATTCACCCGAATCGGGAAGCTTGAATCCATTCCCAATGTCGAAAATGGGCCCTCCATTTACCCTGCTTGCTCCAGAAATGAGCTGCGCAAACTCGACATAAACGATTCGAATTGAGTTGTAATAAACGCCATTTTGATGCACAAAAGCCTAGTTTGACTTGGCAGGTGGGCCTTATGTTACTGAAGCCCATTTAATACCACTGCAAGACGCAGGTTTACAAACGTATTTGAGAACCTTGGACATCAAATTTGTGCTGCCAAATGGGGATGTGTAAATGTTATAACCTGACAGCCAGTTCTGAATCTATCATTGCGCTTTTTTCAGTTGCAACACATCAGTGCATCAGCTCTCGCAATTCAGCATCAATTCCCATTCCCCGAAAAACAGGTAAAGATGCTGTAATTCCACTCATAAAAAAATAATGTTTTTTTCAACTGGTTCAATAAGCGCATTAAGACCCGGGTAGGTCGGAATAAGGCCACCCAAACGTAGCGAGGGTTGGCGATTCTGGCAATATTTCCTGAAATCACTTGTTCTCGCTTTCGCTCGAAAAAGCCATATTCCGGTTTACCCGACTGAACTTCAAATGAATGCCGCTTAAAAATCAGTCACGACAAATATGGGCGGCGTGGAAGTCGATATGATCTTTGATGAAGCTGGCGATGAAAAAATAGCTGTGATCATAGCCTTCCTGCATCCGAATCGTGCAGCTGTCGGTGAATCCCTTGTCGTTGATTTTTTTTGTAAAAACATCTGTTTTTAACTGGACTTCAAGAAAATCATCAGCTAAACCCTGATCTATCAACATAGGCGGAATTGACGCCGTTTTATCAACGAGCATAAGACTATCGTACTGCTCCCAATCCGCTTGATTTTCTCCCAGATACAGAGAAAAAGCCTTCTGACCCCAGGGGCAGTTCATTGGATTGATGATAGGTGAAAAGGCAGAAACCGATTTGAACTTGTCTCTGTTTTTCAAAGCCATGATTAATGCGCCATGCCCGCCCATGGAATGACCGGAAATAGACAGGCAATCAAGTGCGATTGAAAAATTGGAAAACAGAATTTCGGTGATTTCATTAACCACATAATCATACATGCGGTAATTTTCTGACCAGAGTTTTTCTGTTGCATTCAGATAAAAGCCGGCGCCCGAACCAAAGTCGTAGCTGTCATGTTCGCCCGGCAAATCAGTTCCTCGGGGCGAGGTATCAGGACAGATGACGGTAATGCCGTGCTCACTGGCCCAAGGAAATACTCCAGCTTTAGTGATAAAGTTTTCTTCGGTACAGGTCAGACCTGAAAGCCAGATCATAGCCGGTTTATTGGCTTTGGCTGCGGCGCTTTCAGGTACAAAAATTGAAAAGGTCATCGAAGTTTGGGTCGATACCGAGGTGTGAGTATAGTATTCCACCCATCCACCAAAACACTTGGCTTTTTTTATTAATTCAATGTTAACAATGTTCATTATGTATAAATCCTAAAATATGACGACAGATCGTATGCTTTTACCTTCATGCATATAATCAAAGGCGGTGTTAATTTCTTCCAACGGCATGGTGAAAGTGATCATTTCATCAATTTTAATTTCCCCTGCCATATATCTTTCAACATAGCCGGGCAGTTCTGTTCTACCTTTTACGCCGCCAAAGGCAGAGCCTCTCCAGACCCGTCCTGTGACCAGTTGAAACGGCCTGGTTGAAATCTCTTGACCTGCACCCGCCACACCGATAATAACCGATTCGCCCCAGCCTTTATGACAGCATTCCAGGGCTTGTCTCATTAAATTGACATTGCCAATGCATTCGAATGAATAATCAACACCGCCTTCTGTTAAATCAACAATAACCTCTTGAATTGGTGCATCGTATTTTTTTGGGTTGATAAAATCGGTAGCCCCCAGCATTTTGGCCATTTCAAATTTATCTTCATTAATATCAACAACAATGATGCGTCCGGCTTTTGCCATCACGGCGCCCTGCACACAAGACAGGCCGATGCCGCCCAGTCCGAAGATGGCAACTGTTGAGCCTGGCTCAACTTTGGCGGTATTTAATACCGCTCCAATACCTGTCGTAATACCGCAACCTAGCAGACAAACCTTTTCTAAAGGTGCGGCTTTATTGATTTTGGCCAGAGCTATTTCAGGGACCACCGTGTATTCAGAAAAGGTGGAAGTGCCCATATAATGAAAAATGGGAGTGCCATTTTTGGAAAAACGGGTGGTTCCGTCAGGCATAAGCCCCTTGCCTTGAGTCGCCCTAATCGCCTGGCATAGATTGGTTTTACCCGAAAGACAGAATTTGCATACGCCACATTCAGGCGTATACAGCGGAATAACGTGATCGCCAACCTGTAGGGTAGTCACACCTGCACCCACTTCTTCAACGATACCTCCACCTTCATGACCAAGAATAGTTGGAAAAATACCCTCAGGATCATCGCCGGACAGCGTGAACATATCGGTATGGCAAACACCGGTAGCAACCATTCTAACCAGGACTTCCCCTGGTTGAGGTCCCTGTAGATCGATTTCTTCAATAACCAAGGGCGAGTTTGCTTTCCATGCCACTGCGGCGCGAGTTTTCATAAATTATCCTGTTAACAAGTTTGGGTAAATAAGGTGAATGACAAAAATAGCTGATATTAAGCGATTTAAAAATTTAAATTAAGATGATTTAGCAAATGACATCCCTAGCGATGATCTTATCTGTCCAGGCTTAAGATGGCAATCTTCGATTGAATTAATGTAGATACAGAAATTGATGAAAGTACATTTCATAAGGTTTGCACAGCGTATTTCGTATCGGTGTTTCTGAAACCCAATCCCATTGATGTTTAACGCACCGTACTTGCACAAAATACAAGATTTCATTTGACCTCAGTGCAAGGCATGGATTGGCCTTGAAACTCAATATTAATCAGCGTTTGAATTTAATTATTTTAATACGGAAATTAGCGTATTTCGGACTTCGATTATTCGGCTTATGTGATAAGACTGCAACCTACATTTAATTCTTGGCTTTACAGTCAATAAAAACGGCACTCTGAATACTATTTAAAACATATTTCTCAAGTGATACGCTACTCATTAGCCCAACCCCGCATGGCTTATTAAAGCCTATAGCGCAAATCTGGGCGCATTTAATAAACTTTCATTTTTGTTTCGTCTGAACTCATCGTGTATTATGGATGTTAAACATATAATTCATCACAAAATCTTATATTTGGGCATCATCTAAAGATCATTAATCTAATTTAAAAAATCGTTTGTCGTATTCTGTCGCCTAACTGATGCCGCCAAGTTCCTCGCGATAGAACTGAATAAAAGCCTCTTAACCGCTACTTCCAATTAATATGGGAGCTGCACCCGAAATTAGCTACTGGAATCTATTAAATAATGACTAGCGAATTACGCCGCCCTTCCTGGAAAAGTTATCTTGAATTATGCAAACCAAAAGTAGTCGCCCTGATCGTTTTTACTGCGATTGCAGGAATGTTATTGGCCGTTCCAGGACTGCCTCCAGTTGACCTCTTTGTTTACAGCAGTATAGGCATTGCTCTCGCCGCCGCTTCAGCCGCCGCGATTAATCATTTTATTGATCGTGAAGCCGATGCGCAGATGGAGCGCAACAAAAATCGTCCTTTACCCAAAGGCGAATTAAGCGCAAATAATGTCTTAATGTTTGCCTTGCTGCTAGCTGCCATTTCCATGGTGTTACTGTTTACACTGGTGAACGCCCTAACCGCAATTCTTACTTTTTTATCTGGATTGGGTTACGCGATTATTTATACGGTTTATCTTAAACGGATGACCCCGCAGAATATCGTTATTGCCGGTGCTTTTGGAGCAACACCACCATTACTGGGATGGTGCGCAATGACCGGTGAAGTACATCCCTACTCCTTGTTGTTGTTTTTAATTATCTTTGTTTGGACGCCGCCTCATTTCTGGCCGCTATCTATCGCCAAACGCAAGGAATTTGCCAAAGTCGGCATCCCAATGTTACCAGTTACCCACGGCGTAGAATTCACCCGTCTACAAATTTTACTTTATTCATTTTTATTGCTGATTGTCACGCTATTGCCTTATTTAACCGGTATGAGCGGCCTGATCTATTTAGCCGCCGTTGTACCTTTAGGCTTTGGTTTTATTTATTTCGCAATTCTAATGATGTGCAGAAAGGACGATAAAACCGCGATGAGAACGTTCTTTTATTCTCTGTTTTATCTAACCATTGTGTTTGTCGCTCTGTTAGTCGACCATTATATTAAATTTACCTTATGACATTGACTCATCACCAACAAACCCCACACGCGGAACATCCGTTCGCAGAAATTGTACGTATCCTGGGCAAAGGCAAAAAAGGCTCAAGACCTTTAACTCAGGATGAAGCCTATCAAGCAATGTACATGATTTTATCTGATCAGGTACTGCCAGTTCAGTTAGGTGCTTTTTTAATGTTGATGCGCGTCAAGGAAGAAACGCCCGAAGAATTGGCCGGTTTTGCACTGGCAGCCCGCGAGTCGTTCAAGCGACTTGATACTCCCGCTAAAGTCGATTTAGACTGGTCCTCTTACGCGGGAAAACGTCGACATTTACCCTGGTTTTTACTGTCGGCTTTATTACTGGCAGAAAACAGCATCACCGTTTTTATGCATGGCGCTAGCGGCCATTCCGAGGGACGGTTGTACACAGAAAATATGCTGGAATATTTGGGGCTTAAATCCGCAACCTCAATTTCAGAAGCCGGACAGCAACTTGAACAACAGCATTTTTGCTATTTATCGTTGGAACATTTTTGTCCCAAGCTGCACGAAATTATAGAACTACGCCCGATACTGGGTTTGCGTTCCCCTGTTCATACACTCGTGCGTTTATTAAACCCCTTCAATGCGGACTACAGCATTCAGGGCATCTTTCATCCCGGCTATCGACCTGTCCACCAGCAAGCTGCGGCTTTGGTCAAGCAGCCACACATGGCAGTTCTAAAAGGCGAAGGGGGCGAAACCGAACGCAATCCCGATATGGAATGTCTGGTGCAAAGCGTGCATAACGGTGAATTATCCGACGAAAACTGGCCTGCTTTATTCAGGCATCGTCATGTCAAACCGGATTTGCTTGATCCGCAACAACTTGCACTAATCTGGCAAGGGAAAACAGAAGACGACTTTGCAACCGCCTCTATCCTTGGCACGGCTGCAATCGCTCTTAAATTATTAGGCAAAGTTGACACGCAAGAACAAGCGCAACAATTGGCGACAGAATACTGGGCAGGTCGGGACAAGACAAAATACTGATTAATTACAAGTTGGAGTTGTGCTTAGAACCAACAGATTGTTTGGTGAGCGATATAAATTCCTTTTTTGGTAAATGTGCATTTATTACCAGCTCACCCTCTTTGCTTTTCAAGTCTATTGCTTCCAACGCTTAAAAATCAAAGACGTATTGATACCGCCAAAAGCAAAATTATTGCTCATCACATAATCGCAATCCAGTTTACGAACCTCTTCTTTAATGTAATCCAGCTCGGCACATTCAGGGTCAATGCTGTCAAGATTGGCCGTAGCATGAAACCAGCCTTCATTCATCATATTGATCGCAACCCAGGCTTCAAGCGCTCCGCAAGCGCCAAGGGTGTGCCCTGTAAAACTTTTTAATGAACTGATTGGCGTCTTGACACCAAACAATGCAGCGGTTGCATGGCTTTCAGCAATGTCACCGTGGCCTGTTGCCGTACCATGCGCACTAATATAGCCGATAGCAAACGCCTCCAGCTTTGCCGCTTGCAGAGCTAGTCGCATCGCCTGCTGCATACTGATACTGTTGGGCTGAGTGACATGCACGCCGTCAGAATTGGTGCCAAAACCTGCTACTTCGGCATGAATAGTGGCATTTCTTGCCAGGGCATGGTCAAGTTCTTCAAGAATCAAAGTACCAGCGCCTTCACCAATCACCAGACCATCCCGATCCCGATCAAAGGGTCGCGGACTTTTATCGGGAGTGTCATTACGCAAACTGGTTGCGAAAAGCGTATCGAATACTGCCGCCTGAGAAGCCGACAATTCTTCTGCACCACCTGCGACCATCAGCTTTTGTTGACCGAATTTAATGGCCTCATAAGCATAGCCTATGCCTTGACTTCCAGATGTACAGGCGCTTGAGGTTGTATAAATGCGGCCGTTAATCCCAAAGAACAAACCGATATTAACCGGCGTGGTATGGCCCATCATTCTGATATAGGAAGTCGCATTCAAACCGTCGGTTGTATGATTAATCAACATATGACCAAAATCAGCGATAGCATCAGGACTGCCCGAAGAACTCCCATAAGCAATACCCATCTGACCACTGTTAAGACACGGATCATTTAGCAATCCGGCATCGATCAGTGCCAGTTCCGTTGCACGAGTTGCCATTAAAGCGATTCGACCCATGCTACGAACTTGTTTACGGGAATAATGTTCTGGCTTTACAAACTCGGCTGGCGCACCCAAACGAGTATTCAAACCCTGATATTTTTCCCAGTCCTGCATGTACTGAATGCCGGTCTGTTTGGCTGTGAGCCGCTCGGCTACCTGTTGCCAGTCATTGCCTATTGGCGAAATTCCCGCCATGCCCGTCACCACGACACGTTTCAACATAAACCACCGTTGACCGAAATAACCTGCCGGGTAATATAAGCGGCATCTTCAGACATTAAAAAAGCCACTGCGGCGGCAACCTCTTTGGGACGACCTATTCTACGTGCCGGAATCATTTTTTTAATATCTTCCAATGGCAAGTCACTGAGCATATCAGTTTCGATAAGTCCCGGTGCCACGCAGTTTACGGTAATATCGCGTTTTGCCAACTCCAAAGCCAGCGCTTTAGTCGCACCGATAATTCCCGCTTTTGCGGCGCTGTAATTGACTTGGCCACGGTTGCCCATTAAGCCTGAAACCGAAGATAAGGTCACAATACGCCCAGGCTTTCGTCGTCTGACCATCGGCATTACCACCGGTTGCAAGACATTATAAAAGCCATCCAGATTGCTGTGTATGACGCTGTCCCACTGTTCACCTGTCAGAGATGGAAAGGCGTTATCAGCCGTAATCCCAGCATTACAGACCACGCCGTAATAAGCACCGTGGTTTTCTATATCCTGATTGATTTGTTCATTGCATTGTCCACGGTCGGCAATGTCGAATTGCAAAATACGGGCTTGTTGACCTAACTGCTTAATTTCAGCCACAACTTCTTCTGCCTGATTCAGCTGACTGCGGCAATGCACAACCAGGTCAAAGCCTTGCTTAGCCAGATACAACGCAATCGCTTTACCAATGCCACGACTGGAACCGGTCACTAAAACTGTATTTTTCATATTACACTCATATTGTTTAGCGGTGGCTGATAAACGTTGAGCTTGGCTGAAACGTCGACATCTACGCCTAGAATCTGACAATCAAAAACGCCCAAACCCTCATTCTGAAAAATTTTCTCTACCTGTATTGTTAATCTTGCCCCCACTTTAAATACTCCCACATTACTTAGATAGCGCCGGGTTCCCAGCAAAAAACCAAGTCGTACAGGATCATTCACCTGGCGTGCCATAACACCGACATAGGCCGCTATCGTTTGTGCCATATATTCAATACCGACCCAGGCAGGAACAGTTTCATGATCACCAAACAAGCCATCGTCACGTACCACCAATTCAGCTGTCAAACTCTTATTGTCATGGGCAATAACACGGTCCAGCAACACCATGCAGCCACTGTGCGGAATCAAATCATCTATATCGTTCATGCCCGTCCCACAATAATAGATAAATTATTGCCACCAAAAGCAAATGAATTGCTTAAACAGGTATTAATTTTACGGCCGAGCATGTCACCCTGTTTTAACAACAATACACGGGGCAAATTAGGATCAACCTCATCATCACAACTATTGGGAATCAGTACACCTGATTCATCATTGTCAGTCAGTACTAACCAGCAAAAAGCAAGTTCCAACGCAGCAGCAGCGCCCAACGTATGTCCGCTCATCCCTTTACTGGAACTTGCAGCTACCGTTGCTCCAAATAAAGAATTTACTGCTTTACTTTCCATGGCGTCATTCAAAACGGTAGCCGTACCATGCAAGTTAATATAATCAATTTGGTCCGGTTTTTTACCCGCCTGATCCAGCGCAAGCTGCATAGCCCGAATTACCTGAGTCGCCTCAGGATCAGGCGCAGCAAAATGATAGGCATCGCTAGTCGCGCCTATGCCCTCCAGAACTACCGGTCCCGGCTCTTTACTTAGTATAAATAAACTGGCTGCCTCGCCAATATTGATACCGTCACGATGCAAGCCAAACGGTTTACAGAATCCGGAACTGATCGATTCAAGCGCCGCAAAACCGTTAAGAGTTAAGCCGCACAAACTGTCTGCGCCACCCACGATAACTGCGTCGCAAACTCCCTGGTTGATTAAGCGTCGAGCTGAAGCAAAGGCTTTACCACTGGAAGAACAAGCTGTAGAAATCGTGTAGGCCGGACCTTTAACACCTAAAAATTCCGCCAGAAAATCCGCTCCAGCACCCATTTGTTGCTGTTTGTAATGAAAGGTTTCCGGCAATTCGCCATGCTCGGCCCAATAAGCCAGCGCAAGCTCAGTGTTACGGACACCTGAGGTACTGGTCCCCAGCACAATACCAATTCGATCAGCGCCAAAACGCTTGATCATAGCCTTCACCGAGTGCTCAATCTGACTGACCGCTGCCAGCAACAGGCGATTGTTGCGGCAATTGTAAATACTGTATTGTTCAGGGATTTCCGGAAGATCCCCAACAACAGCGCCGACTATCATCCCAAACTCGGCGCTTAGCTCCAGTCCCGAACGGTCACCAGCCAACAAACGCTTTAATACCTCAACTTTGCCGTTGCCTAGCGCGCATAACAAACCTAGATCATTGAGGTATAAGTTCATAATTTAAGGTTTTAATACGCAGGCGGTAATGATACTGAAAATTAACCAGTTCAACGACTTTAGGCCAGTCGGTTTCGGGCGATAAATAATTAATCTCCATCTGTTTTTTATCGTTGATATATAAAAAGCGTTTGTTTTTAAGTGTTTCCAAACGCCAGCCAACAGGCAGTATTGTTTGTAAAGTAGTCAGCGGCCAATAAACCAATTGCATATCAGCCAGCATAAATTCAGGTTTAACGGTTGCCGGCATTAACGGACTTTTATCAGACAATACGGTTTTACCGTCATAAGTTATATTAAACAGACTCAGGCCGTCATTGCTGAGTCCTGCCATTGCAATATGCTGCTTATCCAATTCCAGAACAGCCAACAAAGATTCCTCACGATCAGACCAAAAGGCATTGATTTGTTGCACTATCCGCCTGGAAGGTTCCAAAGGCTGGGCTATCGGCATAAGCCCGACGTTATCAATATTTTCCTCCAACGGATTTAAAGCACAAGCTGACAACATCAATAAAAGTACAAAAACGTAATTATTGATCTTTACCGGCATAACTCAACCAGGGTATCCAACCTGGAACGGGCATTTTTGACGTAGGGATTATTTTCATCCCAGGCATAGCCCGCCAAAATGGAACTGATCATTGCCTTAATTTCGGGTTGCTGTTTCGTGTGAAAAATAACATTCTGAAATCGACCGTCATACCAGGCGTCAACAAATACCCGAAAAGTATTCACGCCACGCTGCAAGGGCGCGGCATAATCCTTTTGCCAATCTACAGGTTCATCGTTAAATTGCCGGATCAAAATATCGGCGGCCAAGCTGGCTGATTTCATGGCAATCGTAACGCCGGAGGAAAACACCGGATCCAGAAACTCACCGGCATTGCCCAACAGAGCATAGCCTTTACCGTACAGACTTTTTACGTTAGCCGAATACCCGCTGATCGTGTTGATTGTTTGATCAAACACCGCATTCTCAAGCAAGATTTTTAAATTTGGATCTTGGTTAATAATAGCTTGCAAAGCCTGATCAAAATCATCCCAAGCTTGAAAAAACTCAGGCTCCGTGACTACGCCAACACTGCTCCGACCATTACTGAACGGGATCAGCCAATACCAGACGTCTTTATGTTCAGGATGCACCGTAATGCGTATTTTGTTTCTATCAAAGTGGCTGTCGCTAATACGATCTTCAATATGACCAAACAGCGCCTGCCTGACCGGAAAACCTGAAGGCGATTCCAAATCCAGCAACTTCGGCAAAATACGACCAAAACCACTGGCATCCAAGACAAAATCCGCATACTGAGTGGTAATTTGACCTTGACTATTACGCACTGTCAACTCAGGTTTGTCAGCTGAAAAATTAACTGCGACAACCTCGACCTGCCATTGTATTTCAACGCCCATGCGCACCGCTTCGTCTGCCAGCAACTTATCAAAGTCACCTCTTTGCACCTGAAACGTCGTACCGATACCCGGACTAAATTTATCTTCAAAAGAAAACTCGGTTTGCTGATCCCGGCACACAAAAGACGCGCCATTTTTAAACTGAAATCCGGCCTTGACGACTGCCTCCAACATACCGGCCTGCTTGATGAATTCCATACATTGCGGCAACAGACTTTCACCGATACTAAATCTAGGAAACACTTGGCGCTCCAGAATTGTCACCTGAAAGCCCTGGTTTTGCAGCAAGGCACCGGCAATACTTCCTGAAGGCCCCGCGCCGATAATGATAATTTTGGCTTTATTGTTTTTCATTATTATTTTTTGAATTTCTTAAGCCCAACCAAGGGCGCAAAAAGCATCGCCGTAACAATACCGGCAGTTACCGTAAAACCAAAAGCATGGACGATTTCCGTGGAACTTGTCGCCAACAAACCAAACGCCAATAAAGTCGTTAGGGCCGACAGCGTAACGCCCAGCGAAGTACTGGCCCGTCTGTCACCCGCCATAAAAAAGAACAGACCATAATCAACGCCTATACCCAACACCAACAACAAGGCAAACAGATTAAACAAACTAAACAACTGGTTAAACCAGCCCAACATGGCCAGAGCAACCGCCAGCGCAACAACCGGTACCGACATGATAGTGACACTGTTGCGCCAACCAAACCTGAAACCCAGGCCAACTGTAGCCAAACAAAATGCGCTTAACAACAAAACACTGGCCCTGACTCTATAGCGTTCAAATAACGATGATAACTGCTGAACCTGATCCACCCAAATAACATTTGGCAAGCCTTGCAGGGCCGTTAATGCCTTAATATCAGAAATGCCTGTTAAAGTAACCGTGCTCCGGCAAATACCGGCTTCACAACCCAGCCACAATTTCTGTTTGATTTCATCAGCGATCGCCAACCACTCTGGCAAATTTAGCGATTTATTCTCAGCCCTTACAAACTCGTCCAACTCATGACTGACAGCCTTTTGTTCAAAACCCAGTTCAATCATGTATCGCTCAAGCAAGCCCGAGTCAACCAGTTCATGCTTTACCAAAGCATAGTTTTGTTGCTGTTGCCTGGGATCAGGCCAATAGTGGCTTAATCCTTCAAACTGAGCGATTACTTTTTGCTGTTTTAATGTTTCCAGACGATTAAGCAAACGTTGTTCATTTTGATACCAGTCAGCTTGATCTTTGCCCGACACCATAAAAAACTGACTATCCGGGCTCACAGGAAATAACGACCGGATTTTATCGGCGGCACTCATCAATTCAGCCGGTGCCGATTGCAACAAGCGAACGTCATCTTGTGGCGTTAGTTTCCAAAGACCCGCTACTATAAACACAAGCAACAATAGACTTAAGCTTAGCCAATTTTTTAATAAGCAACGCGGCCAATGCTGTTCCCAATAGCGGGTTAATTTAAGTATTCCGGGTTGATGTGCAAAGGTAAATCCTGTCAGCAACACCGGAAACAATAGTACCACCGTCAACCACGCAACTAACAAACCCATGGCAGAAAATAACGCAACCTCCTGCAAGCCAGGAAACGGAGAAAAACCAAGTCCTGCATAACTTAACAGATTACTCAACAGGCCAAACGTCAGTCCGGGCAGGATAAAAGCCAGACCTTTCCGGGGATTCCAGTCCTTTTCCCCCAAACTGTCGCAAAGAAAATGCTGGGCATAGTCATCAGCGACACCGATTAAACTGGCACCAAACACTAAAGTCAGAATATGTATTTTGCCAAAAAACAGTACGCAGACAACCAGCGCCGCAAACAAACCGGCTCCTATTGCCAAAGCCGATAACAGCAAAGGTCTGAAACTGCGAAAGGTTATCCAAAGTAAAAACACAATGCCGAGACTGGAACCTATCCCTACCGTAGATATTTCCTGTTTTGCAGACTGCGCACCTTGTGCTGTAAATAAGGGCATACCCGAAACAAGCAACTCGCCACCTGCCATTTTGACTTGTTCAGATACGGTTTGAACCAGGCTTGCCAAGGTTTCCAGCTTATCCAGCTGCAATTTTTCATCGTGCAAATCTGTCAATAACAATGCCCAAAAGTGCTCTTGGTCGGACACAACGACAATGCCCTGCTCTAGATTTAACTTGATGGGGTTTTGCGTATTTAAATAGCGGCTAAATATTAAGACCGGGTCATGCTCAAGATCCGCCGCTTGAAGCTGACCTAGCGGACTATGCAATATCTCCAGATTTTGCCGGAGTAGCTCTTCGGGATTTTTAGCCAATATTGCTTGGGTTTGGCTATCCAACAACTGATACCGATAAGGAATTAGCTGCTGATATTGCTGAATATAGTGTTGTTGCGGAAGTTCCAAAACCACTTTATTGAACAGCTGGCTTTGTTCCAGTTGCTGTTTAAGTTTTTGCGCGTGAGAAATTGCCACTTGAGAACTGCTCGCTCCGGCCAGCCAGATAACTTTACGATTGATTAGCTCATTATGTTGCCGAATAGCTTTGGCGACTTGCGGCTGTTGTTCGTCAGTGGGCAATAACGCAAGAAAGCTTGTTTCCAGCCAGTCTTTAGTCAAGGCCTGAATACCGAGAATGCAGATAATCACCATCCCCAACAGCCACAACCCTGCCGTAAACTTAGGGTGATAAACGGTCAAAATCAACGTCCTGTTCTGCTGTTAAATGTTGTGGGTGACTAATGTTTTTAAAACTGATATGGGTGCTATTACCGCCTGTTTCACGCATTTCCAGGTCGCGCAGCTCTGTGTCGCCCGACAACACCATCTTGCCTATCACTTTTCTTAACAACTCATCCCGGGGAGTTAATTCAAGTTGCCAGGCTTCTTGTTGAGCGGTGCCAATTAATTCAAATCCCTCGGCTAAAACCGTTAAATCACCGCCCAACATCGCTTTAAAAACCTTGCCAAAAGCCCCCGGCACCGCTTGCTCACCCTGCCCAGTCAAAAGTCTGGTCTCATTAACAAGTAATATTGAAGCAACCGGCGCCTGTGTTTTCCAGATAACGCCCTTGCTTCGATCATAAGTAAACGATCCCGTCGAAATTAAAGGTTTATGTAAAACATTAAGGTGTTTTTGTTGTTCAAAATCGCCCTGGGTGATGGGTGTTTTAATCTGGCGTGTAGTGATTTGAGTCAACACATCGTCAGCATGACTTTGATTGATTAACAGCATCAGAAGTAACAAAGATTTTAAAAAAACGATTGTATGCATCATTTAAATTGGTTTTTCATCTGCATGTTTCGGACTTGGCCATTTAACTTGGAATGAGATAACTTCTGGCGTTGCTTATTGTTTAAGGGCAAGTTCAACAATATGTTTAGCCGTTTCTTTAATTAAAATTGTCGTAGCTGTTTCTTCGCCACCCATCGTTGCGAAGCCGCCATAATTTTGATTAAAACTGACTTCAGTACCTGTAAAGCGTTCTTGCCCCTCCATTTTTGCCAACTCCTGGCCAGCTTCATTGCTGTAGACCGCGTCATAAAGTAATGAACCTCTACCCGCTCCAAAGCCAACAGTCAGTCTCAACGCGGCATTACCTGGAGTAAAAGCCGTCACCTGAACGTTAAGATTGATTTTTTTATCGGATTTATTGTCAAGATCAAAACCGGCAATAAGTAACTGTGCTTTTATTTCGCGATTTAATTTATCTAAAATTGCGGCATTGATATTTTGCCCTGCAACATTAACAATCACCGAATCGCCCACAAGTTTTAAACTCGTATTTGGAACTGTAGAAATGTTTTTTGTGGAACAGGCAGCTAATAACAAACTTAGTAATATCAAAAACTTTAATTTATTCATATTAAATACTCCTATCAAATTGACTGAATGAATGAATTAATTAATTAATTAAAACCCAGTTTTTCAAACAAAATCTCCGGCGATTCAAAACACATTGATTTATTCAGCATATCAACCGCTACCTGAATACTATAGCCTTTGGTTAATCTTAAACCGGAATGTTTATCGGTGATCAGGTAATTAATTTTCAGACGATTTTCCCATTCGATTATTTCTGCACTTACCGTAATAATCTGCCCGAATATCGCTGGCCTTACATAGCGAATATTTAGTTCAATCACCGGCCATGCGTATCCGGATTCGAGCATTTGCGGATAGTTATAATCAATTTTTTCGAGCAGTGTACACCGCGCGATTTCAAAATACTTCACGTAATGCCCATGCCAGACCACTTCCATCATGTCGACATCATGGAAAGGGATTTGTAGATCAATTGATGTTTGGTGGAGTGTGGTCATTGTTATTTATTTTGGCGCATCGCATGGGTACGAGGTGTTATACAAATCCCAATGCTGTTTACTGGTTAACTCCAGGCACTGCCTGAGTTCTGCCTCCAAAGCCCGATCAGCCTTCAAAAACGGACTGTACACGCGTAAATCTTTAACGGTATTTTGCAAAGCCGGGCTTAAGGTTTCCAGATTACCCCGCAGTTCGACGCCTTGAACCACTGCAAGCAAGACAGCCACCGCAACCTGTTCGGTTAACTCCAAAATACGAATGCAATCGCGGGCGGCGATGGTGCCCATGCTGACTTTATCCTGATTATGACATTCGGTAGAACGGGAAAATACGCTGGCCGGCATGGTCAATTTGAGTGCTTCTGCGGTCCAGGCCGACACGGCTATTTGTAATGCCTTAAAACCGTGACTCAACAAAGCCTGTTCGCCGGTCGCACCGGAAAGATTAGCCGGCAAGCCCTGATTAAAATGGGTATCCATCAACTGCGCCATTTGTCGATCCATTAAATCTGCCAAATTGGCCACCGCAGTTTTAAGCGCATCCATCGCAAAAGCAATGTGTCCGCCGTAAAAATGACCGCCATGTAAAACGTGCTCGTTTTCGGCATCGATGATGGGATTGTCATTTGCGCTGTTTAATTCGGTTTCGATAAACTGCCGCAACCAGGGTAGAGAATCTTCCAGCACGCCAATAATATGCGGTGCGCAACGCAAGGAATACCGATCCTGCAATCGGGTATCGTTGCGCGGCGCACTGTGCTGTAACTGCAAGTCCGAGCGTAATCGTTCCGCAACACGGTTTTGTCCGGGATGCGGTTTAACAGAAAACAGTTTCTCGTCAAAATGGTAGGCATTACCGTTTAAGGCTACCGAGGCCAGACTGGTGATGCGCGTCGTCAATTGCGATAAATACTCGGCGCGTTGATAGGCCAAACAGGCAATGCCAGTCATTGCAGCGGTGCCATTCATAATCGCCAAACCTTCTTTGGGTTTCAAGATTAAAGCTTGGATATCAAGTCGGGCAAAAACCTCCTGCGTCGCGATCCGCTGCCCCTCAAAAAACACCTCACGTTCACCAGCTAAAACCGCAGCGACATAAGACAAGGGCGTTAAGTCTCCACTGGCACCGACCGATCCTTCCTGCGGAATCATCGGCAGAATGTCCTGTTCCAACAACTTCGTCAATTGTTGTAATAAGCGGTAGCGAACTCCTGAATAGCCCCGCGCCAGACTGGTTAAACGCACCGCCAGAATGGCACGTGTTTGTTCTGCATCAAAATGCTTACCCAAGCCGCATCCATGGAACGTATAAAGCTGCCTGGGCAGTTGCTCGACCAGATTGAGCGGGATCGAGACTGTACAGGACTCGCCATAACCGGTCGTTACCCCGTAAACAAAACCTTCTTCTTTGAGCAAGGTATCGATAAAACGTGCGCCCTTATCTATCCGTTCAACAAAATCCGGCTTACAACTTAACACCGCAAAGTGTTGTTGCCTGGCTATTTGGCAGATAGCTTCGATGGTTAAGGGTTGACCATCGAAAAGCACGATATTTTTTTTACTCATACGCGCCAAAAGTCAAAAAAATTAAACCATTGTAAAGGCGCCAGCAAACAATACTGCTCAAGCCTATGCGCATAATTTTGTATCGTGCTTTGCATGGCTTGCTCACGCGTCTTTCTTGGAAAAGTCAGACTATCGCTGAAATGATCAAAATAAATTACTAGCCGTCCCTGTTGTTTTAGGCAAAACAGCGTGTAAACCGGACATTTAAGTAGTGAAGCCAGAATAAATGGACCTTGCGGGAACATCGCCTCATCACCCAAAAAGTTGACCCGACTCACACGAGGATGCAAACTGACCGGTGTTCTATCGGTGGCAATAATAACCAATTCACCGTTATCAACTTTATCGCTAAGCAATATTGAAGTGGCGGAGGTTATTTCTGTCACCTGAATCAGATTTAGCCCGCTGTTCTGATTGGTTTGCCTTAGCAAACTATTAAATTTTTCCGCATGTTTGGTGTGCACTAATACGTTAATCCGAAAACTGTCATCCAGATCGGCTATCACGCGACAAACTTCCAGATTACCCAAATGCGACCCCAACAAAACAGCGCCCCGGCCTTGTTTAAGCATATCCATCAAGCTGTCGCGCCCCTGATAATCAACATCAGCGAGCGACAAGGCACCCGACCAGGCCGCCAGCTTATCGATAATGGCATTGGCAAAACTGATAAAATGTCGGTAGCTGTCCCACAGAGTTCCGTTCAGATTCAAGGCAGGCTGAAATTTTGCAATACGTTTCAGGTAGTCAAGACTAGCGGCACGGCCCGACTTGTTGACCAACCAATAATAACTAACCACAGGATATAAAAAAAACTGCAACACGCTACGTCCAAACCATAAATACACGCGCAGTAAAAAGCGCATGCCCCAAACAACACTCCATTCCCCCATCTCTGACCAATGTTGGTTTTTTTTCATGATCCGTGTCTTTTAAGCAGTTGTGGGATACGCGTTAACATGCCAAAAAAAAGCTGGGCATGCGTTTTTGAGATTCGTACGTTGTCCTGCCATAACTTAAAATGCGAGACACCATCCATGGGATAATGGACCGCTGTCGGTATGTTTATCATTTTTAATCCTTGCCAATAAAGCCGCACCAAAATATCAATATCAAAATCCATGCGCCTGGCGATTTGTGTCGTCGCCGTTAATTGTTCAACCGCCGCCAAGGGATAAACACGAAAGCCGCACATGCCATCGGCCATCGAGGACGACAAGGTATTTATCACTATCCAAAGATTGGTAAAACGTCGTCCATACAAACGACCTTTAGGCACGGAAGCGTCAAAGATCGGTTGACCAAGAATCATTGCTTCGGGTTGTTGCCTTGCAGTTTCAAGAAAAACGGGAATATCGTTAATATCATGCTGCCCATCAGCGTCAATTTGCAGCGCGTGACTAAAACCCAGGGCATAAGCGGAAGTAAACCCATCAAGCATGGCAGCGCCTTTGCCTCCATTTTCTGATCGTGTTATTAAAGTCAGCCAAGACGATTCTGGCTCAACGCAGTCTGCCAGAGTTTGAGAACAAACATCGGAACTGCCATCATTGACCAATATTGTGGGAATGCAGAAATATTTTAGTCGGGCCAACACCACAGGAATGGCCTGTTCATGGTTGTAAACCGGGATTATGATACAAACCTTCATGCATTTCCCTCGTAAACCATACGTCCCGAACTGTATACCCCATGTTCGGAACTGAAATTAAAATACAATTTTGCCATATCGGCTTTCCAACTCAGTGTTAAAGTTAATTCGTCCCCTGGCTGGATCGTTTTCATAAATTTAACCGTCTCCAAACACGAAAACGGTTTGGCTATAGCAAAAAAAAGTTTACCGAAATACTCAGCCCAGGCCAGTTGTACCACACCCGGCAAAATTGGATACGCTGTAAAATGATCGGCAAAATAAAGTAAATCTTCGGAAACCTTGAGGCCAAGCACAATAGTCTCTTGATTAATTTCAAGATTAAGCACCTGAGGAAATTTTTTCCTCATTCCCTGGGCACATACCGGAACGAGTAACAGGCTTTTCAAAAGTTCCTGATCGACTTTGCCTTGAGTCGTTAATGGCATTGTATTGACCAACAACCATTTTTTGGGCAACAAGACTACTTCAAACCATGCAGACAAGGCGAAACGCAATTCTTTGAGCAATCCGTTTCTGCCGTGGTTTGTCTTGTACTCCAAACCTTGATCGTTCAATACCACCGCTACTGCAACCAAATCCCGGCTTTTGCTTATGACCAGCGCATGAGCCTCCGCTATCCAGAGCAATGCTTGCAAACGTTGCTCCAGCTCAGTCAGAGACAAACGCTTTTCTTCTATTTTAACAATGCGATCTGTTCGATCATGCAGCAGAAACCGGCCATCAATGAGTTGGGTGATTTGATCCTCTAATTGAAAATCCCCCACTAGCCCCGCTTTAACAAGTGGGGAACTTTCCAAATAAGGCGATTGCAACATCCAGTTTCCCTTATTATTGGTTAAGCTCATACTAGAAAATAAGGTCCATTTATTAGTCTGCTGTCTCCAGCCGATACCCCCGGTCTCGGAACTGCCGTAAACCTCTATAACCGCCTGTCCACAACAATCCAGTATTTGTTGTTCGGCATGCTCCGGTAAAGCGCCACCGGAACTGAAAATTGCCTTTAAGTCTGCAATACCTTCCCAGGGCGACTGTTTATCCAGCCGTTTTAAATGTGCAGGACTGGCAATCCAATAGCTGGACTGCTGTTGAGCGGCATGAATCAAGGTTTCGGGATTGATAAAAGCCTGACTATGAAAACAACGTCCTGCCGACAACGGCCATAACACACGAAATAACAAACCATAAATATGCTGATGACTGACAGTTGCCAAAGCAACTGCATTTCCCAGTTGTTCGCCCCACAGTTTTTCAAGGGTTTTAATTTCAAGTTGAAACTGGTTTAAACATTTATTTATAGGTTTGGCTTGTCCTGTAGAACCGGAGGTAAAAATGACTAGCTGGCTGGCCTGAGCATTTAAGAGCGCTAAAGGCTGTGTTGGAATAGCGGACGCCTGCAAACAGTAATCAAAACTTTGACCCGTTTGCCAGTCGCCCAGCAATTGACACTCTTGTGATAATTGTTCCAGCGTACCGGGGCGATTATTTCCGGGCAGCCAGATTTGTTTACCCGCCTGTAATAACGAAAACAACAAAACGGCAAACGGATAAGCGTCTTCAGTAAACAAGGCATACCGTTGAAAAGGTTGTTCTGTAAATTGTTCAGTCCAGTGCTTAACCGAGTTTAAAAATTGTTGGGCTGAATAATACTGTCCAGCATGACAGGCAACAGGAATATCTTCTGGTCTTGGTGTTATTAAACAGTGTGACAGCGGTATCAGCTTAGTTAACATGCTGTTGGGATCTCAATCTAACCAGATACTCAACAGCAAATAAAAGTCCCATTAACACATAGGCTATCAGGCCATTATATAAACTCCAGACTTCCAGACTTGCCCAGACCGCCGTCACCCAGGCTGTAACACCATTAAATATAAAAAAACAACACCACACTTGCGTAACGCGGCGAGTATACATAACTCCTTCCGGGGGTAAATTCGGGTGCTGCAACCTCGCCAGACGTTCAATTAAACTGGGCGGAAAAAACAAACTCCAGGCAAAAATAAACAGCATCAGACCATTAACTAATACTGGATAAAGACGCAACGTGCCCAGTTCGTTACTCCACATTGAAAACACACAATAACCAATGCCTGCGAACAATAGCGGTGAACTCCAGTGCTTTTTTGAATAAGTGACAGCAAATCTCACCAGCAATAATACAATCAACAGTGCGGCAATGTTCCAAGGCTCTAAATATTGACTGCCGAAATAAACGGCTAAGGGATATAAAAATGTTGATAGTCCCAGAACGGCATTAACCAGCAGCTGCATATCAGGTGTTCAGCATTTTATAAACCGCCTCAACAACATCGCCTATAGTGCGTGTAGCTTTAAAATCTTCAGCGTTAATTGCTTTGCCCGTCATCTCTTTAAGTCTAACGATCATGTCTACTGCATCAATACTGTCGAAATCCAGATCTTCATAGAGTCGCGCTTCCAGCGTAATAGCCTGCTCATCGATTTCAAAAAGTTCGACCATGATTTCCTTGATGGCTGACAAAATTTGTTCGCGCTCTTGTATCATCATTACCTCAACTTTGCGTAGCTTGAATGAATTGAGCCAAGCTTGAAACCGAGGCAAAAATCTTCACCACGTCCTCCTTTTCAGCTTCGATTTTTACATTATATTTTTTACGAATTGCCAAACCTAATTCGAGTGCATCAATGGAATCCAGACCCAAACCGTCGTTAAACAAAGCAGCATGACTGTCTATATCCTCAACACTCAGGTCTTCCAGATCCAGCGTATCAATAATTAATTGTTTTAATTCATTTTCCATCGTGCTGAATAAGCTCTCTTTGTTGTGTAAAGTAATCTTGCAATTGTTGTGTAAAGCGGCGCACGCCTATCGATTTTGGTAAAGCTGCATAGGCCTCCAGCCCAATATCATCCCCAACTTGCATGACCAAGTGAAAACGACACGCCGGTATTTCGTACCATCGTTCGGCTTTTGTTAAGGTGCTGGGCGAACAAGACATTGTCACGGGTGTCACCACGGCATTTGCCTGCAAGGCAATGGCAGCTGCACCGCGCTGAAAAAGATACGGTTTTTCCGGTCGTGAGCGTGTTCCTTCCGGAAATATAATCATCGATCCGCCTGAGCGTAACCAAGCCACACAATCGGCTATCATCTGTTCTGGATCGCCATTACTGATGTATCCGGCATTAACTATCGGTCCACGCATGAACGGATTATGCCACAGCTTGGCCTTGACGATACAACTGGCCTGTTTAATACGACTAATCAAAAAGACAATATCAACCAGCGTTGGATGATTGGCTATGATTAACTGCCCAGGCCGATTCAGCTTGGACAGTCCCACGATTTCGTAAGTCATTACACCCAGTCTGTGCATTAAACCGATAAAAACATAAAAACTGAAACTGACTATTTTTTGCCCCCGGCTAACCCTGTGCAGACGAGTACCGGGTAAAAGTGATATCACCGGAAAGACAGTTATCCACAGTAAAAAACCGCCGACACCGAAACTGAAAAAACTTAATCCAGTCGCAAACAGTCGCCAGCAGAAGTCTAATTTAATACTTATATTTTTCGCCATTCCCAGCTATGTCTATGATTGCCAAGCTCCAACGCTTTATCGTCGGAAACAAGAAACTTCAAAAAAGCGAAAATTTGCAAAGCATGCTCTCCATCTTCTCGCGTCGCTACTGATCTGCAAAAGCGCAAAGGTGTACCGTTGCCCGTTAAAGAAACTTTTAAAACTAACGCACAAATCGCCGGTGCATTCAAAGCAAAGGGCAGTGAAGGATAAAAATCAGATAAGGGCTCATCATATAAAATCATTAATACTTCCTTATGATGTTCCTGCAAGAGACCCAAAGCCTCAAGAAAGGCAGGAGCAATACCATCCTGGCCTGAAGCCAACACGGTAATTTCTTGATGATTGTTATTAGCAATAGAAAATAACCCGGCTATCGCATTATGTACCGATAAGCTAAACGCTGTAGGCGAAACTTCATCAGCTTTATGCATATTTTTAAGCATCTCCAGAGATTTATTGACTTCTCCGTGTGCAGAACTAAAAACAATAGGTTTGGATCTATCCGAATCGGAAAAATTTTCTGTTGCTTTAAACACCGCCCGACCCAAGGGGCTCAATCTACGCAGCAGTTGCTTGGAAACCAATGTTGGCGAAACACTTTTAACTGATTGATCAAAAATCTGGTGGCCTAACCATTCCTGCCAAGCTTTGTGACTATCAATTCCAGGAGCCCAGGCATTCCATTCTTGTACTACAAATTCAACTGCTCTCATAATTGCATTATAACAATCCAATTGTTTATTGACACATGTCAAAGCTAAAAGACAAAAACCGTAAGACTCAAACTTTAATATTGAGTTTTAAACTGTAAAATAAATAAAGCCCAATAACTAAAAATAGTACCTGATAATTTTAGTGATAACCGATTAAAAACCATTATTAAGGATACTTGCTATTATCATACTCCAAATCAAAAGTTAGATTTAGCTCGCGAGAAACGAGTCCCTAACTCACAAACCACACTCCATAAAATTACAAAAACAGCTAAAACCTAACTTTTGCCGTTAAATTATAAAGATATAAAATCAATGCCTTACAAAATAACCATCATTTTAATTGTTTTCTGTAGCCCGCCCCGTCCCATTTCTGAAGCATCCAGCCTTATTTCATGTCAAAATATACGTTTACTTTAAATGTATTAAATCGAGAACTGAAGTCTTTATGAAAATTGCCATTTTATCCCGCAACTCCAAACTTTACTCAACCACTCGATTGGTTAAAGCCGCTGAAGCGAGAGGTCATGAGGTACGGGTTCTGGATGTATTGCGTTGCTACATGAATATCACCTCGCATAATCCCTCGATACATTATCGTGGTGAAGACTTAATTGGCTTTGATGCAGTAATTCCAAGGATTGGAGCTTCAGTGACTTTTTATGGTACAGCCGTATTAAGACAATTTGAAATGATGAATGTTTTCCCCTTGAACGAATCAGTGGCCATTTCACGTTCGCGTGATAAATTAAGATCAACGCAACTACTGGCCAGAAAGGGCATTGGCCTTCCAGTTACCGGCTTTGCCAATAATCCTGATGATATTGAAGATTTAATCGCTCAAGTCGGTGGCGCTCCTCTGGTAATTAAACTACTCGAAGGAACACAAGGGATCGGTGTGGTATTGGCAGAAACTCACAACGCTGCAGAAAGTGTTATTCAGGCTTTTATGGGACTTAAAGCCAATATCATGGTACAAGAGTTCATCAAGGAAGCCGGTGGTAGCGACATCCGCTGTTTTGTGGTGGATGGTAAAGTCGTTGCCGCAATGAAACGGCAAGCCAATCCAGGAGAATTCCGTTCCAATCTGCATCGTGGCGGTTCCGCAGCTTTGGTGCGCTTAACCCCAGAGGAACGCTCTACGGCAGTTCGGGCCGCAAAAATCATGGGCTTGAATGTATGCGGTGTTGATTTGTTGCGCTCCAATCATGGCCCTGTCATCATGGAAGTTAATTCGTCGCCAGGATTACAAGGTATTGAAGCAGCCAGCGGCAAAGATGTTGCTGATTTAATTATTCAGTTTATTGAAAAACGCTTTGAAACACTGGAAATATCTAAAGACAAATCACCTTCCAGTGTAGATACAAGAACCCGAACCCGCGGTAAAGGTTAATCTTAAAACACCTTTCAATATTTTTTCGTACTCACTAATAAGAGACAAAACAATGTCCGACTTCAAAAAATATCAATGTTTAGAATGTGAATTCATCTATGATGAAGCCAAAGGCGACCCAAACAGCGGCTTTGCTCCCGGAACCCGCTGGGCAGATATTCCGGATAGTTGGTGTTGTCCGATCTGTGGAGCGCCAAAAAGTTATTTCAAAGTAATGGAATAATTATGCAGATTATTTGTTTTGCTGGTCACCCGTTAACTCAAATTATTACATAATGCCAAGCATTCGCTCTTGTCGAGAACTAAATCTTTAAGCAGCTCAGCATTGGATTAAGGGATATCATCAATGAAACAATACTTTTTTCCTGTCTGGATTTTTACCCAGCCCATTTTCTATAGCTTGGCCTTTCTTTGTGCGTTTGACGCAGTCGCTGCAAATACCTGGAGTTATCACCAGGAAAATGACCGCTTAAACAATCGCAGTTATAGCTTCGCCGAATCACCCATGCCTTCTCACGATCTTTATGATGACATCCGGTTGGAAGTATTGTGCAAAGACAATGTCCTACAAGTTATTCTCAATGCGGATAGCTTGATCGCTTCACAAGACAGTCTCTTTGATTTTGAATATCAAATTGACAAGAAAAAACCGGTTACGCTGTCCATGAGAACCTTCAAAGACTCCAAGCGTAGAGCTTATACTCAAGACCAAACCCGGCATATCGTTGACGAACTGTTAAGCGGCCAGACAGTCTTTATCCGTGTTAATACACTTATACGTAAAGTTTTATCAGCCGGCTTGCCCTTGGAAAATGCTTCTGAACCACTTCAAAAAGTTCTTGCCGATTGCGGACTAAGTTTAGCGAAAAATCCACCTGCTGAAACCGCTTACAGTCTGAGTGATTTTGAAAAAGAATTAAACAATCTATCTTCAGAGCAACAATTGCAAATACTTAAGAAAATCAAACAAATTATCATGGAAACACAAAAAGCGCTTCCATCTGATAAATAAGTATAATCAACTAAACTCTTAAACGCTTAACTGGCCGAAAAAATCACAATGAAATCACATCCTATTTTTGATTATCCACTTTTTGCCCTTGGTTTTAGAGCCTTCTTTCTCTTGGCAGGACTTGCAGCACTCGTACTTATTGTGTTTTGGAATGCCCTGTTCAGTGGTTCCTTAACAACGGAACATTATTTTTCTGACAATTATTGGCATGCCCATGAAATGCTGTTAGGTTATGCCGTTGCCGTCATTTCGGGTTTTTTATTAACCGCAGTAAAAAACTGGACCGGAAAACCAACTGTAACGGGAGATCAACTGGCTAGTTTATGTTTGTTATGGCTCTATGGCCGCCTTCTACCCTTTTATTCAGGTATGTTGCCTGACTTACTAATTGCACTGGTTGATTTTGCTTTTTTACCCGCTTTGGCCTATCAAGTCAGCAAACCCATCTTTGAAGCAAAACAGTATAAAAATCTTTTTTTTATAGGTTTGTTACTACTGTTAATGCTGGGGAACGGTCTAATCCATGCAGAAATGCTCGGAGTACTGGACAACTCTGCGGCAACCGGCATTCAATTGGTCGTTGCAACCATCATAGTGTTGATTCTCATCATCGCAGGACGGGTATTTCCCTTTTTCACCGAGCGCGGAATACCTGGGACGCTGATTATCAAAAACCCTATATTGGACATAGTTTCAGTAGCCTCCGCTGTTGTCGTGTTTTCTCTGCAATTAATTGATGTTTCAGGACACCTGCTGGCCCTGGCAGCATGTATTGCTGTTGTTGCCAATTTCGCCAGATTATCTGGCTGGTATGTGAAACGCATCTGGTATGTCCCTTTGTTATGGGTGCTTTATATTGGCTATACCTGGATAATTTCAGGTTTTATCTTGACAGTCTTATCAGCTTATCAAGTGGTACAAACATCGCTGGCATTACATGCTTTTACTGTCGGTGGTATCGGTGTTCTAACCCTGGGCATGATGGCGCGAGTTTCACTTGGCCACACGGGTTATTCACTGAAAGCTTCCAATGCAATAGCCATCGCCTTCATTTTACTTAATATTGCAGCACTTTTTCGGGTCCTTTTACCCATTGCGATGCCAGCCTGGTATGAATCTTTAATCTATATTTCAACGCTTTCCTGGCTTGCAGCCTTTTCCTTGTTCATTTTTATTTATGGACCAATCTTGACCCGCGCAAGAATCGATGGTCAGGACGGTTAAATGCTTTCAAGGCTTGATGGTATTGTTGAACTGGTCACCAGTTCCCTGGTTTTATTTTCCAGCATTGGTATTTTTGTACTGACCCTGAATGCTCGTTATACCCATGCTATTAGTCGGGTCAGAGAGCTTTACGAAGAAATGAAAACCAGTGCAAATGCTAAAAAACTGGAAAAAGAACTCACGTCCATGGTGTATAGGTGTCATGTGCTTAAATGGAGTTTCGCCCTCTTATTATGCAGTTCTTTAAGCAGTGGCGTATTCATGCTGGGCTCAATAGCTTTAAGATTTACCGATAAAGTCAGTGCTGAAATTTTGATTTTATTTGTAGTTGTCAGTGTTTTATTTATCTTTAGCTCAATGGCTTGCCTGTTTATTGACGTACTCGTCTCTTTAAGAGCTACCCTGATTCACATTGGCAAAATTAAATAGTCATAGCCATGATTTAAATAGCTTTTCAATCGAGCCATATGTTTTTCATTTTTTCATGTTGTACGCCATGAAATTCAACCTTATTTCATGCGAAGACTTATGCAGCGATTAAAAATACCTTGTCCGCAAACCTTTATTTAAGTGAAAGGAGTCATTCCCATGAAAGTATTATTAACTTTATTCTCCTTGTGTTTACTCGTTTTAAATGCATGCGTTAGCACTGATAATGCTGATTTACGTAACGTTTCCCAACCAGATAAATCAGTTGATTTATCACCCGCTGTCTCCGGTAAACCAATTGATATCGTTGTTTATAGAAGTCCTACCTGCGGTTGCTGTGAAAAGTGGCAGGCACATTTGAAAAAAAACAATTTTAATATAAAAGAAATTCGTACCAGTGAAATGCCAGCGATAAGAGATAAATATGGCGTACCGCAAGAAATGGCATCTTGTCACACTGCGCTGGTCGAGGGTTATGTTGTTGAAGGCCATGTACCGGCCAATGAGATTAAAGCTTTATTGGAAACAAAGCCTAAAGTGGTCGGGATCGCAATTCCCTCTATGCCATTCGGAACCCCGGGCATGGAAATGGGTGATGATAAGGACGCCTATGAAATTATAGGCTTTGATCGTGAAAAACATTATCAGGTATTAAAAAGCATCAAAGGCAACTGACTGTTTATTTTAAAAGTATTGAACACTGTCGTTCTGACTAATCAAAAAATAGTGGGTTTATTTTAAGTTCGAGGGTTGGGCGCCAGCTAAACTTCTTTTATGGTTTTTAGTCTGGTGTCAGCACACCCTATGGGCTACTCAGACTCCTACCCCGACCATTTCTGCTCATATTCGCCTTATTGAAAGCCCTGATTAACAATAGCGATGCTCAAGTTTGGCTGGATAATGTTGCAGCACGCAGCTAGAAAAGGATATCTCCGCCACTGAGTCTTCCAGTGGCGCTATTGGAAGACTCAGTACAAATGGATGCAAGCCACGGCTATCATAGCTTCCAGAGGTGCCTGAATTATTGGACATTCCAATGGCGCCACTCGAAGTTCTAATAGCCCCACTGGAAGGTCCAGTGGGGCTACTGAAGCTTCCAGTGGCGCTACTGAACCGTTCAAACTCCCGCTTGAACTTTAAAAACCAAACATTAGAAATCAGAAGAACTTCCTTAGATTTTAAAACGAGCTCAACAAGACCCTTCCCTTTCCCATGCTAAGACAGATCATAACTACTAAGCAGTCCATCATACCCAGGTCTACTTCCGGCGTAGTCACAAGGTTTTTTCCATAACCATCAACTCATCGCCAAAGCCAGAGCCTCGGCAACTTTAATGCCATCGACAGCCGCCGACAAAATTCCGCCTGCATAGCCTGCACCCTCCCCTGCTGGATACAGTCCTTTAACATTCATGCTTTGAAAATGTTCGTTACGCTTGATACGAATTGGCGACGAAGTACGGGTTTCAACACCGGTTAATACCGCGTCATTCATCGCAAAGCCTTTTATTTTTTTATCAAATGCAGGCAACGCTTCGCGGATCGCAGTGATTGCGTAATCTGGCAAGGCTGAATTTAAATCACCCAAATGAACGCCCGGTGTATAAGAAGGCTGCACGGTGCCCAACACTGAAGACGGACGGTTGGCAAGAAAATCACCTACCAGTTGCCCCGGCGCTTCATACGTTTCTCCGCCCAGCTTAAAAGCACGCGCTTCCAGACTGCGTTGAAAATCAATGCCTGCCAAGGGATGGCCAGGATAATCTTCAGGGGTAATACCAACCACGATGCCACTATTGGCGTTACGCTCATTTCTGGAATATTGGCTCATGCCATTAGTCACCACATGTCCTGCTTCCGAAGTTGCGGCGACCACGGTGCCACCGGGGCACATGCAAAAACTGTAAACAGAACGTCCGTTTTTGCAATGATGCACCAACTTGTAATCGGCTGCGCCCAACAAGGGATGTCCGGCTTGGCTGCCCCAACGACATTTATCGATCATTGATTGCGGATGTTCGATACGAAAGCCTATCGAAAAGGGTTTGGCTTCAATATAAACACCACGGTCATAAAGCATTTTAAAGGTATCGCGCGCACTATGGCCAACTGCCAAAACCACATGTTCGCAAGCAATGGTTTCACCGCCGTTAATAACCACGCCGCGCACCTGGCCGTTATCCAGAAGAATATCGTCAACGCGGCTTTGGAAACGTATTTCACCACCTAAAGACTCGATGGTAGCGCGAATATTTTCGACCACCGTGACCAATCTAAAAGTACCGATATGAGGTTTGCCAACATAAAGAATTTCATCCGGCGCACCAGCTTTAACAAATTCCGTTAGCACTTTGCGGCCATAATGATTAGGGTCTTTTATCTGGGTATAGAGTTTACCATCCGAAAAAGTACCGGCACCACCTTCGCCAAACTGTACATTGGATTCAGGATTAAACACGCCTTTACGCCAAAGCCCAAAAGTATCTTTGGTGCGTTCCCGTACTTCTTTGCCGCGCTCCAAAATGATTGGCCGAAAACCCATTTGCGCCAAAATCAATCCGGCAAACAAACCACAAGGGCCGGTACCGATAATGACTGGTCGCTGCAACAACTTTCCTTGTGCCTTGGTTACAAAATGATAGGCACAGCTTGGCGTTAAAGAAATGTGTGGGTCATCTGCCAAACGCTTGGTAATTTCTTGTTCGTTAGTCGTTTCAACATCAACCGAATAAACCAGCAAAACACCATTGCGTTTTCGTGCATCAAAACCCTGGCGGAATATCTTATAACTAACGAGTTGTTCGGCATTGATACCAAGTCGTGCAAGTAAGGCATTTTTCAGATTGTCAGAGTGATCGAGGGGGAGTTTAAGTTCGGTAATTCTTAACATAAATATAGTCCGCTGGGTTCTTGTTATAGAACCCTTTGTTTTGCTGGTAACAGTGTAAAAGTTTATCATTTTACCTTAATTGAAAGCCGAACATGATTTTCACGCAGGAAAGGAGCAAAACAATGGCAATTGGTAAACTTATGACAGGGCTAGGCGTTGTATTGGTATTGATAGGGTTGATTGTTAGTTATGCACCCTGGCTGTTTAACTGGTTTGGCAAATTACCGGGCGACATACGTATTGAAGATGAACAGCGCTTTATTTTTATGCCAATCACCTCCATGCTGGTTATAAGCATCGTCTTAACCCTAATTGTGAATCTGTTTTTTCGCAAATAATAGCATGTAAAATCAACTACAAACTGTAACCTCGCCAGCCATAATAGGCGATATAACAATAACAAAGTACCGGAATAAAAAACGCCAGTTGTATGCCAATCTGATCAGCAAACAAGCCTTGTAACACAGGAAGCAGGGCGCCACCAACAATCGCTGCGCATAAAATTCCAGAGCCCTGCCCCGTGTGCCTTCCCAGACCGCTCACGGCAAGTGAAAAAATAGTCGGGAACATAATCGAGTTAAACAGCCCTACGGCAAGTATCGTCCACATCACTAACTGACCGCTGCCAACAATAGTTATCAAAACCAGTAAGGCCGCCATTAATGCGTTAAAGGTCAATACTTTGTTTGGCTGTATTTTTTGCATGACTGCCGCGCCGATAAAACGTCCAAGCATGGCGCCACCCCAATAAAACGACACATACTTTCCTGCCTCCTGTTCCGCCAAACCCGCAATTGAAGGCTCACCCAGAAAATTAATCAAAAAACTGCCTATAGACACTTCGCCGCCTACATAAACAAAAATACCGATTGCCCCCAAAATCAGGTGTTTATAACACCACGCACTATCATGAAGCGGTTCTTTATCAGCTGAAATTTGAGTTTCGGGAGCTTTAATGTCGGGCAACTTGATCACAGCAAAAACCACCGCTATAAAAAACAAAACCGCAGCCAGCAATAAATAGGGATTTTGCACAGCCGCAGCTTGAGCTGTCTGATAAACCGAAAGCTCATCAGCATTGAGCAGATTAACTTCAGCTACCGATTTAACAGCCGTATCCAGTATAAATAATGCGCCCAGAAAAGGGGCGATGGTTGTACCCAGCGAATTAAAAGCCTGAGTCAGGGTTAAGCGACTGGAAGCAGTTTCAGGTTTACCTAAAATAGTGACATAGGGATTTGCTGCAACCTGTAATAAAGTAATACCGGAAGCCAACACAAAAAAAGCGGCTAAAAATAAAGGATAAGAATGTAATCCAGCCGCCGGATAAAACAACAAACAGCCTATTCCGGCAATGGCCAAGCCGGCAATAATACCGCCTTTGTAATTAATTTTTTCGACCAGATAGCCACTGGGAACAGACACCACAAAATAAGCGGTAAAAAAACAAAACTGAATCATCATTGCTTCGGTGTAATTCAGGGTAAACACCGATTTTAAATGAGGAATCAAAATATCATTTAAACTGGTGATAAACCCCCAGATAAAGAACAATGAGGTCAACAAAGTCAGCGAACCTGTATATTGTAGTTTATCGACGTTTTTTGCCAGGTTATCAATATGAATCATAATGTTATCGTCATCAGATTAAGGTAGAATGGGTAGAACGCAGTGAAACCCATCATTAAAGTGAGTGATGGGTTTCGCGTTGCTCAACCTATGATTTATTGTTTTATTACGGTGAAGCTAACAATTTCATTGCCCACCAGCACTTTAAAATCGCCAGGTTCCACAACCCGTTTCATATCAATACCAATAAAAGACAAATCCTGTGGCGTTAAGGTAAAGCTTAAAGCTAGAGTTTGACCCGGATTTAACTCGACTTTTTTAAATGCTTTTAACTGTTTATTAGGCCGCGTTACCGACGCAGCAACATCATTGATATAAACCAATACCGCTTCCTTGCCAGTTAACGTGCCGGTATTTTTGACATTAACGGACACAGTAATATTTTCACCAAGCTTGATTTTATCTTTATCCAGCTTTAAACCACTGGTTTCAAAAGTTGTATAACTTAAACCATGGCCAAACGGATACAGCGGGTTATAAGTATTGCCTTCAAACGATTCAATGGGTTTGAAATCATAAGAGGTATAGCCATTGGTGTTGCGCGGATAAGAAATCGGCAGCTTGCCATCAGGGTTGTAATCGCCAAACAAAATATCGGCAATGGCTTCGCCGCCTTCCATACCCGGCAAAAACCCTAAAATAACACCTGAAGCCTGTTCCGCAATCTGCGTAATAATACGTGGTCGACCGCCCAAGGTTAGCAAAATAACCGGTTTTCGAGTTGCAAGCGCAGCCTGCGCCAGCTCGATTTGCGACTGCTCAAGATTTAACGATTCGATATTGCCCGGGGTTTCAGTATAAGTGTGCTCTCCCAAACTGAGTAAAATAACATCATGGTTTTTGGCTTCTTCGACTAACTTTTGATGATCAATTTTGGCATCAAAAGATTCACCACCCAAATAAGTCACTTTCCCGGTGGCTTTGTTTTGTATCGCCTTCAAAACCGTCAGTTTTTCCTGGGGATATAAATGCTCAGCTGCACCCTGCCAGGTAATTGTCCAGCCACCATTCATGACACTCAACAAATTAGCGGTTGGACCGGCCACCAAAATATTGGCGGCTTTTTTTAACGGCAGGATGTTATGGTCGTTTTTAGCTAGCACTATCGACTCGCGAGCCGCCTGCCGATTGGTTGCTATCGCTTCAGCCGTGGCAAAATTTCCGGCAATGTCCAGTAAAGGTTTGGGCTCAAATAAACCGGCTTGATACTTGACGGTTAATATTCTGGAAACCGCTTCATCAATCCGCGATAACGGCACTTCACCTGCATTAACCAGTTCAATCAACAAGTCATAAAAAGAAAAATCGAACGGCACCATGCTCATGTCAATGCCGGCCATGACCGCAATTTTTACTGCTTCTTTTTCTGACGCCGCCATTTTATCGCGAGTGTAAAGGCGTTTAATGTCTTCCCAATCAGACACCGTAAAACCTTTAAAACCCAGTTCACCACGTAAAATCGTGGTCAGATAATGATGATTGGCATGCCCCGGAATGCTATCAACTTCGGCAGAATTAACCATCACGGTCGGCGATCCTGCGTTGATACCTGCCGCGAAAGTTGGCAGAAAATATTCGCGCAACGCTCTTTCGCCTATCCAGGCCGGTGTCCGATCCTTACCGTTAAGCGGGTAACTGTAACCGACATAATGTTTTAAACAAGTCGGTGCTTTATTGGCTGCTGAAAAATCATCACCTTGATGACCTTTAATATAAGACGTGCCCATAACCGTCGCCAAATGCACGTCTTCGCCGAATGTTTCCCACAAACGGGGCCACAGCGGCTGACGACCTATATCCATCACCGTAGAAAAATTCCATTGTAAGCCCGAAGCGCGCACTTCTCTGGCAGTGATTTCGCCTTCTTTAAACGCCAGATCAGCGTTAAACGTTGCCGCCATGTTAATGGCCTGCGGAAACAACACCGAGTTTTGTGTATAAGTCGCACCATGAATCGCGTCTATCCCATAAATAACCGGAATTTTCAAGCGCGTTTTAGCAGCCGCATCCTGAACGGTACGGGTCATTTTTCGCCATATTTCGATCGATTGCGCCTTGTTGTCGGGAGTAAACGGCGTGTTTAAAATTGAACCGACATGATGCTTTGCAACAGCGTCTTCCAATTTGACCGGATCAATTTGATCATCGGCATTTTGCTCTTTGGGAACGCCAATCACAGTGAAATCAACTTGCGTCATCTGCCCCACTTTTTCTTCAAGCGTCATTTGGGACAGCAGTTTTTGGACTTTATTTTCTATTTCTTGTGCACTCACAGAACGCCCCGACAGGATAGATAAGATTAGGAGGGAAAAAATATATATTTTTTGCAACTTGATATTCTTCGTTTATTGTTAAGCGTAGGTTTACGCGTGTATGCTGATGTTGCGCTATTTTAAGCTGTAGCATGGTGTTTCTACAAATTAACCAAACTCCACTTGGGACTTCAAAGCCAGCTTTATACAAGTTGCGTTGTGCGAACACAGTCAGACATATTTAATTTAACTTTTACGCCATTGCTAATTCCGACTTTCGTGGCTTTTAAAATCAAGTATGTTATTTTGTTACCCTTGCCAAGAACAATATCTCCAAAACAATGTTAAAAAAAAATCGACTGCTCAGTTTATTACTGATAATACTCGCCCTAACCGGCTGTAACAAAACCATCACTACCGCGCCAAACATTACTTTTGACACGATCACCGGTCAGAAAATCTCACTAAATGAATTACGTGGCAAACCGGTTATCGTCACATTTTGGGCAACCGACTGCGCTTCCTGTATTGAAGAAATCCCCGCCTTAATCAGCCTTTTTAAGCAATATCATCAATCAGGACTTGAAATCATTGCGGTGGCGATGAATTACGATCCGCCCAACCACGTCATTGACATGACTAAAGACAAGCAACTGCCCTACAATGTGGCGCTAGACTTAACATCCGATGTTGCACAGGCTTTTGGTGGAGTGATGTTTACACCCAGCACCTTTATAATTGCCCCGGATGGTTCGGTTGTTAAAAAACAAATCGGACTTTTTGATTTAGACAAAATGAACACTCTTATCAACTCACTACTAAAAGGCTGACCCATGCTCTGGCTAAAAGCGTTACATCTGATTTTTATGGTCACCTGGTTTGCCGGGCTTTTTTATCTGCCACGCCTTTATGTTTATCATGCAATGAGCGATGATGAGATCAGCAATGAGCGTTTTAAAGTGATGGAACGTAAACTGTTCTACGGTATTATGACACCGGGCATGATTGTAACTTTTATCTTCGGTATCTGGATGCTGGTTGCTTATGATTGGGCAATTTATGCAACTGCAGGTTGGCTGCATGCAAAACTGGCACTATTGGCATTGTCGGTGATTTATCATTATTTTTGCTATGTTTGGCTACTGGAATTCAAGCATGATCGCAATCAGCGCAGCCATGTTTATTATCGTTGGATGAATGAAGTTCCGGTTTTATTTCTGGTCGGTATTATCATTCTCGCAGTTGTAAAACCTTTCTAACCCAACAATTTTACAAGAAAAAATGAATCTATCCGATTTTACCCATAACGCCTACTTTGCCAGCCTCTCAGGTGGCTTGCTCATCGGCTTAGCCGCTGCAATGCTGGTATTGCTAAATGGACGAATAGCAGGTATCAGCGGTATTTTAGGGGGCTTAACCCAAGCCAAAAAAGGCGATAAAAGCTGGCGAATCCTGTTTTTGCTTGGTTTGGTTACAGCTCCTTTTGTTTATCGCATCAGTTTTGGTCTGCCCGCAGTGACTATCGAAGCTGAAAATATCGCGTTGATCATAGCAGGTCTTCTGGTGGGAATCGGCACTCGCTATGCTTCCGGCTGCACCAGCGGCCATGGTGTTTGTGGTATTTCGCGTGGTTCGCTACGCTCAATTGTCGCCACGCTGACCTTCATGACAGCCGGTTTTATTACCGTCTATCTGACACGTCACCTCCTGGGGCTTTAAACATGTTAAATCTTAACGCATTTTTTGTTGGCCTGATCTTCGGCTTGGGCCTGATTATTTCAGGCATGACCAATCCGGCTAAAGTACTCGGCTTTCTGGATTTGGCCGGGGCCTGGGATCCATCACTGGCATTCGTGATGGGCGGCGCTATCCTGATAGGCTCAGGGAGTTTTGCGTTGGCCAAAAAACGTAAACGCAGCTTTTTGGGCGCAGCCATGAAAATACCTTCTACAACCCGACTGGATAAACGACTTGTGCTGGGTAGCTTGACTTTTGGCGTAGGCTGGGGAATTGCAGGCTTTTGCCCAGGACCTGCCATTGTGAGTGCCGCAGCCGGAGAACCCAAAGCCTGGTTATTTGTTGTGGCCATGTGCGTAGGAATGGCTTTGTACAGCCTTATTGAACTTCGCCATAAATAATTCAATCAGTCACGCTGATCACATAAACTTTAATCTTATTCAGAAACCCATTCATACAGCTCAGTCAAGGTCGCATCACATTGGCAGCAGCTTGTGCCGCAGGATGCCGTCATCGGCACTTTGCGAACCTTACCCTTACTGATCCACTTTCCCAGCATTCCTCTTAATGCATCGGCATCCATATTAAAATGCACGATCAAATCGGCCAGAGCAACGCGATGCTGCGCTTTCAAATAGGTTCTTAAATCAGACAGGATCACTTAAAGTCTCCGAATTTTGTTTTACGCCGACTAAATCGGCATTTTTACCCAGTAACCACAAGCCAAGTAATACCAATAAAAATGCACTAAGCAAGCCGGTTATACAAACAAAGGAATAGTCAGGATGCTGGCTGTAGGTCATCGCCTGATAAAACACAGTTGCGGTCATGTAGGCAATGCCGGTCGTCCAGAACACGACAAAAACAGTCCAGTTCAAATTAGTCTCACGAAATATTGCCGCCGTTGCCGCAACACAAGGTGCGTAAAGTAAAATAAACAGCAAATAGGCAAAAGCGCCAGCCTGTCCATCGAAACTTTGCTGCATGGCGGCAAAAGTACCTGCATTAACTTCCTGTTCAGAAGCCGCTGCGGCTATATCGCTTAAGCTACCAATATTCAAACCCAAGGGATCCAAAAAGTTATCAGCCACGGCTTTAATGTTTTTAGGTACCGTTAGACAAGCCGCAATCAAAGCCTGCTCAAGATCAAACTCGGTTTTTTTGGCAGCGCTTGTGTCGGTTGCTGAAAACTGACTATATAAGGCATCCAGCGTTCCTACCACGGCTTCTTTGGCTAAAACGCCGGTAAAAATCCCTACGGTTGCCGGCCAATTATCTTTGACGATGCCCATAGGTTTAAAAACAGGCGTCAAACTTCGACCGATTTCACTCAATACCGATTTATTACTATTTTCCTGACCAAAACTGCCATCTGTACCCCAGGCATTCAAAAAGTTTAACACTAACACCATAGGTATGATGACCTTACCGGCGTTGATCAAAAAAGACTTGAGTCTATCCCAAGTTCTTATAAAAACCCCTCTAAAAGTCGGCATGTGATAAGCCGGCAATTCCATGATGAAGGGCGCTGATTCTCCCTTAAACAAGGTATGACGCATGATTAATCCAGTCAAAACAGCAACCGCAATACCCAGCAAATACAAACCAAACACCAGGTTCTGGCCGCCAACAGGAAAAAATGCCGCCGCAAATAAGGCATAAACCGGCAATCTTGCACCACAAGACATGAAGGGGTTCATCAGATTGGTTAAAATTCTGTCACGCTGATTTTCCAAGGTTCGTGTCGCCATAATCGCCGGAACATTACAGCCAAAACCAACAATCATCGGCACGAAAGATTTACCCGGCAAGCCGATCATGCGCATGAATCGATCCATGACGAACGCTGCCCTCGCCATATAACCGGAATCTTCCAAGGCCGACAAAAACATAAACAAAAACCCAACAATGGGAATAAAGGTAGCGACCACCTGTATGCCGCCACCCAAACCTTTGGTAATCAGCACCACCAGCCATTGCGGCAAATTAAGGGCACTCAGCAACAAACCCAAGCCATCAATTAATAAAGCGCCTGTAGTCTGATCAAAAAAATCAACAAAAGCACTGCCAATGTTAATGGTAAACATAAACATGGCATACATCACTAACAGAAAAACGGGTATGCCTAGAAAACGATTCAACACAATGCTGTCAATTTTATCGGTAGTGTGTCGATTAATTTCGCTTAACTTGCAAACTGCGCCTTGGGTAAGTTGATTAACAAAACCATAGCGTGCATCCGCAGCCAGTATGTCTATTTCATCATCCGTTTCAGCTTCGACCTGCCGTTGTAACTTGGCTGCGGCAGACAATACGGCAGCTCCGGCAAGCTGCCTGGCCAACGTATCATCTTCAAGTAAACGTATGGCCAGCCAGCGAAGATCGCATTGATGTTGCTGGGCAGCTTCAACAAGCAACGGTGAAATATCAGCAATAGCTTGTTCCAAAGGCGCAATATAGTTAATAGTTAAAGATGGAGTCGGCTTGGTGATAGCCGCTTTATTAATGGCCGTCTTTAAGAAATTGATACCACTTTTGGTTGAGGCGCTAATCGGAATAACCGGGCAATCCAAAAGCCGCTCAAGATATTCAACATCAATTTTAATGCCCCTTTGTTTAACGGCATCCATCATATTAAGTACCAAGATCATCGGCACTCGCATTTCAATCAGTTGTGAACTTAAATAAAGATTCCGCTCAATATTAGACGCATCAACAATATTAATGATTAGATCAGCCTGTTTGGAAGCGACATAATCACGGGCCACTTTTTCATCCAGTGAAACCTGATCATCAGCAGCTTCCAAAGAATAAGTGCCGGGTAAGTCAACCAGTTCAATAAGCTTGTTTTCAAAGCTGTATTCACCGGTTTTTTTTTCGACGGTAACGCCCGGCCAGTTGCCTACATGCTGTCTTGCGCCAGTCAGTGCATTAAATAATGTCGTTTTTCCACAATTCGGATTGCCAACAACGCCAACTGTAAAATCAGTTTTCATTATAATTTCTCTATCATCAATATTGCCGCTTCATCCTTGCGCAAGGTTAACGAAAATCCGCGTAACTTAATTTCAACGGGATCACCCATCGGAGCGAAACGAGTCACGCGAAACTCGGTTCCTGGCGTTAACCCCATAGCTAACAAACGCTTACGATAAGCCTTACCGGATTGTTCAAAGCCAACTATTTTTCCTGAATCACCCGCAGCCAGATTTTTTAGGCTAATTATCATAATTTAAGCAGTGTAATAAAGTTCATCAAAACCAAGCACTCCCAGAGTTTTCAACAATCATTCTCATTTGAGATGACTATATCAT
>SESD01000098.1_pt1 | contig 50239 bp, 50 predicted proteins | sample 3171411 | NCBI WGS metagenome assembly SESD01 (sample SAMN06051880, study PRJNA518727) | freshwater metagenome | biome: subpolar coniferous forest; feature: holomictic lake; material: water; isolation source: holomictic Lake 442, 16.5 m depth | place: Canada: near Kenora, Ontario | collected...
TTCGAGTCCTATTTCTTCTGCTGAGGCTATTTTGCTTTCTATGTCTGCTAGTGATTGCATGCGTATTTCATAGACCAGGCGCTCTTCTTCATCAAACATTCTATCGACTGCGGTGATGGCTTTTACAATAGCCGGGTCAAAGGCCAGTTCTTCCGGAACATGATTTTTATCCAGATTATGGGCTTTGGTTAAAAAAGTGCTCCAGCGATCCAGGGCGGTGGTTACCTGGTTTTGTTGTTTGGTAAATTTTCTAAGTTCTACGTAGTGCAGCTCAAATATGTCGTGGAGTTTGTCGTCTTTACCGGTGGCGGTGTTAATGATTTTGTAGCAGTTATGGACTTCGTTCCGGTCGCGTATAAAGTTAAAGTCCAGGATGTTGATGCTGATGGTTTTTTTTAACTCTTTGTACATCTGGCCTTCGCTGAGTTGGTCGGTAACCAGTTTTGCCCAGTAGTAGATGGCGCGTTTATCAAAGTTATAATCTTCGCCGATTTGCATTTCTACGTTAAACCACTGGCCATTTTTACTTGTGGCTTTGATATCAAGGATGGATATTTTACCGGCTCGGTAATCGGCTAGGTTGTAGGGGTTTTTTAATTCCACTTCAACCACTTGATCTTGTTCAGAGATAATGGCATTGATCAGTGATATTAAAAGGTCTTTATTTTCTTCGCTACCAAACAGTTTTTTAAAAGCGAAATCGACACGGGGGTTTATTTTGCACATGGGATTATTTAATGGGTAGGTGAAGTTTTGGTTGGATTATAGTGCATTAGGTTAGTCAATTTGTCGGGTTACGCTGTTAGCCATTAACTTAAGACATTTCACCACACGAAGACACGAAGATTTTTCTTTTTTACTGGTTACCAAGCTCCAGTTCTCGTCGTTATAGACACACTCTCAAAGCACGTCATTCCGGCATGGACTGCTGAAATTCAGGCTACAGGGACGTACAAAAATTATCATCCCCGGCACTGGATACTCGCTTCCGGGCAGATATGACGGCTTACTTGAACACTTGTGTATAGCCATGAGAGCTCCAGCTTGGCGTGCTTAATTTAACTACCCTCTATTTTTGTGGATTAATTCCGGCAAGTTGCTGGTTTAGCCATTCAGTCAAATCAGCAACGGTTGTCCAGTCAAGTATGGCTTCTATCAGGTCTTCCAGCTTTTCAACAGATAATGATTGTAATTGCTCAAGGGTTGTATCGAGTTCGGGGTGAATGCCAAATTTTCGTCTTATCAAGCGTGTTACCAAAGAAATGCATTCTTCCTGGCGGCCTTCTTGACGCCCTTCTTGATGCCCTTCTTGTTTTAGTATTTGTGCCAGTCCCATGATTTCACCTTCTTCGTTTAGGTAATGTGTGCGGAATTCATTTATTTCTTGTTCGCTAAGGTTCGCATAAAAATCAATAAAGTCAATATATTTACGTTGTTTGTTGGGGTTTGGTTCTATTTTTAGCAAGCCCAGTTGCGCGGCTAAATATATTTGTAGGCGCTCTTGTTTTGGGTAGTGCATATTTGGCAGGTTTAGCCGGGCGATGATATTGTCGCTGTCTTTGTAGTCGTGGGCTGATAAGCGTTTTAAATCGCAAGCTAAATAACGAAAATCTAAATAAGTGTGTCTATCGCCACCCAAGTGTAAGCTTGTTTTTCGTGTGCCGGCGTTTAAAAATATAACGACAGGGATAACCCGATCGGTTTCCATTAATTCTGCCAGATCCAAACAGTAATGCGCCAGTCGATGAATTGAAAAGCGATAGCTTTGGGTTTCTTCTTCGATGACAAAGACAATGGCTTCGTGATTTCCATTGGGCCATTCTACTAATAATGGAACATCAAGTTCGCGGAAGCGATCACCTAAGCGATCTTTTAATTGTTCCTGACGAATTGGAATAATTCGCGCTTGATTTAAATCATCACCGGTTTCTTCTTGAGCAAAAAATGCCAAGGCTTCGCGTGGATAATCCAGAATCAGGTTTTTAAAGTTTTGGTCATGCTGGTTCATGTTACTTTAAAGAGAGTCATATCAAGGATAATGAAGGTGCTTGCATTGTAATTATTGAGCACCTCTCTTTAAAAAAAAGAAGTTAGGGAAGGCTTTATTAGATAAATAATTGCCTTGCATTTTGTATAAAGTGCTACGATTTTATTTTATACGGGTTCTTTGGCCGGGGTGTTGGCACGTATCAAACGGGCAATGAGATTGGCTAAAAAAATGGCAAATAGTGCGCCGCAGATATCTGCAAGCAAGTCCAGTAGATCGGCCTTGCGACCGGGAATAAGCATTTGGAATGCTTCATCGATAATGCCGAACAAAGTAACCATCAGTAGGGGGATGGAAAGTAAGGGGATTGCTGGTGTTGGACTAAGCTTGAACGCTAGTGCGCAGGCCAGTAGGCCCAAGCCGCTAAACGCTAAAAAGTGCGCGGCTTTGTCAAGGTGTGGTGCTTTGTTTAATAGAGGTAAAGGCGGCCCTGAGGCTTCGATTAGCGTTGCAATTATCCAGATGATGATAAGCAGGCAGAGAAAAAAGATGGGTTTGAGGTTGTTTGACTGAGTCATTTTTTAATCGCGCTGATGGCTAGTAGGCTTGTTTGTTTATAAAGCCTTTAAAAACGGTCATGAGTACTATTTTTAAATCAAGCCAGAGTGACCATTGTTTAATATATTCTAAATCATAATTAATCCGGGCTTCCATTTTGTCCAGTGTGTCGGTTTCGCCCCGATAACCATTAATTTGAGCATGTCCGGTAATGCCGGGTTTAACTTTATGGCGCAGCATATAGCCTTCTATCTGTTTTCGATAGTATTCGTTATGAGCTATGGCGTGAGGACGTGGCCCCACGACGGACATGGTGCCTTGCAAGACGTTTAAAAACTGGGGTAATTCATCCAGTGAGGTTTTACGTAAGAATGCACCGAAGGGTGTAATGCGCGTATCATTTTGGGTGGCTTGTATTACGTTATCGCCATTGTCGCATACGGTCATGGAGCGAAATTTCCATACTGCTATGGGGTCACCTTTTACACCGTAGCGCTGCTGTTTAAAGATGATGGGTCCTCGGGAAGTGAGTTTGATTGTTAGGGCGATAGCCAGCATGGGAATGGCAATGACAGGCAATATAAGCAGGCACAGTAGCAGGTCTTCAAGACGTTTTGCGATACCGTCAAGGGCATTGAATGGCGTGTCAAAAACACTGACGACGGGTATGCCTTGTACGTTGCTCCATTTGGACTGGATCAGGTTAAACATAAAGAAGTCGGGTACGATATTAACTGAAACGGTACTGTCGGCCAGTTGTTTAACAAACTGACTGATACGTTTTTCTGCACGCAGGGGCAGGGTGATGTAGATGTGGTCGATTTCACCTTGTTTTGCTTTTTCAAGTAGTTGTTCAAAGCCACCCTTTAAATCGCCAATCTGTGTGTCATCCAGGCGTCGGTCTTCGTCTTCTGTTCGGTCATCAAAAAAACCAACAAAATTATAACCTATCCAAGGCATGTCCTCTAAAGCATTGTGAAGTCTAAGTCCTAGTGAGTTAGCGCCCAGTATGGCGTAAAATCGTGTGTTAAAGCCCTGCTTTCTTAAATAGGATAAGAATAAGCGTTGTATCGTATGGGTCAGGATGATGCTGGTTGGGGCAAGTGGAATCCATAATTCTATGGCTTGTAATGAATAATTGTATTCAGTACCCCAGAGATAGACGCCTGTGATAACTAACGTAAAGGCTCCCAGCCACGAAAAAAATATCCTTAGAGACTCATCGAACAGGGACGATCCGCGCCAGTTCTGATAAAGGTCGTTGTTTTCAGCTAAAATACCAAAAATTGCGGTTGCTATAAGGCTAGGCAGAAAGTATTCACGATCCAGAGGGAGGTTGTATAGTATCAATGATGCATATAACGAAGCCATAATCAAGGCAAGGTCAATAGTGCGGGCCAAGACCTGTAATTTGGAATGGTGTGGTTGAATAAGTCCTTTGGAACGTGCTGAGTTCATGGGTTGGATAGATAATTGGCTGGGCTTTGGTAGAGTTTACTACTTGGGTTGTGTTTTGTATCAATATTATTAGTTTTAGTTTGATTAAAAACGTTTAAACACGTTGAATGCTATTTGAAATGCAGTTTTTAAAATAATAATATTGAATATAGTAGACTAAAAAAGCGTGTGCTTGTAAATTTATATTATTTAGATAAAGCAACATGTTGCGGTGCTCAATTGGGGTTTTTAGGTTGATAACCTTCATTGATTAAAACAGGTGATGGTGTCGATAAGCTTAGGAAGGGCGACCAGTGGGTCGCCCGGGTAGCTCTGCTGAAATACTTTAGCCCTTTCTTGCTTCTACCGCTTGCATCAATGGTCGCCCTACAAATAAAATGTTATTGATTTATTTAAAATCCGTAACGGTTACCGTATGCAGTAATTTTTTGCGTGTTGGTAGAGGCAAGGTAAGTCAATTAGGTGTTCTTGATTAACTTAAGGCTGTGAGTACTTGGCGGGAGGTGGTGTTATTAATTACGTCTGCCGTTTTTACCTGTAGCGGGTTCTTCAAATTTAACTTTTAAAGGTTTTCCGCAATATAAATTGCCGTCAAGGGCTGCTATAGCTGCTCGGGCTTCGTGGCCTTCCATTCCGATAAAGCCGAAACCTCTACATTTACCGCTAAAGATATCGGAAACAAGTTGAATGGAGCGGACTTTGCCGTATTCTGAAAATAAAGCTTGAACAGAAGCCTCAGTGGCCTCGCTAGGTAAGTTTCCTACAAAAAGTCGTTTCAAAAGACATATCCTAAATTCAGGGGGTGAGTTGATATTGACCGGATAAACCGGCTATGCCACAACTCCGTCTGGTTATTTAGGCGGAGTTGTGTGTCGAAAAGTATCCTCAGCTTACGCTGCTGATACGTTTGAAGCTTGTGGGCCTTTAGCGCCTGATTCTACTTCGTATTTGACGGCTTGGCCTTCAGCCAAGGTGCGATAACCGCCGTCGCTTGCAATCGCAGAAAAATGTACGAATACATCTGCACTGCCGTCGCTAGGTGAAATAAAACCAAAACCTTTAGACTCGTTAAACCATTTAACAGTACCTGTTGCCATGAAACTTCCTCAATAAATGAATGTAAATATGTTTTATTGCAAATTAGATCGGACACAAAAAGGAAAATAACATAAGGAATTTCTGAGAAGTGCTGATTAACATGCAAAATTTATTAAATAGAAGTCCCGCATTAAGCGCGTAGTACTATCCACTAACCGGATCATTATAGTTGTTAATCCTTGTTTTAGCCATTTAAACTTTAGGAAAGGTAACGACTCAGTCGATGCTTTTTTTGATCATAGCGCACGGATGACGTTGATTGGGCGCGTTTTAATGAAGGTTGTTTTCTTTTTGTAGTGCTTGCAGTTATTGTTGCTGATTTGCGAGCGTTCAGCACATAACTGTAGGGGCAGACCTGCGTGTCTGCCCAAAATGGGATAAATCGGTTGTGTTGGGCGAACGCGCAGGTTCGCCCCTACAGTTTAAGACGCTTGCGTGTTGCTGAATTGGTGAGCTCAGCAATCGGCTTTTATTTCCAAATGCTGACAATATTGGTAAAGTCATCTGTCCAGGGTTTCATGTCAAAATATAAGGGCATTTTTTGCCAGTTACCAAGACGGCTTAGGCTGAGCGGTGTTAACGTTTCCGGGTTTTTTGCCATTACGACCCAGTCTGTTGCAACTACCAGCGGTAATTCTTGCTGAGGCTTAAATTCTTGTATCAGTGCCGAGAAATGTAAATGCTCGGCATGAATGGATAAAACTTTCTTTAAGGACAGATGGCGATTGGTGATATGAAAAGCCAGTAGGCCATTGGGTTTTAATTTTTTAAAATAAAGTGCCAGTGCTTCTTCCGTTAGTAAATGGGTGGGGACAGAATCTGAGCTAAACGCATCCATGACTAATAAATCAAATTTTTGATCCGGTTCTTTTTCCAGTGACAAACGGGCGTCACCCAGGCTCATCGTGGTGTTGGAAGCGCAGCGTTTAAGGTAGCTAAAGTAGTCAGGATTGCTGGCAATGTCGATAACCAGCGGATCGATTTCGTACAATGTCCAGTGTTGTTGCTCTTTGGCATAACAGGCTAAAGCGCCTGCACCCAGTCCAACTATGCCAATGTTCCAGTTTTGATTGGTGCTGTCATACTCTTTAAACAGTTGTCCCATCGGGCCGGGGCGACTGTAATAAGTTAACGGTATTTTGGCCAGATTTTCAGGCAGGCGTTGTGCGCCATGTTTGGTAGTGCCATGAAAGAGTTCATGATATTTTTCAGGTTGATTTTGTTCATCAGTCAAGATGCTTTCACGGACGGCAAGTACGCCAAAAAACGAGCGTTCCTGATAAATTGTATGCGACGACAGGCCATGTACGCCAAGTGCTAAAAAAATAATCGCGCCGGTTAATAAAGCAAAAGCAACCGGCTTAGCCCTGAAGAAATAGGTTGTAATAGTTAGGGCAATTAAGCTGATGATGATGACATCAAAATACGGGAGTAAATCGTTAACGCGCGTATAAAGAATCAAGCCGGTAATAATAAGCAGGGCAGGGGGTATTATTTGTAGCAGCAGGCCTTTTTTAAATGCGATCTTTGAACCTGGGCGCAGTAATAGGGCGGCAACAATCATAAGCGGGTATTCGTAAATGCCGTTAAAAATAAAGGGCGCGACAAAGGTGTTAAACATGCCGCCCAACATGCCAGCAAACGACATAATCAGATAAAAAGTGGTTAAATATTGGGTGTGGGGGCGGTTTTTTGCCAGTTCGCCATGACAGACCATGACGGCAAAGAAAAAAGCCAGTAGGTGCAAGGCCAAATAGGCCCAATAGGGCAGGTCGGCTGGGTTGATGAAGGCGTAAGCGATAAACGGCAATAATACGATGGGCTGTAGCTTGACCATGACCGGATGTATTTTGTCATTCCATTTGGAAAATACGATCACAAACGACAGTAAATAGAGGGTTAGCGGAATAATCCATAATAACGGCACGGAGGCAATGTCGGTGCTGATAAAATTCGTTAGTCCCAAGAGTAAGCTGGAGGGCACAAAAGCCAAAGCCATCCAGTGCAATTTGCGATAAATACCCAGTGGCTCTTCTTCTGCTAGGCTGTCTTGTTCAATGGCTTTATTTTGTTGTGTTTTCCAGAGTACAAAAGCGCAACCGGCGATAAGCAGGCAGAGCAACAGATAACCGATGCTCCAATAAACTTTTTGATTGGCCAGGCCGATAGTCGGTTCAAGTAAAAAAGGATAACTGAGTAAGGCAATCAGGCTGCCGGTGTTGCTGGCGGCATAGAGATAATAAGGATCATGACTGGTGTGATGGCCAATATTGGCAAACCATTTTTGTATCAGTGGTGCCGTGGTTGATACCACGAAAAAAGGCAGGCCGATAGCCAGAAATAATGTCCAAAGCAGCCAGAGTGTTGGATTGCTGTCAGTGGGTGGGGCGATATTTTCCGGCAAGGCTAAAGGCAGCGCCAGAAAGCTGACCAAAATAACGGCCGTATGTATCTGGATTTGACGATGTTGACCAAAACGTGTGGAAACGGTGTGCGCATAAAGATAACCCAGAAACAAAATGCTTTGGTAAAACACCATGCAGGTGTTCCAAACCGCTGGAGAGCCGCCCAGTAAAGGTAATAACAGTTTTCCGAACAAGGGTTGCAGAACAAACATCAGCGACGCGCTGGTAAATAAGGTGCCGGCAAATAATATTATCAGGGATAAGCTACGGTCGGTTTTTGCTTCTGAAAGGTTACTCATTATTTTTAGTGTCGCTTTTTAGGCTTGTTATTTTAAGGCGCTAATAATAAAGCATTTGCTGCGGTATGGGGGAATTTGAATGTGATTTTTGCAAAACGGACGGGTTTTTTAGGTTGTTAGTAGTATCGTAGGGTGCGCATTGCGCACCTTTTCGGATACTTGGTTAGCCACCGTCTCCGATGTTTTCCCAAACGTTGATGTCGGAGTCTTCCAGTTGGTGCAGTTTTTTGGTAGTTATTTGCTGTTTAGCGCGCAAAACTTCGAGTTCTTGTTCCACGATAAGCTTTATATCGGTCTCTGTATGTTGGGATTTTATGACCAACGCATCAATTTGGGCGCTGTGTTCAATAAGTTCAGTTAGCAGTCTTTGTCGGTATGCATCTGTCGTTTTCATCCGTTAATCCTTAGGGCTTTGGATAATCGTAAATCATAAAAGCTTTTCACCACGAAGAACACGAAGAAAAAACGTTGTGTCTTGGTAGTGTGAGTGATGGCATTGCAAATCTCGTCATGCTTCATTAAATCTTAAAAATTTTCACCACGAAGGGCACGAATAAAGAAAACTTCGTGCTCTTCGTGGTGAATAAAAAATAACTTAAGCCTGATCAAGTTTGGTTATTGCTGTTCTGGCCAGTTCGCTTAAGGCCGATCCATCTTCTTTACAATAAGCAATGATTTCACTACGCATTTTGGGATGCCATGATCTTAAAATGTGTTTTGATATGCCTTCTGCAGCGATTTCTTTATTGCTTTCTGCGTTAAAAAAATTACCAATGTCATTGGCCATTTTGACAAGTGTTTCAATTTTCATGGTTAATTAAATAAGAGGGTTGCTGTGAGTTAAGCGCTGTGGATGAGTATAGATAACATGCTGATCATCACGGGCAAAACCGATTAAAGTAAGTCCTGTTTCATCGGCCAGTCTTATGGCTAGACCGGTAGGCGCAGAAATAGCCGCAAGCATGGTAATGCCAACCCAGGCGGTTTTTTGTACCATTTCATAACTGGCTCGACTGGTTACGATAACAAAGCCGGCAGATAAATCTTTGTCGGTACGCAATAATAAACCAATTAACTTATCCAGTGCATTATGTCGACCTACATCTTCTCTGAGATCGACAATGCCCAGGCCGGGAATAACCCAGGCGGCGGCATGTACGGCTCCGGTTAACCGGTTTAATGTTTGGTGTTGTTTAATGTCGGTTAGCGCAGAGCGCAGCTGGGCACCTGACAGGGATAAGTCGCCAGTAACCTGATTGGGTTGTCGGATTGCTTGTTTTAAGGTGCTGGCTCCACACAGACCGCAACCGGTACGGCCGGTTAAATTACGACCTTTATCAGCCATGCCTTGAAAGCGGTTATCCGGAATTTTTAATTGTACTTCAATACCGTTGGAGCGATTATAAATCCGTGCTGAGAGTAATTCTTGCGGATTTTTAATAATACCTTCAGTGATGCTAAAGCCCAAGGCAAACTCTTCCAGATTTGTTGGGGTTGCCAGCATGACAACATGCGGCGTGCCGTTATAAATCAGGGAAATAGGGACTTCTTCGGCAATATAGTCTTGCTTGTTTTCATGCATATCACCTTGCCAGCGATCAACGGATCTTTGTTGGTAGCTGGGCCAGCCCAAATCCAATAGTAACGATTGCATGCGTTAATTGTCTCTCAGGGTATCGGTATCCACACAAGTGAAAGCCTCTTCTTCAAGGGGGATATGGCTGTAAGACGTTAATTTTACGCCGCTACGCTGTTCCTGCATTATTCTCAATCGCTGTTCTCTACGCGCTTCTACCTTCCGCGATCCATGGCTGGGTACCTTCTGCATGCGTGCAGTCGTTACTTCAACCCTTTTTAGCAGGAGAATGCGTTTGTATCTACCATAACTCATTGTTTCATTGGCTATAAAAGTTTTATTAATACCTCTCTCATGGGTTACCCTTGAGAGAGGTATCTGATTGCCGGATGGTTAGCTATTATTGATGCCTTGCTCAAGCAAATCTAACTGTGTTTCTGAAAATGCACGGTACTTTTCTTGCCATTCAGATGGTTGATTAACTTTACTGATTTGCACGGCGGTCACTTTATATTCCGGGCAATTGGTTGCCCAATCAGAATTATCGGTGGTGATGACGTTGGCGCCGGATTCGGGGAAATGGAAGGTGGTATAGACCACGCCAGGTTGTACACGATCGGTAATGGTCGCGCGTAATACGGTTTCACCTGCACGACTTTTAATACCGACCCAATCATCCATTTTCACACCACGGTCTTCGGCATCATGCGGGTGGATTTCAAGACGATCTTCTGCATGCCAGGCGTTATTTTCTGTTCGACGTGTTTGGGCGCCAACATTGTATTGCGACAGGATGCGACCGGTGGTCAACAGTAACGGAAATTTGCGACTGCTACGTTCTATGGTGGGGACGTATTCGGTCAACATAAACAAGCCTTTGCCGTTATCACGCATAAAGCTGTCTTCATGCATGATGGGGGTACCAACCGAGGCTTCATCATAGCAGGGCCATTGGATGCTGCCCAGTTCGTCAATTTTTTCATAACTGACGCCGGCAAAAGTCGGTGTCAGGCTGGCAATTTCAGCCATAATTTCTGACGGATGACTGTAGTTCATCGGGTAACCCATGGCATTTGACAGCAGTTGGGTAACTTCCCAATCCTGATAACCTGCCAACGGTGACATGACTTTACGAACGGGTGAAATACGTCGTTCTGCGTTGGTAAAGGTCCCGTTTTTTTCTAAAAATGATGCGCCTGGTAAGAAGACATGCGCAAATTTTGCCGTTTCATTGAGGAAAATATCCTGCACAATGACACATTCCATTGCACGTAGGGCTGCATGTACATGCTGAATGTCAGGATCAGATTGGGCAATATCTTCACCTTCGCAGTACAGTCCCATAAAGTTTTTATCCATGGCGGCATCAAACATGTTAGGGATACGTAAGCCAGGTTCATTGCTTAATTCAGCGTGCCATGCGGCTTCAAACAGTTGGTGTGTGTCTGGGTCAGAGACATGGCGATAGCCGGGGAATTCATGAGGAAATGAACCCATATCGCAAGAGCCCTGTACGTTGTTTTGTCCACGTAGCGGGTTAACACCGACGCCGTCACGACCTAAATTGCCGGTTGCCATGGCGATGTTGGCAATGCCGATAACCATGGTAGAACCTTGACTGTGTTCAGTAACGCCCAGGCCGTAATAAATGGCGCCATTGTTGCCGGTGGCATAAAGTCTTGCCGCTGCCCTGAGTTCGGCTGCCGGAACGCCGGTTACTGATTCTGTGGCTTCCGGAGAGTTGTGTTCTTGAGCAATAAAGGTTTCCCATTTTGTAAAGGAGGCAACATCGCAACGCTCTTTGACAAAGGCTTCGTCCATTAATTTTTCGGTTACGATGACGTGGCCGATGGCGTTAACCAACGCGACATTGGTACCGGGACGTAGTTTTAAATGGTGATCGGCTTGTACATGCGGTGAATTTTTGACCAGATCAATTTCACGAGGATCAATGACGATCAATTTTGCGCCCTGACGCAGGCGTTTTTTCATTTGTGAGCCAAATACCGGATGGCCGTCGGTGGGATTGGCACCAATAACCATAATGACATCCGCTTTCATCACTGAGTCAAAATCTTGCGTGCCTGATGATTCACCAAAGGTTTGTTTTAGTCCGTAACCAGTTGGAGAATGGCAAACCCGCGCACAGGTATCGACATTGTTATTGCCAAAACCCGCACGAATGAGTTTTTGCATGATATACACTTCTTCGTTGGTACAACGAGAAGAGGTGATTCCGCCGATAGCATCTTTGCCGTATTTAGCTTGAATACGTCTTAGCTTAGAGGCAGCATGATTAATGGCAACTTCCCAGCTTACTTCTTGCCATGCATCTTTAATGGTGGGGCGAATCATAGGCTTTGTCATGCGGTCTTTATGGGTAGCATAACCAAATGCGAAGCGTCCCTTGACACACGAATGGCCGTGATTGGCTTGGCCATTTTTATTCGGAACCATGCGGATAACTTGCTCGCCTTTCATTTCTGCTCTGAATGAGCAGCCTACACCACAGTATGCGCAGGTAGTTATAATGGCATGTTCTGGCTGGCCATGATCAATTACCGATTTTTCCATGAGTGTTGCTGTTGGACAAGCTTGAACACAGGCGCCACAGGAAACGCATTCAGAATCCATGAAAGATTGATTTTGACTGGGTGATACTTTTGAGTCAAAGCCACGGCCGTCAATAGTTAATGCGAAAGTGCCTTGAGTTTCTTCACAAGCTCTTACACAGCGGGAGCAGACAATACATTTACTGGGGTCGAAGCTAAAGTAGGGGTTGCTTTCGTCTTTTACAGCATCAAGGTGGGTTTCAATTGGGTTGTAACGGACTTCGCGCAAACCGACAGCGCCGGCCATATCTTGCAATTCACAATCACCGTTAGCTGAACAGGTTAAGCAATCCAACGGATGATCGGAAATATAGAGTTCCATTACGCCACGACGCACCTCGGCCAGCTTTTGATTTTGGGTAACGACTTTCAAGCCCTCTGCTGCTGGTGTAGTGCAAGAAGCTGGCATGCCTCGGCCTCCTTCAATTTGCACAACGCAAAGTCGACATGAGCCAAAAGGCTCAATGCTGTCTGTGGCACATAATTTGGGTATGTCGATGCCGATTGAGGCCGCTGCACGCATGATGGACGTGCCTTCGGGAACGGTGACTTTAAAACCATCAATTTCCAGCGTTACCAACTGACTTGAAGTGCTGACCGGTGTGCCAAAATCTTGTTCTTTATTGATGCTCATAGTTTATTCCTCGTGTCGTTATCAAGCTACATTAGGTTTATCATCAATCCCGAAGTCTTTCGGGAAATGATTTAAAGCACTTAATACAGGATAGGGAGTCATTCCACCCAATGCACAAAGCGAGCCATTAAGTAAGGTATTGCAAAGATCCCGTAGCAAAGGAACGTTTTTACCCAGATCTTGGCCGGCAATAATATTGTCTATAACTTCATACCCACGGGTAGAGCCAATACGGCAGGGAGTGCATTTTCCGCAAGATTCGATTGCGCAAAATTCCATGTTGTACCTGGCTAATTCAGCCATATTTGCTGTGTCATCAAAAGCTACTACGCCGCCATGTCCCAGCACGGTCCAGTTGGCAGAAAAGGCTTCATAATCCAAAGGCGTATCAAATTGAGACTCAGGTAAATAAGCACCTAATGGACCACCCACTTGAACGGCTTTAATGGGTCTGCCTGTCGCTGAACCACCACCAAAATCATATAAAAGTTCACGTAATGTCATACCGAAAGCCAGTTCAACCAAGCCTGCGTGTTTAATATTTCCAGCCAGTTGTAAAGGTAAGGTTCCTCTTGAACGGCCCATTCCAAAGTCCCGGTAAAAATTACCGCCTTTATCGAGAATGATAGGCACTGATGCCAAAGAAATAACGTTATTAACCACAGTAGGTTTGCCAAATAAACCGCTAATGGCAGGCAGTGGTGGTTTAAAGCGAACCAATCCACGTTTTCCCTCAAGGCTTTCCATTAAAGAAGTTTCTTCGCCGCAAATATAAGCGCCCGCACCCAAACGAACCTCAAGATTGAAGGCTTTACCGCTTCCTTGAATATTATCGCCCAAGTAGCCCGCTTGATAGGCTTTTGCAATGGCGGTATTAAGTGCTATGTGTGCATGAGGGTACTCTACTCGTAAATAAATATAGCCTTGGTTTGCACCAACTGCAATCCCAGCAATTGTCATACCTTCAATTAAAACAAACGGGTCGCCTTCCATCACCATGCGGTCAGAGAATGTACCTGAGTCACCTTCATCTGCATTACAAATAATGTATTTTTGTTCTGATGGCGTATTAAGAACAGTATTCCATTTAATACCTGTAGGGAAAGCGGCGCCACCACGACCACGAAGACCTGAGTCGGTTACTGCAGTAACAATTTCGGCTTGTGACTGATTTAAAGCATTGGTTAAGCCCTTGTAACCATCATTTTGTAGGTAATCATCCAAGCTAACGGGGTCTGTTTTACCAATTCTGGCAAAGGTTAAGCGTTGTTGTTTCTTTAGGTAGTCCAGTTCTTCTGTTAACCCTAAAGACAGGGCATGTTCGCCGCCTTCAAGAAAATTTGCATTAAACAGGCTATTGATATCACTGGTCCGTACCGGGCCATAAGCAATTCTACCTTTACTTGTCTCCACTTCTACCAGTGGTTCTAGCCAAAATAGACCTCTTGAACCGTTACGGATTAATTTAATGACAATGTTTCTTTTTTTGGCTTCTTTGGCTATAGCTGTTGCGATGCGGTCTGCGCCCAGTGAAATTGCACTGGAGTCACAGGGTACATAAATGGTAAAACTCATGCCAATTCCTCTGGTTCATTGATGGCGGCATCAAAACTTTCTGGTGATACTCGACCGTAAATCTCTGTGCCGATTTGCATGGCTGGTGAGCACGCACAATTCCCTAAACAATAGACTGGCTCAAGAGAGAATTTGCCATCTGTAGTGGTTTCGTGAAAATCTATGCCCAAGCTATTTTTTACATGATTTTCAAGATTTTTACCACCCATGGCTTGGCATGATTCTGCGCGGCAAAGATGAATAGTTTTTTTGCCAGGTTGAGTGCTTCTAAAATAATGGTAAAAGCTTATGACGCCATGGACTTCAGCACGTGAAAGATTGAGTGCCTTTGCAATGACAGGAACACTTGCTTCGGGAACAAATCCTAATGCATCTTGAACAGCATGTAAAATGGGCAATAGAGCGCCAGGTTTATCCTTAAGTGCAGTGGTTATATTTTGCACGGTAATTAGCATAGTGCTTGATTCGGTCATACTTAACTCTCAATGGCAATTCTGTTTGTTAAAACAACACACATCCTCTGTGCCGTCTTAAAATGTACCCTAGCATAGCACAAGAAAATTTATGTGTAAAAGACACAATATGTAGGTTTTTTTGAGTAGTTAAAAGGACAAAGTAGACATGAGAAAACCATTTTAAATAAAATGGTTTTAAATGAGGTCTTAAAGGGTCTAGCGTATTATAGAATCTATAATAAAGGGAAGAAAACGAATAGTTTTTCTTATTGGGATATAATCAATTAATAAAAAGTAGCGATAGCTAACGGTTTATATTTGCTGAAATTTTTTGCTTATAAAAAAACAGCAGGTTTCTTGTTAGAAGCCTGCTGTTTAATATGCAATTAGATGAGGGTTACTTCTTCTGCTTGCGGGCCTTTTTGACCTTGTGTAACAGTAAACTGTACTTTTTGGCCTTCATCAAGAGATTTAAAACCTGAGCTGTTGATGTTACGGAAGTGAACAAAAACGTCAGGGCCATTTTCTTGTTGAATAAAGCCAAAACCTTTTTCTGCGTTAAACCATTTAACTGTACCAGTAGCCATTGTTTAGTCCTATGTAAAATATGTAATTAAAGCCTTATTAGGCGATGGAGCTGAGAAATTTAAGAATTACTTATGATAAACAGGACGAGCAATATATTAAAAACATCGTAAAGAAATGCATAACGGTAAAACAAACTCAAGCTTACAAAATTCTATAGGGATGTTTTAAAAATGTCAATAATAATAGGATCTTGTGTTTGTTCGTTTTAAAGCTGTTAACGAAAAAATATTGCGGCACTAATGATAGCGGCACTAATGATCATTGTTAATACGGTTGTTTTATGATTTTTGTGAAGTTGTTTACGTAGCATCATCATTTCTTTTTGTTGAGCGTCTGCTTGTTGCTGTGCTTGAGCAGCATTGTTTAGTGCTTTGTATACTAAAGAAGGTATTTCCGGGAATTGTTCGGCAAATTCTGGTAACTGCTTTATTATTTTATTGATTTTTGCTTTAGGGCCTAAGCGTTCATGGAACCATTTCTCCAGAAAAGGTTTGGCAGTTTGCCAAAGATCCAGTTCAGGATAAAGTTGTCGACCTAATCCTTCAATATTGAGCAATGTTTTTTGTAATAATACCAACTGCGGTTGTACGTGCATATCAAAGCGGCGTGCAGTTTGGAATAGACGTAATAACAATTGTCCAAAAGAAATATCTTTCAGGGGTTTTTCAAATATAGGTTCGCAAACACTACGAATGGCAGATTCAAACTCTTCAATTCGTGTTGAACTAGGAACCCAACCTGATTCCACATGCATTTCAGCTACTTTTCGATAATCTCGATTAAAAAACGCCAGAAAGTTTTCTGCCAAATAACGTTGGTCAGATAAGGACAAAGAGCCAACAATTCCAAAATCAACCGCTATATATTTGTTAGGTAGGTCGACAAAAATATTCCCGGGATGCATATCGGCATGGAAAAAATTATCTCTAAATACCTGAGTAAAAAAGATTTCGACACCGCGTTCGGCTAATGATTTAAAGTCGGCACCGCCTGCTTTAAGTTGTTCAATTTCCCCGACGGGGATGCCATAAATCCTTTCCATGACCATGACTTTCTTTCGGGTCAAAGACCAGTGTACTTCGGGTATATAGAGCAATTCCGAATTTTCAAAATTACGGCGTAATTTGGCGGCATTGGCGGCTTCTCTGACTAGGTCGAGTTCATCTAGGGTAGTTCGTTCAAATTCTGCTACCACGTCTACGGCGCGTAATCGTCTTGCATCGGACCAGAATCGTTCAGCAAAGTGAGCTAATTCATAAAGCAATCCAATGTCAGAAAGAATGCGTGCTTCTATGTCGGGACGTAATACTTTAACAATGACATTTTCACCCGTATGTAAGGTTGCTGTATGAACTTGTGCAACTGAAGCAGAAGCTAAAGGCGAGGGGTCAAACTCTGCAAAGGCTTCAGAAATAGACATGCCCAATTCTGTTTCAATAATGCTGCGAGCAATTTCATTGGCAAAGGGGGGGACTCGGTCTTGTAGTTTTACCAGTTCATCTGAAATGTCATCAGGCAGTAAGTCTTTACGAGTTGATAGCGCTTGGCCAAATTTGACATATATAGGTCCCAAATCTTCTAAAGCACGCCTAATCCTGACGCCACGAGTGTCGGTTTTTGATTTTAACCAGTAACTGGGTGTGATAAACGCCAAATATCTAATTGGCCTAAATAAATGGGTTTTTAATACAATTTCGTCCAAGCCATGAAAGACTAGAACCCAGTTTATATGGATCAGGCGAAATAGTAATTTAGGTCGGATCACGAGTTACCTTTGTATGTAGAGTGGGATCTGCTTTTTGTAGTCAATTAAATTCACCACGAAAACGTGAAAAGCATGAGTATTTTAGAGGGGCTTTTCTCGGTTGCTGCATGTGCTTGGTGGTAAAGATTAAGATTTATTGAGTAATATATTTTTCCAGTCGTTCTGCTCTGCTTTGTAAGCGGTCAAAGTGAGTGCGTAGGTCGTCAACTTGAGCGTAAAAAATTTCTATTTCCGGCACTGCCGGTAAATCGCGGGTTTCTTCCTGTAAAAATTCAGAGGCGTTAAGTCTAAAAGTTTCTAAGGATTCTTCGCTCCAGTTTTGAGTCGCTCGAAAAAACTGACTAATAGAATGGGCTAAACTATCGCCAGTATAATGAGCCAGTTTTTGTTCAAGATTGATATCCAATTTTGCGAATAATTCTTGGAATTTTCGCCCTGTGTTCATATCCCCTTCAATAATTACTTCACCGGAGAAAATTGAACGCATGGGTTTTGAACTAAGCCCCATTAAACTGAAAGCAAAAACTGAGCCTGTTAAATGTGTATCCGGTTGCTCTGGACTGTAATCCAACAATTGAATTGAATCAAGGTTAGGGCTCAGGTAAATAGTTTCATTAAAGGGCGTAATAGTCAGTGCAATAATCTTGCCGGTCAATGGCTCCAGAAAAGAACAGCTATTTTGATCTAAGGTGATAAATTTGTTGAGTGCAGTTTCTAATGCACTCATTAATAAGGGCTTCATGGACATACTAAATTTTATAGCCTCTATGAACAGCCACAATACCTTGAGTCATATTGTAAAATTCACAACGTTCTAGTCCGGCATTTTCCATCATCTTTTTAAGCTCATCCTGTTTGGGATGCATGCGAATGGATTCTGCCAGATAGCGATAACTGTCTTCATCCTTTGCAACAAATTTACCAATTTTAGGTAGGAGTTTAAATGAATAAAAATCGTATACTTTTTCGGTGATTTTATCGACAGGGTGTGAGAATTCCAAAACAATTACCCGGCCGCCAGGCTTAAGTACTCGATACATAGAGCGTAAGGCGGCATCTTTATCAGTGACGTTGCGAAGACCAAATGCTATGCAAACACAATCAAAAGTATTGTCTTCAAAGGGTAGGCATTCGGCATTAACTTGGGCATAGCGAATATTGCCAATTAATCCTTTATCAATGAGTCGATCACGACCTGTGCGTAGCATTTCTGAATTGATATCAGCCAAAACAACTTGGCCATCCTTGCCAACACGTTGTTCGAATAGAACGGTTAAATCGCCGGTGCCGCCGGCTAAGTCGAGTACTTGTTCGCCTTTTCGTACATTGCTTAATTGAACGGCAACGCGTTTCCAAATGCGGTGAATGCCCAGTGACATCAAGTCATTCATGATGTCGTATTGTCCGGCAACAGAATCAAATACGCCACGTACGAGATTAACTTTGTCTTCTGTAGCAACCTGTTTAAAGCCGAAATGGGTAGTATTGTCGTTTGTCATGTTCATGCCTAGTTTTTGAGTGATGCTTTATGTTTATGGCCAGCTGTTTCAAGCTTGTTGAGGTAATTAGCCCATAGTATCTGATAGTCAGAGCCTAATTTATAAAGTAGATCCCACGTGTAAATACCACTGTTATGACCATCGCTAAATACCGGTGTAATAGCATAGTTTCCGATTGGTTTAATTTCGATTATACTTACAAGTTCTTTGTCTACCTGAAGAATTTCTTGGCCGGGTGCGTGACCAATGGCTTCTGCTGACGGGGTGTAAACCCGAAGATATTCGCACGGCAGTTTATAAATACTGCCGTCATCGAAGCTGATTTCAAGAATGTTGGAAACTTGATGCAGTTTGATTTCAATAGGCCAAGCATTACTTGCTTTTACAGTTAAGCGCATACGATATTATAAAAATAACTTCAGTTATTAAAGGTCAATGGAGCCAAAATTGTCCTCATTTGTTACAAAATATAACGACTCAAATCTTCATCTTCAGCAAATTCAGTTAAATGCTGATCAACATAAGCAGCATCAATGATGATGTTTTTTTCTTGAAGATCGGGTGCGTTATAAGAGATTTCTTCCAGTAACCGTTCCAGCATGGTGTGTAGTCGTCTCGCACCAATGTTTTCAGTTGTTTCATTGACTTGCCAGCCCAGTTCGGCAATGCGCTGAATACCATCAGCGGCAAAGGTTAATGATACGCCTTCTGTAGCCAGTAAGGCTTCATACTGTTCTGTTAACGAGGCATTTGGTTCAGTCAAAATACGGACAAAATCTTCGGCAGACAGTGCATTTAATTCAACGCGGATAGGAAAGCGCCCTTGTAGTTCCGGGATTAAATCCGACGGCTTGGCAACATGAAATGCGCCTGAGGCGATAAACAATATGTGATCCGTTTTGATGGCGCCGTATTTAGTGCTGACGGTGCTACCTTCTACTAATGGCAATAGATCACGTTGAACACCTTCTCGGGATACTTCGCCGCCGCCACCGCCTAATTCAGAGCGCTTGCAAATTTTATCTATTTCATCGAGAAATACAATGCCATTTTGTTCTACCGACTCAACTGCTCGTAAGCGAATATCATCTTCATTAACCAGTTTAGACGCTTCATCTTCCTTGATGGATGCCAAGGCTTTTTTAATCGACATTTTTCGAGATTTTGTCTTGCCAGAACTCATGTTTTGAAACATGCCTTGCAATTGACTGGTCATTTCTTCCATGCCGGGCGGTGCCATAATTTCTACACCCATAGGCGCAACATGCACATCAATTTCAATTTCTTTCTCATCCAGATCGCCTTCGCGTAATTTCTTGCGCATTTTTTGACGGGTGGATTCTTCAGAGTCAGACAGCATGCCGGCATCCGCTCTGGGCAATAAAATATCTAAAACTTTTTCTTCGGCCGCATCGTAGGCTTTAGATTCAACCTTTTCCATTTCTGTTGTTCGCGTCATTTTGACAGCGGTATCAACCAAATCCCGAATGATGGATTCAACATCTCGACCGACATAACCTACTTCGGTAAACTTGGTGGCTTCAATTTTGATGAAGGGTGCATTTGCCAACCGAGCCAAACGACGTGCTATTTCAGTTTTACCCACACCGGTCGGCCCAATCATTAAAATATTTTTGGGTGTAATTTCATCGCGTAAAGCAGAATCAACTTGCTGACGGCGCCAACGGTTTCTTAAGGCAATAGCAACAGATCGTTTGGCGCTGGCTTGGCCAACAATGTGTTTGTCAAGTTCGCTTACAATTTCTTTTGGGGTCATTTGTGTCATGCTTTTACTCGTTTGGTTCGGCGTCTAATTCTTCTATGCGCAGATTGTGGTTGGTATAAATACAGATATCAGCAGCTATATTTAAAGACCTTTCGACAATCTCACGCGCGCTCAGATTGGTATTTTCCAGCAGGGCGCGAGCTGCCGCTTGTGCAAAAGCACCGCCTGAACCAATTGCCATCAAGTCAAATTCGGGTTCGATAACATCGCCCGTACCGGAAATGATTAACGATGTTCTAGCGTCGGCAATGGTAAGTAATGCTTCCAGTTTACGTAAAGCACGGTCAGTGCGCCAGTCTTTGGCCATTTCGACAGCGGCTCTGGTTAAGTTGCCACGGTGCTTCTCTAATTTGCCTTCAAAATGTTCAAATAAGGTGAAGGCATCTGCCGTAGCGCCGGCAAAACCGGCAATAACTTTATCGTGATACAGTCGGCGCACTTTACGGGCGTTGCCTTTCATGACAGTGTTGCCCAAAGTGACTTGGCCATCACCACCAATAACAACTTTGTCGCCTCTGCGAACAGAAAGTATGGTTGTTCCTCTAAACACTTTAATATCCTGAAATTTCAAAAAACATACTGAGGATTTTACATGGTATCAATTCAAAATGTGGGAAAAAACAGTATCGTTTAGGCTTTTAATTAGGAATTGATCTTTTTTGGATGCAACATCCCGAACAGGCAGAAGACAAAAAGAGAAGCTTTGCTATAAAAAACAAGGGTTATCAGCTTCCAAAAACGATGTATAAAAATAAAGCATGACAAAGGCGGACTATAAGACCTATTATTTTCATTTATTTATTGGTTGATTCTTGATGTACAAGGTTTAAAGGATGTCTATTCGTTATATGTTCAGTTTGGTTGCCAGTTTGTTTTTGGCTGCTTGTACACCTACCCGGCAAATTGCCATTGATTATCCTTCTGCACAGGTCAATGCTGCGCCGTCTCCCCAATCGACTCAGTCGCACCAATTCCAACCTTTGCCGGGTTTTCAGGTGATTGATGGTGATGATTATTATGTGCGATTGATTTCGGAGTTCGATTTTAAAGGCGATAATGTATCGAAGAGTGGGTGTAGTAATATCACGCCTTCTTATGAGAAAGGTGATTTATCTTCTACACTTATTTTTACGGTACGAAATGATGCACTCAAGTTTAATAATGAAGTTGCCGGTTTTTTATATCAGGCGGCATCAGGGAAATGTAATTTTAAATTTGATGCTAAAAAATTAACGCTAACACCTTGGATGCGTTTAGATTCTGGTAAGGATACCCAAGTTGATTATAATTTTGTGTCCAGTGCTACCAGTGATACTGATGTGTCTGGTTTGGTGGGTGATGTAACAACGGCCAGTAAGTTGCTGGCGTTAACCGGTGTAGGCATGGGCGTTGCTGTGGCGGGTCAGTTTGCCGGGCAATGGGCAAAAAATAATCCTCAGGCTACATCCACTTCACCATCAATAAAGCACAGTTCAGAGTCCCATTCATTACCGGCTATTGTTACATTTTCCGGGAAGTCAGGCAGTCTTAATCAGACGGTGTTTAAAGTATATGCGGTAGCGGAAGGGGGGATAAATATACTTGGGTCGGACACTCAACCAGTCGGTGAGCTAAAAATTTATCCGGAAATTATTCCCTCTTTGTTGTTAAAGGCTACGCCTGAAGGTATTCCTGATGCGCGGGATTTAACGCTGGAAGAAATAGGCTATTTGCCCATTAAATCGGGTACGAGTGAAGTTAAGTTGTTACAGCTGATTGAAGAATCAAAGCATCCAGCTAAGCCCAATTTAAAACCAAACTGGCATAACTACCAAGAAGTAGAGAGTAATTGTCGAAAAATAAAGTTGGTTATGAAGGATTTAGGTTTTAATAAATTTGATCGTAATGCTGTTATATATTATTTTTTGGTCAATAACAGCGATTGGAAAAACTACAACATGCCTCCGCAAAAAGCGATGAGTGGAGAGACTCCCTATAAGCTTATGGAAGGTTATCGCAGTAAAGATTTTGCTTTGTGCCTGAATTCTGATGACTATGCTGTTATGAAAGCAATGGGGTTACCGGTCAATTTGCCGGCAGACTGGAAGCAGATTGAAGAATCAGGGCAGAAAAAAGAACAGTTTTTTACCCCACTCAAATCAATTGAGCGCCAGCTAATTTCGGTGCTTAAAAATTCTAACAAAGTTGAAATGGAGCAGCAGTTGTTTCCTTTGTTAGCGACGGTCACAAAGGGTGATGGCAGTGTTTTGTTGCAAAATCATTTGGGAGATTTTGGTTTGGAGAAATTATTGGCGCCACCCTCGGTTGAGCCGGTTGCGGGGCCAGTAACCGTTTCTAAGCCTACAACAATCCCGAATCCCGCCGAGGCCATTACGTCAGAATCAGTTGTCTCTGCGCCTGTTGTTGCTCCTACTCCTGCATCTGTTGGAATCCCAGGCAGTGGTGTCATTGTTAGCGCACATCAGTTGGTACAAGTTTTTAGCGGTCTAGCTGTTAACGAGCTTAGTTGTGCGCGGACTATTTCAGGTCAAGAGGGTAAGTCGGCGGCTAATGTAGGTATTTTATTATTTACAACTAAAGATAACAGTCCACGCGCCAAAGGTGGAGCAATGGAGTTTGAATTCTCTGACGGAAAAATTAACCGCATTGCCTTTCAGTCAATTACTTATCGTGATTTTGAACAGGATGTGTTGGATCATCCAGAATTCGGTGGATGTAAAATTGATACATCTTTTTTAAGTAAATTACACTGAAACTGACAGGGAATTAAATATAAACTAGTTGATAGAAATATGTAATTGATAAAAAAGGCTTATGACATTTCTTGGTCATGAGCTTTTTTTGGGTTAAATTAAAAATCATAAAAAGGACAACTGGTATAGATAGGCATCATAGGTTAAAATCACTTCGTTTTTTGTGATAATTATTACGTAAACGGAGCGAGGCTGGAGAATTTTAGTCTTGAATTTACGAACAAATACTCATTAAAAGAGTTTATAACTACTATCGAAGAGGCTGCTCAGTGAACAATGCAAAGCAACTATTCGCAGGTCTGATCTTAATGGCTTTAGGGCTAGGAACAGCGCAGGCGGACTATACGCTAAATTTAATGAAAGGGGTTACAAAAGTCAGTAATGATATTTATGATCTCCATATGCTGATTCTATGGATATGTGTTGTCATAGGTATTGGTGTTTTTGGTGCCATGTTTTATTCGATTTATCATCATCGTAAATCAAAAGGGCATGTAGCAGCACAATTCCATGAAAATACGACGGTCGAAATTATCTGGACGGTTATTCCAACACTGATTTTGGTTGCCATGGCTATTCCGGCAACTAAAACCATGTTGGAATTGAATGATGTTGAAAAATCAGACATGACCATTCAAGTGACTGGGCGTCAATGGTATTGGGATTATAAATATCTCGATAATGATATTCATTTTGAAAGTCATTTGGATGAAGCCAGTGAAAGGGTTCATAGAACAGTTGGAGCTGATCCACGTTCCGTACCGCATTATTTATTAAATGTTGATAAGCCTTTAGTGATTCCAGTCAAGAAAAAGGTTCGTTTCGTATTGACGTCAAGAGATGTTATTCACTCTTGGTGGGTGCCTGATTTAGGTTGGAAGAAAGACGCTAATCCCGGTTTCATTAACGAAGCTTGGACGTCTGTCGATAAGGCCGGTACTTATCGTGGTCAATGCACCGAACTATGTGGTCGAGATCATGGTTTTATGCCTATCGTTGTTATTGCTATGGAGCAGCCAGAATATGATGCTTGGGTTAAAAAGACCTTAGAGCAACAGAAGCAAAAGCCGGACTTGAGTGATCAAAGTCGAGAGCAATTAATGGCGCATGGCGAGTCGGTTTATTTAAAAAATTGTGTGGGCTGCCATCAGATTACTGGTGCCGGCGTTCCTGGTTTAATTCCTGCTTTAACAGGCAGTGCTATAGCAACAGGAAAATGGGAGTCTCTAGATGGCTTCCTACGCGCAGGTACAGCCAAAATGCCATCCTTTTCTAAATTGGATGGTAAAGAATACGCAGAGCTAATGACTTATGTTCGTAATAATTTGGGTAATAATGTAGGTGATGTATTGCAGCCTAAGCAAACAGCACTTCCCGATGATGATGATTAAGCCACAGATGCACTTGTCGACCCACATTTTTTTAATAATTTTCGAGGTATAAAGTATGTCTGCTGTCGTAGATGAACACGATCATCATGCGGATGATCACCACGATCACGGTCCTGCTAAAGGACTGTTAAGATGGATTACTACCACTAATCACAAAGATATTGGTACGCTTTATTTATTGTTTGCGCTGACTATGTTTTTTGTTGGTGGCGCAATGGCAATGGTTATTAGGGCTGAATTGTTTGAGCCTGGATTGCAGTTTGTAGATCCTGCTTTCTTTAACTCAATGACAACCATGCATGCATTGGTTATGGTATTCGGTGCTGTTATGCCGGCTTTTGTTGGCTTGGCTAACTGGCAAATACCTCTAATGATTGGTGCGGCCGATATGGCACTACCACGTATGAATAACATGAGTTTTTGGATGCTGGTTGCGGGTATTTTACTGCTGGCTAGTACTTTATTCATGGAAGGTGGGGCACCTAATGGTGGTTGGACTTTATATCCACCACTGGTATTGCAACCGATAACTGTGGGAAAAGCATTGCCTTTTGCCATATTCTCTGTGCATTTATTAGGTATTTCATCCATTATGGGTGCGATTAACATTATTGCGACAATTTTCAATATGCGTGCGCCCTCCATGAAAATGATGGATATGCCATTATTTGTATGGACTTGGTTGATTACTGCATTTTTGTTAATTGCTGTTATGCCGGTATTTGCGGGTGCAGTTACCATGTTATTAACCGATAAATTTTTTCATACCAGCTTTTTTAATGCAGCGGGTGGTGGTGATCCAGTCTTATATGAACATATTTTCTGGTTCTTTGGACACCCGGAGGTTTATATCATGATTCTGCCAACTTTTGGTGTTGCATCTACCATTATTCCAGTATTTGCTCGTAAGCCGTTGTTTGGTTACGCTTCAATGGTTTGGGCGACTGCTTCAATTGCATTTTTATCATTTATCGTTTGGGCGCATCACATGTTTACTGTCGGCATGCCTATTGCCGGCGAGTTGTATTTTATGTATGCCACCATGATTATTGCCGTGCCGACGGGTGTTAAGGTATTTAATTGGACAGCGACCATGTGGAAAGGGGCGATGACTTTTGAAACACCTATGTTGTTCTCAATAGCTTTTGTTGTGCTATTTACCATGGGCGGGTTTACCGGATTAATGATGTCTATTGCGCCATCAGATTTCCAGTATCACGATACTTATTTTATCGTTGCTCATTTTCATTACACGTTGGTACCTGCCTCGGTTTTCATCCTGATGGCCGCCGGTTATTTTTGGTTGCCTAAGTGGACAGGACACATGTATAACGAAAAGATCGGTCAGCTGCATTTTTGGTTATCTGTAATATCTGTCAATATTTTGTTTTTTCCTCAACACTTTTTAGGTTTGGCGGGTATGCCTCGCAGAATTCCTGATTATGCAGTGCAATTTGCTGATTGGAATATGATTTCAAGTATTGGTGGATTTATATTTGGAGCCAGTCAATTGTTATTTCTATACATCGTTATTGATACCATTAGGGGCGGTACCGGTGAAAAGGTAACTGATGAAGTTTGGGAAGATGCAAGCAAGCATGGTTTAGAGTGGACTCTACCATCACCAGTTCCTTATCATACTTGGGCGACACCACCTACCAGTGTGCCGACTGAACATGTTTTGGATTCACATTAAGGGCAAATAACCATTGCCTAATATGATGTTTGCAATGGTGTACTTAAAATATGACAACACAAAATAAAAACATTTTAACGGCAGTGATTTTGGTGGCAGTGACTTTTATAGTTTATTTGTTTGCGGTGGCGCAAGCTGTTTCTCAATGACCGAGAATGTAGACAAAAAAAACCTTAAATTAGCGCGAACCTTGCTCTTGGTGGCCATAGCCATGTTTGGCTTTGGCTATGCATTGGTTCCACTTTACGATGTTTTATGTGAATGGAAATGGATTGAGCGAGATCGTCCTGATGACATTAAAAAAGTACCGGAAACTGCCTACAAAGTAGATGTCAACAGGGAGATTACCATTGAGTTTATGACCACTCTAAATGAGTCGACACCTATGGAGTTTCGCGCTGAAAAAAAACAGTTAAAAGTTCATCCGGGTGAATATCATACGGTGAATTTTTATGGGGAAAATAAAACTGACAAAGTCATGCTTGCCAGGGCAATTGCCAGTTTTTCACCAGCCGTTATCAGCCGTTATTTTGAAAAAATTGAGTGCTTTTGTTTTTCTGAGCAAACTTTTAAGCCCAGAGAAAAGAAAATTATGCCGATGCGTTTTGTTGTCAATCCGGAAATACCTGAGGAATACAAAACCATTACACTGTCATACACATTTTTTGATAATACTGAAAAATCAGTAAAAAAATAAAAGGGGAAGGATATGTCTACAAATACCGCTTATTACATTCCGCATAAAGCGACTTGGCCTGTCATTGGCACGGTTGGTTTGATGACTATGCTGGCTGGATTTGCAAATTATTTAAATGGTTCATCAATTGGTCCGACCCTGATGGTGATAGGTCTGCTTGTTTTCATTGTCATGTTAATAGGTTGGTTTACCTTGCAGGCCAAAGAAAGTGAGTCTGGTATGTACAACCACGAAGTCGGAATTTCTTATCGGCACGGTATGATGTGGTTTATATTTTCCGAAATTGTGTTTTTCGCGGTATTTTTTGGCACACTTTGGTACACACGTAATCTGTCTGTGCCTTGGTTAGGTGAAGGAGCAACTAAAGAATTATTGTGGCCTGCTTTTGAAACAGCTTGGCCCACCAATGGCCCCGGTAAAGTGGGCGGTGATTTTGAGCCTATGGGTGCTTGGGGTTTACCATTTCTCAACACCTTGATTCTGTTAACCAGCGGTGTGACTTGTACTTGGGCACATCATGGTTTACTTGCAAAAAACAGGGATCAGTTGATTAAAGGTTTAATAGCGACTGTAGCGTTGGGGTTTTTGTTTGTCGTGTTTCAAGCTATTGAATATCATGAAGCATACACAGACATGGGTTTAACTTTAGGTTCTGGTGTTTATGGATCTACCTTCTTTATGTTGACCGGCTTTCATGGTTTTCATGTCTGTGTTGGTGCAATCATTTTAAGCGTTGTTTTGTTCCGAAGCACTCAAGGTCATTTTAAACCGGAAAATCATTTTGCTTTTGAAGCAGCTGCCTGGTATTGGCATTTTGTAGACGTAGTATGGTTAGGTTTGTTTATATTTGTTTATTTGATGTAGCATAACCATTCGAAGCTAAAAAAAGCGCTGCCTAACAACAGGCGGCGCTTTTTTTTTGTCGGGATATTTTGTATCTTTATTTATTTAACGGATCTGTATTTACCGGATTTTGGCTATGCATTTTTACGCCCAGTCCATGAGGTTTAAACATACCTGTTGCAACAGCAATAAAAATAAAAATAAATAAAACTATTGAAAGAGTAATGCGAAAAGTCAGTGATTTAACTGTTTTTTGGGAATGTTCTTTATTCTTGCGATTAACCAAATGAAACAGAGCAGAGCCTAGGCTGATAATTATCAGGATAAAGGCAATAATAATGACACTTTTGATAATCATGGTAGAGTTATGTTTGATAGTGAGGTTTTATCTATTCTCGTTTATTAATGTGTCTGTGCCAATAGGTTAAATTAAAATAAGCATGATTATTAGCAACGGATTTGTTCAATGAGATATAAAAAAGCGCCTACATTGGCCTATTTATGTTTGTTACCCTTGTTAATTTCACTGGGCTTCTGGCAATTAGGTCGATCTGAAGAAAAAAGAGTTATTCTTGAAAAACAAGAGCAAGGTATAGCTTCACCTGAGTTTATAAGGTTATCCGCTTCTGGTAAATATAATGTTGATGAACTCAGGTACAAGAAAGTAAGAGCAATCGGTCATTATGACAGGGAGCATCAGTTTTTGTTGGATAATCAAATTAGAAACGGCAAAGTTGGTTATTTTGTTTTGACGCCCTTTATTTTTGAAGAAGAATCTCAGGCTGTTTTAGTTAATAGAGGTTGGGTTCCCTTGAATCACGATAGATCTAATTTGCCAGAGATAATGATCAAGAGTCAACAAGCTGAAGTTCAAGGCCGGATAAATCGTTTTCCGGGTGTGGGTATCAAATTAGCAGGAGCAGAAATTCCAACCCAGGGTTGGCCATCAATAGTGCAGGTGATCAACAATCAGGTTTTGACAGATAAACTGGGATATAAGATTTTTCCGTTTCAGATTGAGCTGGCTAAAGAGCTGCCCGAAGGTTATGACCGAGAATGGCAGGTAACAACGATCATGTTGCCAGAGCAGCATAGAGCCTACGCCATCCAATGGTTTGCGTTGGCATTTACCCTAACTTTACTATATCTATGGTATAGCTATAAAAAAAGTGATGAATAAACAACAAAACAAAAACAGGCGCTTGATTTTAATTATTTTTGGAATGACCATTATTCCTTTTTTAATCGCTTGGGGATTAAAAGAAAATCCAAATCTGTTAAAAGGAACGACCAATAGAGGCCAATTAATAAATCCTCCGATATCAACCGAACGAACTGATTTTATAAGTTTTGACACGTATTCGGCTGAAAACATGGATGAGCTCGTTGGGCATTGGTTAATTGTTAATGTGATTCCGGGTTTAGCGTGTAATGAGGTATGTCTTGATGCCTTACTTAAAACCAAACAACTCAGGCTAATGTTAAATAAGGAATTGCCTAGAACTCGTCGTGTCGTGATGCTTTTTAAAGAACCGAATGAAGTCGTTGCCAATGAATGGTGGTTGAAAGATACGCTTTTATGGCGATTACGTAACACGAAGAATACGGAAGATAATTTGATTTATTTGAGTTTACTTCACGAAGAAAACAAAATAGACGGTAAGCTGATAGACAGGTTAATTGTTAACGAAAATCGTGAGTTTGCCCTTAAATCAGAGTTAATTAGAGTTAAGTCTAGTGCTGGATTGGCAAAAAAAATTACCGATATCAGGAAAAACAATATTCCGGAAGGGATGTTATTTTTGATAGATCCGCTTGGAAATATCATGATGCAATATGAAGCGGGTTTTGATACTTACAAAGTAAAAGATGATCTTATGCATCTACTCAGAATTTCACAAATTGGTTAGCGAGAAATTAAATGTTCAGAAAATTAACTTTATTTTGCGTTTTTTTAACGCTGATAATTGTAGTCTTAGGTTCGGTCATTAGGCTATGGACTGCTGATGCTGGATTGCTCAGTGAAAGTATGGCTGATGTTTTAAAGGGTACTTGCCATGATTATTTGACTGCTGCTTTAGGGTTATCGATTTTGGTGGTGTGGTTGTTGTCATGGCGTCAACAACGCTGTAGATCGGCCGCAATCGTAGCTTCTGTTAGTTTGTTAATTTTAGTTGCTTTACAGGCCGCCTTAGGGGTTTTGGCTAAATCAATAGCGATTATGCCAGTTGTAATAGTAATGCATGTCACATTGGGTATGATCACCTTCTGGACGCTTTACTGGTTGTATTTACTGGCCAACCCTGCAATAAAAGGTTGTATCAGCGAAAAAGAAAAAGTACGTAAAGGACTGATCCATACTGCACGTGCTGCTATGGTTGTTTTATTGATTCAAATGATTCTGGGGGCATGGGTCAGTGCCAATCATGCCGCTTTAGCCTGTAATGGTTTTCCTCAATGCAATGGACAATGGTGGCCTAATGCCGATTATCTAAATGCACTTGATTTTGTTAATGGCTTATTGACCGGTTATACCGGTGTTATATCCTTTGATGCTCAGGTAGCCGCTAATTGGATGCATAGAATCGGTGCATTGTTCAGTTCTCTGCTGTTGAGCATAGTCATGTTTGGCGCAACAGCAACCCATTCAATAAAACCGGTAAGAACAGCAGGTTTGTGGTTGGGAGTTTTGCTGTTTGTACAAATTGGACTGGCCATTATTACTACCAAGTTGGCCATGCCTTTTTGGGCAACCCCGATTCATCATGCAGTTGCAGCGCTGTTAATGTTACCTTTGATTGCAATCAGTTTTTACAGTCGATTTAGCTTTGAGGAAAAACAACATCCCGAGATAATAGTAACTAAACCTGAGCAAAAAATCCTTGAAACGGCTCAGGTTGCTGTATCCGTAGAAGCTATTGAAGAAGCTTATATTGAGCCACCAGCTGAGTCTTTATATTTACGCTTAAAGTCACAATTAAAACGCACTCGTTCAGGTCTCAGTGGCATTCTCGATAGCTTGCCTATTGGCCAAAAAGAAATTAATGATGATTTATTAGAAGAAATAGAAGCCAGTTTATTAATGGCTGATGTGGGTATTGATGCAACAACAGAAATAATCAATCATCTAACAAAGAGCCTTGAACGACATCAGTTAATCGATGGATTTGCTTTATCTCTAGCTTTAAAACAAGAGTTAACCCGGATACTTCAGCCTTGTAGTCGTCCGTTGCAAATACCAAAACAAGATACGCCATTTGTTATTTTAGTCGTCGGTGTTAATGGTGCGGGTAAAACTACAACGATTGGTAAATTAGCCAAGCGTTTACAGGCTCAAGGGCATAGTGTAATGTTGGCTGCAGGCGACACCTTTAGGGCGGCGGCTGTAGAGCAGTTGCAAGTTTGGGGTGAGCGTAATAAAATCCCTGTGATCGCTCAACATACTGGCGCTGATTCTGCTTCGGTTATTTATGATGGTCTGCAATCAGCAAAGGCCAAAGGCATAGATGTTTTGATTGCAGATACCGCGGGTCGACTGCATACAAAATCAAACTTAATGGATGAATTAAAAAAAGTTAAAAGGATTATGGGTCGATTAGATGAGCAAGCCCCTCATGAAGTATTACTGGTATTGGATGCAGGAACGGGGCAAAATGCGCTTTCTCAGGCAAAGTTGTTTAATGAAACAGTGGCGTTAACGGGTTTGGTATTAACCAAATTAGACGGCACTGCAAAAGGTGGTGTTATTTTTGCGCTGGCAAAACACACGGGCATTCCCATTCGATTTATTGGCATAGGTGAAGGTATTGATGATCTTCAGGATTTTGATGCAGAATTATTTGTTGATGCCTTGTTTGTGAAAGATTAAATTATCATGATAAATTTCGTTAATGTAAGCAAGCGCTATCCTGAGACAGGTGACGTATTGCGTAATGTCAGTTTTCATTTAAAGCGTGGCGAAATAGCTTTTCTTACCGGCCATTCAGGCGCGGGTAAAAGTACTTTGTTGAGGTTGATTGCGGCTATGGAAAAATGTAGTCGGGGTCAGGTATTATTGGATGGGCAAGATATTGGTCATGCCAAAGAAAGCCAACTTCCTTATATACGAAGGAAAATGGGTTTTATATATCAAGATTATAAGTTACTTCAAGATAGAACCGTTTTTGATAATGTTGCTTTACCTTTAATAATAGCCGGCTTTGGGCATCATGAAATTACTCGGCGAGTAAGAGCCGCGTTAGATAAGGTAAGTTTGAATGGTAAAGAAAAGAAATATCCATTTGCCTTGTCGGGTGGAGAGCAACAGCGGGTAGGGATTGCAAGAGCAGTGGTTAACAAGCCACCGATTATAATTGCTGATGAACCTACAGGTAATCTTGATCCTGATTTGTCGGAAGAAATTATGTTTTTGTTTGGCCAGTTTCAGCAGGTAGGTGTAACAGTTTTGATTGCTTCACATGATATTTCTTTAATCACACAACTAAACCATCGTGTATTGAAGTTAGATCATGGTCAATTGATATCGAGTTGAGCAATGAAGCGAATTAACAAGAATCGTATCAAGAAAGATCCTCCGATTAGACCTGTCAAGCAGGATACTCGACAAACTAAAACAGCGGGTGGTAATTTTCTCGATAAATTAACTGCCTATCGAGATCTCCACGCGCATATATTATTTTCAAGTCTGGGGCGTTTGGTTGCATCCCCTTTTACTTCCATAATGACAATTGCTGTTTTGGCGATTGCTATTTCGCTGGCCAGCGGTTTTTATATTTTGGTCGTTAATTTGCAACAATTAACCGGTAATCTTGAAGCTAGCAATCAGATTTCTTTATTTCTGAGGGAAGATGTTTCCGATTCGCATGCCAATAAATTAGCCGATAGTATTAGGCAAAATGAGGGCGTGCAGGAAGTTAAGTTAATAACCAAGGAACTGGCTTTAACTGAATTTAAAACCTACAGTGGTTTTGGTTCAGCGATTAATGCACTGGAAAAAAACCCCTTACCTATTGTTATTGAAGTATTGCCTAAAAACACCTTGGATGATAAGCAGAAACTGACCAATCTAATGGAAAGCTTTCAACAATCTCCCGAAGTTGATTTTGCTCAGATGGATTTGCAGTGGGTTGAACGACTTCAATCAATTGTGGCCTTGGCTGTTCTGTTTGCTAACCTGCTATTTGTCCTATTGGGCGGTGCAGTTTTATTTATCATTGGCAATACGATAAGGCTGGAGCTTCATAGTCGAAGAGAGGAGGTTGTAATCGCTAAGCTGGTAGGAGCAACAAACGGCTTTATTCAGAGACCTTTTTTATATAGTGGTTTTTGGATAGGTTTTATATCTGGTGTATCAGCATGGTTTATTGTTGCTATAGTCATGTTGATTCTAAGAGGTTCGGTTGAAAAGCTTTCTGGTCTTTATGAGGGTAGTTTTCATTTAGTATTTTTGAACTTTAGCGAAACACTGGTGCTGATTGCTGTTTCCTCTGCACTAGGCGTCTTGGGTTCTTGGGTCGTTCTTGTTTGTCAGCTTCATCGTACAAGGCTGGGATAAAACGATCTGTAAAAATTATTAGCACTCTTATTTAGAGAGTGCTAAAATTGATACAAAGTTTTTTCCTAAGGAGATACCATGAGTAATGCTTTGGCTTTACCGGTTAATTTATCGGTTGGAACGTTTGATGCTTATTTAAATCTGGTTAGACAAATGCCTAGATTAACTTCTGAGCAGGAGCGCGAATTAACCTTAAGATATAAAGATGAAGGCGATTTGGAAGCGGCAAGAGAATTGGTTATGACCAATTTACGTTTTGTCGTTCATGTGGCCAGAGGTTATAGCGGTTATGGCTTGTCTATGCCCGATATTATTCAGGAAGGTAATATTGGACTCATGAAGGCAGTTAAACGTTTTGATCCCGATGTGGGTGTTCGCTTGGTTTCTTTTGCAGTGCATTGGATTAAGGCTGAAATTCACGAATATGTCATTAAAAACTGGGGCATCGTAAAGGTTGCGACAACCAAGGCTCAGCGTAAACTGTTTTTTAACTTACGTAAATCCAAGCAGGACTTAGGTTGGTTATCAAATGCTGAAGCAATGGCTATCGCAGAAGATTTAAATGTCGATCTCAGTGACGTTTATGAAATGGAAAAACGTTTGGGTTGTCAGGACATGTCGTTTGATATGCCCGTTGATGAATCTGCCGAAGAAAGTGGAGCTTATCCTGCAAACTATCTCCATCAGCATGGAACCGATCCATCTATATTGCTGGAAAATGCAGATTGGGAAGGGCATGGGCAGGATTTATTATCAGAAGCCATGGCTGAATTAGATGAGAGAAGTTTTGATATTCTTTCGAGTCGTTGGTTGGCCGAGAAAAAAGCTACCTTGCATGAACTAGCAGATCGCTACAATGTCTCTGCTGAGAGAATAAGGCAATTAGAGCAAAATGCCATGAAAAAGATCAGGGCAGCAGTGGTTATGGAAGCGTAATCGGTTTTAATTGTAAAAAGTAATAAAAAAGGCTTGCCGATTTTTCGGCAAGCCTTTTTTTGTCTATAACTTTTATGGTTGCTCTAATGGCAATACCATCGTTGTTTATTAGACTAATCTCGATCAGATTTAAGCGGCATTAAGTAAGTTTAATACCATTTGTGCCTGTTCAGCGGCTTCATGTCCCAGTGTTGTTAAATAACCGCCATCTTCCTGAGTAACCAAGCCTTTCTCAAATAAGCGTTGAGTGGCTGCAATGGATTCAGGCGCAGCCGTTTTATGTACTTTTATTCCTTCTTGGGTAGTACTCAAGTTGTAGCGAACCAAGATGTTTATCTCTTCTACAATGTCTTTGGTATAGGGCATAGTTTAATCCTCTTAAAAGTTATTTATAGTTAGCCATCATATAGCTATTTCCTTACAAAAAGTATATTTTTTTCTGTGCCAGATTTTACAGCGCATCGGGACTTTCTTTAGTGCTAATAGCGCAGCACCGAACTGTCACAATTGCAAGACCAAGCGTCAATTCCACCAATTAGATTGGCAACATTTTTGTAACCGGATTGTGCTAAAAAATTAGCCGCCTGTTGGCTTCGCATTCCGTGATGACAAATGACAATTATCTCGTCTTCCGGGCTGAGTTCACCTAAGCGGTTTGGGATTTGGTTGAGAGGGATTAATACACTGTTTGCGATATGTGTGTATTGAAATTCACTTTGCTCCCTTACATCCAGTAAAAACAATTTTTCTTTTTGCTGGATTTTGTTATTTAGCTCTAATGCTGATAGTTGTTTTACAGGCATAAGTATCCTTTTTTAATAAATCGTTCCAAGCGTTGCATGGCTATAGCCATTTTAGCGATACAAGTAGTGTAAGCAAAGCGTAGGGTATGATGAGCTTCATGTCTGCCAAAATCAATACCCGGTGTAATGGCAACCCCTTCGGCTTCCAGAAAATTCAGTGCAAATTGATGGCTGTCATCAGTAAACTTTTTACAATTGGCATAAATATAAAAAGCACCTTCCGGTTTAATCGGTATTTCAAAACCCAATCCTATCAAACTATCATAAAGAAAGTCACGTCTGGCGGCAAATTCTGCACGTCTGTTTTCAAGTTCTAAAAGTGTATTTTCATCAAAAGCTGCCAAAGCAGCGTATTGTGATTGTGTAGACGTAGCAATGTAAATATTTTGGGCTAATTTTTCAGCGGCTTCAATAAATTCTTCGGGTACAATTAGCCAACCAATACGCCATCCAGTCATGCCAAAGTATTTCGAAAAGCTGTTAATCACAAAGACATCATCGCTATAGGCCAGTGCAGTTTTCGCAGTCGTATCGTAAACCAGTCCATGATAAATTTCATCGGAATAAAAACAGCCGCCCAGATTATTAACGGTATCTATGGTTTTTTTAAATTCTTCAGGGCTAATTAACGTCCCGGTAGGGTTTGAAGGAGAGGCAATCAAAGCGCCTTTAGTGCTTGGCGTCCAATTTGTTGTAATTTGTTGCGCCGTTAATTGGTAACGGGTGCTGGCATCAACAGCGATAAGTTTGGTTTTGCCGCCAAACAAAGTCGCAAAGTTGCTATTACAGGGATAGCAGGGGTCTGCCATCAATAGTTCTTCATTCGGATTAAGTGTTGCCCCAAAAGCCAATAAAAACGCCCCAGAAGCGCCAGGTGTTACAAAAATGCGTTGATGATTTATTGTTACTTTATAGCGATTTTGGTAAAAGTCAGCTATCTTATGTTGTAATTCAGGCAAACCGGCCGCAGGCGTATATTTAACTTGGCCCGTCTGAAGATGTTTAATCGCTGCATCAATAACGGTTGGCGGTGTCGGAAAGTCGGGCTCACCAATTTCCATGTGAATAATATCGCGCCCTTGAGCTTCTAATTGTTTGGCTCGACGGAGTAATTCCATAACATGGAACGAAGATATTTCTGAAATTCGCTCTGCCAGTCGTTTGCGCATAACAATGGTGCTCATAATAAAAACAGCAATCATATCAATAAAGCTTGCTTAATGGGCGTTATTCTGCTAAAAATGCGCAGTTTTATTTATCCTGTCTATAGGAGTTAATGGATGACCGATAGTACTAAAACCCCTGCATCACCATTCAGTTTTCAGCCTTATGTTGAAGTTGATGGTGAAGAATATATGAGTCAGGCTCAATTGAAACATTTTGAGACTATTCTTAACAATTGGAAAGCCGAGTTAATGCACGAAGTGGATCGTACCGTGCACCGCATGCAGGATGATGCTGCTAATTTTCCTGACCCTAATGACCGGGCGACTCAAGAATCAGAATTCAGTCTGGAACTAAGAACACGTGACCGTGAGCGTAAACTGATCAAGAAAATTGATGAGTCACTTAAAGAAATTGAATCCTGCGATTATGGTTTTTGCGAGGCCTGTGGCATCGAAATAGGCATACGTCGTTTAGAAGCCAGACCAACAGCCAGCTTATGTATTGACTGTAAAACACTGGATGAAATTAGGGAAAAACAAATGGGCTAAAATAGTTTATCGTGCCCGATAAACAAGCCTATATTGGCCGGTTTGCTCCTTCGCCTACCGGCCCCTTACATTTTGGATCGCTTTATACCGCACTCGCCAGCTTTTTACAGGCCCGATCAAAACAGGGTTTGTGGTTGTTGCGTATTGATGATCTCGATACGCCTCGCAACATAAAAGGCGCCGCTGACAACATCTTAACAACACTGGAGACCTTTGGCCTGCATTGGGACAATCATGTTACCTATCAAAGCCAAGCGGTTGACATTTATCATCAGGTACTTGATAACTTGCTCAAAGAGCAGCTCATTTACCCCTGCACCTGCAGCCGAAAAACCCTGACGACTGTTTATTCAGGTACTTGTCGCAATAAACAGACCTTACCCCAAAGCCCTTATTCCTATCGCCTTAAAACGGATAACAGGGTTATATCGTTTAACGATGGGTTACAGGGCTTAACAGCCTATAATCTTGCCGAACAGGGCGATTTTATTTTAAAAAGAAAAGACCAGTTTATTGCCTACCAATTTGCGGTGGTGATCGATGATAACCAACAGCAGGTTAATCATGTCGTGCGAGGCTACGACTTACTCGCTTCAACGCCACGGCAAATCTACCTTCAGCATATTCTTGGCTTTGATACCCCGGCCTATATGCATGTCCCCATTATTATTGACAAGCAAGGCTATAAGCTCAGTAAACAAACGCTCGCAATAGCCGTTGATATAAAACAACCTAATGCGCTAATTTTTGAACTGTTAACAGCTTTAAAGCAAAATCCAGCACTTGAACTTAAACAGGCATCGGTTAATGAGTTACTTAACTGGGGGATAGCTCATTGGAATCCAGAACCGTTAAAAAATTGTAGAGAAATTAGTCCGGTTAAGCAGGCGTCTTGATGAAAAAAAATGGCACTCAGGATTTACAAGATTGAAAAAAAGACGGCTAACAATAACGACAGGTAAAAATACCAAGCAAAAAGCAAAAAAGCGCTCTACCGAGATGTTGCTGCTGCTTGCCATTTTGGTGCTTTTGTTACATCTTATGGGATATAGATGGCTGACGCAGTCGATGGATTTACCCAAGGAAGAGAGTATACCGGTACCGTTTAAGCTGGAAGTTAGTTTGATCGGCAAAAACGGCCGTAAAGCAAGCATAGCGCCATCATCTGCAAAATCTCAACCTAAGTATGAACCAAAACCAATAGAAAAACCTAAAGCCAATAAAATACCTTCTGCAAAACAAAAATTACCGGATGTGGTCGATATTGAGCACTTGCTTAAATCCCGCCCCGCCAAAGTAGTGAGTAAAAGTGTTAAATATCAACCTGACCAACAAACAGCCCAGACAGTTTCTTCCGTTATGATGATGCCACCGCCAGGCAATAGTTCGGCCAAAGATAACTTTCCGGTCAGTGATAGTCATAATCCCAGTCCCGAATACCCAGAGATGGCTATTTTTTTAGGCTATCAAGGTGCGGCAGTCATCAGGATAAAAGTGTCTGCTCAAGGGGAAAGTAAAGGCGTTGAAGTTTTACACAGCAGTGGCCATAAAATGTTGGATGAGTCAGCGACTAAAGCGCTAAAAAAATGGCGCTTTACGCCAAGTAAAGTTGACAGCAATATCCAAATGGCCGATTCAGTGATTATCTCGGTCATTTATGTTTTGTACGGTAATAATAAGTAGGCAACAAGCCAAAAAAGCAAAGCCCGTTAAGAAATTTTAAGCAGGTATCAGTTGTACGATGCTTACTTGCTGGATTTTTAAAAAACGAAGCGCTCGACGCCAAGTTTGTAATACCGCTGGGTGGGTTAAGTATTGTTGCAAGTCAGTGTGTTAACAACCGTTTATATAGGGATGACATTTGAGTATCTTACGTTTACATAACGGTTCATCGTGTCACGCCAAACAGTCCTTGCGTTGACATAAAGGGGCGCGGTGTCGAACCAGGCAGTCGCTGTGTTTAAGTTGTGGTATATAGGGAGCGTATTAACAGGTGGCGCCTCAACACAAAACCTCTGAGCATAAACACAAGTAGAGCGTATAAAAGCATAATGGACCGGGTGACCAAGCTAAAAAGTGCGTGTATCTTTACCGCCACCTTTTTTGTCGGGCTAAAATGAGCGGTTATTAGACTAAGGTAAGCCAGCAAACTGCTTGGCAGTGTTTAAGTTATCAGTTTCAGCTCGCCGAATAACGCAGCACCTTAAGCGCCAAGCACTGGATAAGGTAACAAAAGCGGGTACAGTCAGAAAAATCGCATCATCAGTCTGTTTGACGAGGTTTAGGGCAAACATCTTGACTGTAAAATTAATAGCTAAAGTTGTGCAAAGGTCGTGGTTTAAACACCACTTTTTTAAAAAAGTTGGGGATGGTCGGCTACGACATCCTCTTATGCCTTACTGAGTTTTAACCAGGCTTGAACTTGGCAAAGGTGCGTCTCGTGATTTAATCACCGACTTTACTCATAAGCAGGATAATATCGATTTGTCTGGTATTGATGCCAATTCTAAAAAGAGTAGTGATCAAGCCTTTTTTACTACGTACATAAACTCATTGACTTTTCATGGTAAAGCCAGTGAATTACATTTCAGTAAGGGTGTGCTTTCTAGTGATACTAATGATGATAAAGAAGCGGATTTTGAACTGTCTATTACGCTGGTGGGCGGTACTAACCTGGCTAAAGCAGATTTTATTTTGCAAAGCAACTCTAACCAAGCACACGGAAGTGCTTGGCGCTTTAATTAATAATTAAAGTTATAAAATTTTACACACCGGTTGCAATAGACTAACTACGTTATAATGAGCCGTTAAGTCGATTGTATATTGAGATTGCTGGATCAATTTTTGTCGGGTGTAAGATATAAAATAGGGGCTGTCGGGATCCAGAATACAGGGATGTAATCATGGACAATAGAGAACTTATATCATTATTGCACAGATAAATCATTGTGTTGATTGGCTTTCGAATAACATTCATGACATCTGGATTCCGGTAGTCCATGCGGAAAGACGATCTTAGTGCCTGCTTAAATTTTTAATGATTATATTGATGATAGCCACTATGACCCATATAGAGTCAGAAATTTGCTATTAATGTGGGTAGCATAATTTATAGATAGAGGTAATTTTGTGGCAAAAGCGAGTGATTTAAAACGGGGAATGGTTGTCGAGATTAATGGGGTGCCCCATGTTGTTAAGCAGGTTGATGCAAAAAGTCCTTCATCGCGGGGTGCATCCACATTATATAAAATTCGTTTTACAAATCTTAAAACCGGCCAAAAACTGGATGAGTCTTTAAAAGGTGATGATTTTTATAAAGATACTGATCTGGTAAGAGCCAAGGTACAGTTTTCATATATCGATGGGGATAATTATATTTTCATGAATATGGAAGATTATACTCAGTACAGTTTAAACCGAGGGGATCTGGACGACCAAGTTAACTATTTAACTGAAGGATTGGAAGGTATCGTGGCTTTATTAATAGATGATGAAATATTTGGTATTGAGTTACCCAGTTCTGTCGTTTTAGCAATTTTAGAAACAGCGCCTTCGATTAAAGGTGCTACGGCATCAGGTCGAACCAAGACGGCTAAATTGGTTACCGGTGTCGAGGTTCAAGTGCCTGAATATCTTGAGACTGAAGAATTGATTAAGGTTAATACTGAAAGTGGAAAATTTATGTCACGTGCTTAAAATATTCTTGAGTTTGACAATCAATGATAGTTAAAACGGAGAATATTTTAAAGGTTGCTCAAGGTGAGTTTCAGTTGAATCGGCTTCCAAGGCGTTCATTAGAGCTTTTACGAGCTTGGGACGCTGCTGATGAATATTTACTTAATTATTTTGCAGAGCAAAATGAGCGTCCTGCAGATACCCGTATTTTGATACTTAATGATAATTTTGGGGCTTTAGCCGTTGCGCTAAGTAAATACAGACCACAAGCGGTAACTGATTCTTATCTTTCTCAGCAGGCTACCCGCTTAAATCTGATTGAAAATGGATTGCCAGGGGACAGTGTCAAGCTAATAAATAGTCTTGATATTTTAAATGGTCCTTTTGATAGCGTTCTAATTAAAGCACCAAAGACATTAGCTTTATTGGAAGATCAGCTTATAAGGTTACATCCGCATTTACGTCCTTCAACACAAATAATTTTGGCGGGAATGATTAAATCATTGCCAGCTTCGATCTGGAAGTTATTGGAGCGTTTAGTGGGTCCTACGACAACCGGGCTGGCGAGAAAAAAAGCAAGGCTCATTTTTTGCTCGCCTGATGCAGGATTGGTTATACCGGTTACACCTTATCCAATATGCTATCAACTTGAAGGTTCTGAATATTTGATTAGTAATCATGCGAACGTTTTTTCGCGTGATAGTCTTGATATTGGCACGCGATTTTTTCTTGAACACTTACCTGCCACTCAAGGTAGTTGTAATATTATTGATTTAGGGTGTGGTAATGGGTTGCTTGGTTTAATGGCTGCCAAGACAAATCCTGAAGCAATCATTTATTTTGTAGATGAATCATTTATGGCGGTAGAGTCAGCCAGAGAGAATTTTTATCGTACTTTTGGTCAAGAGCGTAAGGCCGTTTTTAAGGTCGGCGACGGACTGAATGACTTTGAAGCGGCTTCGGCAGATTTTATTTTTTGTAATCCACCTTTTCATCAGCAGAATACAGTAGGTGATCAGATTGCAAGCAGTATGATTAAGCAATCAAGACGGGTTTTGAAAGCAGGAGGCGAACTGTGGATGGTGGGCAATCGCCACCTTAACTATCATGTGTATCTTAATAGATTATTTGGGAATTATTACGTGATTGCTTCCAATAAAAAATTCGTTATCTGGAAGGCAATTGCAAATATTTAAACAAAAAAGTTTACATTTGTCATTCGCAACAAATTACTTAATGATTAGCGTAACAAAATAAACAGTCTCAATTATATTGCTTCAACAGGCGCTAATTTTCATAAAAACTGCAATCGAATCTAGCAGTTACTATGAATAAATATAATGCCAATATTTAATTTTTTCTGAGGCATTGAGCCGTCCTCAAAAATCAGTTGATTTAGGAGGACGATTTATAAATATCTTACGCTGGTATTACATTCTCAGCTTGCGGTCCTTTTTGACCTTGAGTTACTTGCATAGTAACTTTTTGGCCTTCTCGCAAGGTTTTGCGGCCGGTGCCGTTAATTGCGCTGTGGTGAACAAAAACATCTTTTCCACCTTCTTGTTCAATAAATCCAAAACCTTTTTCATCATTGAACCACTTAACGGTACCTACAACTTGATCAGACATATCACACTCTTAACTAAAAAACGCCAACATTTTTGGCTTTATAAATTCCAGCCTTAGGAAACCAAGGCCGACTCAAACTTTAACTACACCTAAATAGTAGCACTAAAATTACAACTTGGGCAAAAAAAATAGATTAAATTTACATTATTTTGTATCTAACAGTTTTTCTATGTTTTTTTTAGATATCGTGACTTATCTAAGCCTTAACTTTATAGTAGTCAAGCGGTCAAAAAATTCATGCATAATCAATGCAGAGAGTATAAATAATGTACCTATTACAACTTTTATAGTGAGTAGTTCTTGGTTAACTAAATGACCCAATAGAAGTGCAAGTGGGGGTGATACCAGTGAGATCAGCGCTACCCTTGTGGCAGGTAGGTGTGTGAGCAAATAGTAATACAGGACGAATCCTATTGAGGTTGCAATTACGCCAAGATAAATAATTGACGCCAAGCTGCTGGCTGTTAATGACGTTGGCCAGTGACCATCTATTATCCCCCAAGTTAGCAGGTATGCAGGCAACGCCAATAACAAGCCTCCAGTTACTTGTGATAAGGCAGGTAGTTTTGCTGCGATACGTTTTATCCAAACCGAACTAAACGATTGCAAAAGAGAAGAAACTAATACGCCACTTATACCCAGTACTGCATTTAAGCCTAATTGTAATGCTGATCCAAACATAATTACCAAGCCACTAACACCTAATATATAAGAAAGTAGTTTGCCGAGCGTAAGGCTTTTTTCTTCAAGAAATATTGCGGCTAATAAAGCAGTCAGGAGTGGTGTTAGTCCGAAGATAACCGAAATCCAGCCAGAAGGTATGAATTGGGCAGCCCAATAAACTGCCAGCATTGATCCGTATATTTGTATCGCAACTGCAATATAAGTCAGGCATGCTTTTTGATGCCATGCCAATTGTTGTCGCGTCAGTGTCAGTGCCAATAATACGCAAACCATACCAATTGACATACGTGCGGTAACACCAAAGAGAAAGCCAGGGCCTTCTCCACTCCATTTGATGGCCAAAGGTGTAGTTGACCATAGTAAAATTACACTGATATAGGTTAATGTTATACGCATTTACTTATTTTGACAGGTGATATGTGGGGTGGGGGAGATTAACTTGCGGGTTATGGAAAATAAATACGCCATCTCATGCCTCCCAGAGTCTCACTTTTACCACCTTCTAATTTTCCACCCAGCAATTCCATTAATTCATAAACAACGGTGACACCAATTCCATGACCATGAATATTCTCATCGGCTCGGATTCCTCTTTTTAGAATGTCATTAAATTTCCCAACGGGAATTCCTGGTCCGTCATCTTCAATTTGTAGCAGTACAGAAAAATTACGTCTGTTTATGCGTTGGTTGAGTTCAATGCTGACCTTGACTGAGTGATGGCACCATTTGCAGGCATTATCCAATAAGTTTCCGACAATTTCATACAAATCACCTTCTTGGCAGAATATCAGACATTGTTCAGGAATAGTGACTTCAAAATTTATATTCTTATCAACATGAACTTTAGAGAGCGATGATTTTACTTTATTAGTGACAGTTGATAGGTCGACTGTATTAAGTGTTTTATGCTCTGCTTTTACCGCGGCTCTTTGTAGTTGATATTCGATAATATGATCCATTCTTGTAATCTGTTCATGAGCGGTTTCTTTGTTATCACTGTAAGACTCGACGCATCCTCTGAGTATGGCTAGTGGTGTTTTTAGGCTGTGAGAAAAGTCTGCCAAGTTGTTTCGATAACGATCAGAATGAGAGCGTTCATGAGTTATAAAAGCATTAAGATTGCCTGCCAAACCTTCTAACTCGGTTGCATATTGACCGTCTAAAAGCATTTTTTTACCATGCTCTACGGCATCCAAATCTTTTACGATGCTTCTCAGTGGTTTTAAACTCCAGCGTAATACTACAAATTGTATAAAAATCAGAACGAATCCGATAATCAGCAACCAAAATCTTAAGGTTTCTTGAAGGTATGCGACTTTACTGCTGACAAATCCTGCATCTTCAGTTACTGTAAAAATATACTCTCGCTCTATGCCTGTATTGTTTTTTAAAATGACATCAGAGTGCAGGGCATATCGATCATGTCTTACACTTACAAATTTTGAAATTCCTGGACTTAATTCTTTTGGGGCTACCAACTCCTCAAGTCCAATTGCTGATTGTGATCGCCAAACCAGATTTTTTTTGGCTTGTTGAATATAGCCATAAAGCCCTGAGCCGGGATTTTCAAATCGAGGTTCTGGTAATATAGGTGGCATGATCAATTCACCACCCTCATTTAACTTGGCCGCAGATAAAAGTGCGTATACCTGAACTTGTAATCTGTCTTTTAACGCTTGCTCTGCACTCTCAAGAAAGCCTTGTTCAAGAATAAAAGCAACCAGTGTAAAGAAAGCAGCAAGAACCAAACCTTCGGCTATTAGCAGTCTAAAGCTTAACGATTTAGTGAGCATTTAAAGACTAATAGATTCGTTAAAAAATAGCCAATTGGTAGAAGTGATAATCAAGAAATATCCATAGGAATCCTGTAACCTCGCCCACGTAGCGTTTCAATGGGCTTGCGTGTACCATCCGGATCAAGTTTCTTTCTCAGGCGGCCTATAAAAACCTCAATGACATTACTGTCACGATCATAGTCTTCATCGTAAATATGAGCGGTTAGTACCGATTTAGAAATCAACTCACCTTTACGAAACATTAAATATTCCAGAACCTTGTATTCATAGGCTGTTAAATCCAGTTTTACACCAGAAACTAAAACTTCCTGTGCAATGGAATTGAGTTCAATGTTGTCATGGGTTAACACGGGGTGGGATTGTCCGGCGGATCGTCTAATTAATGCATTAATTCTTGCTAGTAACTCTTCATATTGAAAGGGTTTAACCAAATAATCGTCGGCCCCAGCTTCCAGTCCTTCAACTTTTTCTTGCCAACGGCTTCTGGCTGTTAAAATTAAAATAGGTATGCTGATTTTTTCTTTCCGTAATCGTTTAATGAGTTCTATGCCCGAAAAATCGGGAAGGCCGATATCAATAATGGCGGCATCAACCGGATATTCCTTACCCATGAAGTAACCATCGCTGCCAGTATTTGCAGTGTCTACAGCAAAGCCTTTGTTAGCTAAATATTGTTGAATTTGTTTACAGAGTACTATTTCATCTTCAACGATAAGAATACGCATGATTTCTCTCTCTTGTTATTTAATTATCGCCCTGTTTTAGACTTTAGAATCGTGTTGCGATAAATCATTATTAGCAACAAGAATGGCATGTAATAATTCTGGTTTTGCAAAAATTACTTCTTTAATTCATTTGAAAACTAAAATATTCAAACACCAGAGAATTTTAACTCAATATTTGGTGTTGTGTTAAAAATTAAAAGAGTGATTCTAAATGAATGTGTAGTTTCGATATTTTTATTCCTGCTTTTTGATTGTATAGGTTGCTTACTACTACAATTCTGATTGGAGTGTTTCTCTTTTTTTTAATTTAAATGAGGTGTTAGTAATGGCCCAATTTATTCGTTCGATAAGTGGTAACCCGATAAAAATGCAAGATGGAAAGCTTATTGTCCCTGACAATCCAATTATTCCTTATATAGAAGGTGATGGTACCGGTCCTGATATTTGGCGGGCGACTGTTCGTGTTTTAGATGCCGCTGTTGCAAGTGCTTATTCCGGGCAAAGGAAAATACATTGGCTGGAAGTCTACGCTGGAGAAAAAGCTAATTTACTTTTTAATACTTGGTTGCCTGATGATACAGTTGATGCTTGCAGAGATTATTTAGTATCGATTAAAGGGCCTTTGACTACTCCAATTGGTGGAGGTATTCGGTCTTTAAATGTGGCGTTGCGGCAAATGCTGGATATGTATGTTTGCTTACGTCCGGTTAGGTGGTTTAAGGGTGTACCTTCGCCGGTAAAAAATCCAGCTGCTGTTGATATGGTTATATTTCGGGAAAATACTGAAGATATTTATGCAGGTTTGGAATTTGAACAAGGCAGTGATGATAATAAGTTATTCATGCGTTTATTACAGGAAAACTTTCCGATGCAATTTAATAAAATTCGCTTTCCCGAAACGACTGGTATTGGCATCAAGCCAGTTTCAAAAGAAGGAACTGAGCGTTTAATACGTTCTGCAATTGATTATTGCCTGACCAATAAACGTAAAAGCCTTACGATTGTGCATAAAGGCAATATAATGAAATTCACTGAAGGAGCTTTTCGCAATTGGGCTTATGCCGTTGCTGAACGTGAATATGCAGAGCAAACTTACACTTGGGTGCAATGGGAAAGAACTCGAGAAAAGTTTGGAGAAGTTACTGCTAATAAAGAGCAAGCAAACGCTTTAGCAAATGGTCGAATTTTAATTAAAGATGCTATTGCTGATATTGCCTTGCAACAAGTATTAACTCGACCTGAAGATTTTGATGTGATCGCTACCTTGAATTTGAATGGTGATTATTTATCTGATGCATTGGCTGCACAAGTCGGTGGTATTGGCATTGCTCCAGGTGGTAACATTAACTACTTAACAGGTACTGCTGTTTTTGAGGCGACTCATGGCACAGCTCCAAAATATGCAGGTTTGGATAAAGTTAACCCGGGATCATTAATATTATCCGGCGAGATGATGTTGCGCTATTTGGGTTGGTCTGAAGCGGCCGATGCCATTATTAAGGCGATGGATGCAGCGATCGCCAGTCACCGAGTTACTTACGATTTTGCACGTTTAATGGATAATGCTACAGAGATTAAGTGCAGCGAATTTGCAGATGTGATGATTGAGAATTTATAGGGCACGGTAAAAAGTGCAGAGTGCGGCTGTGGTGAGTTAGTTTTTAGATCTTGTGTCTTTCTTCTTGGATTTCTATCTCTTGGTGATAATCGCTATAATATCATTGAGATAATCGTAGTTAACACTTCGCCTTATGGCAAACCGACTCATTAGGATTAAAAAATGACTAAAGAAATTATCCATACAAATAAAGCGCCCAAGGCTATCGGTACTTATTCACAAGCAGTCAAAGTTGATCGCACTGTTTATCTTTCAGGTCAAATTCCTTTAGTACCTGAAACCATGACCATTATCGATGGTGATATTACTGCCCAAATCACTCAAGTATTTGATAATTTAAAAGCGGTTGCAGAAGCTGCCGGTGGTGATCTTTCTGATATCGTTAAATTAAATGTGTTTTTAACAGATTTATCAAATTTTTTGTTGGTTAATGAAATTATGGGGCTCTATTTTCAAGAGCCTTATCCTGCACGTGCAGCTATAGGTGTTGCAGCTTTACCTAAGAACGTAGGCGTGGAAATGGATGGCGTTATGTTCTTGAAAGCACAAGAATATTCTGCCTCTTAAGCTTGGAATATTAGTATCTTAGTGATTACAGAGTGAGTTGCCTTAGTCAATCGGTTGATAAGTTAACAGGCATAGGTCTTCAGACACTTAATCGTTTGGAAAAACTGGGTATCCGAACTATTCAGGATCTGATTTTTCATTTGCCGCTACGCTACGAAGATCGAACCAAAGTTTATCCAATAGGTACTTTGTTGGTAGGTATGACAGTACTTATTTGCGGTCGGGTTGAATACATAGATATTTTGCCTAGAGGTCGTAAAAGCTTGGTTTGTAGAATCAGCGATGACACTGGTTATATAACCTTAAAGTTTTTTCACTTTAGCGCCAATCAACATAATAGGCTAAAACCAGGCGCATTAATCAGTTGTTTTGCTGAAGTTCGGCATGGTTTTAGCGGGCTGGAGATGGTTCATCCCGACTATCAGGTTATTTTAAACCCGGATGTCGATATCACCCAAACTCGTTTAACCCCTGTTTACCCTTTAACAGAAGGTCTAAGCCAAACTATTTTAAGAAAAGCGGTCAAGCAGGCTTTAAGTATCTGGAATAGTGAGCCCAATTCATTAATAGATTGGATACCTTCTTTGATTTTAAAGAGATTTGGCTATCCGACTTTGGCAGAGGCAATACAAACCCTGCACGCACCTGATGATTCAGTTTCACTTGCTGCATTACAAAATGGCAGTATTCCGGCGCTGAAACGATTGGCATTTGAAGAGTTATTGGCTCATCATTTGAGTTTGCGCATAAGTAGAAATAAAACCAAGGCATGGCAAGCTCCAGTTTTTAGACTTTGCACTGATAATGCGATTTCTGAACAGTTTTTAAGTGCTTTACCCTTTAAATTAACGGGTGCACAACAGCGAGTTATTGCAGAAATAGAAGCTGATTGCCTCGAGCAACATCCCATGATGCGATTGGTTCAGGGAGATGTAGGCTCCGGTAAAACCATTGTGTCTGCTTATGCGGCATTACTGGCATTAGCTGCGGGCTATCAGGTAGCGGTGATGGCGCCTACTGAGTTATTGGCAGAACAGCATAAACGTAATTTCAGTGTGTGGTTTGAAGGTTTTCAGGCTAAAGTTGTTTTTTTAACGGGGCAAATTAAAGGCAATGCTCGAAAAGACATTTTACAAAGCTTGGCTGATGGTTCGGCTGGCATTATTATTGGTACTCATGCCTTATTTCAGGATAGTGTAACCTTTCATAGGTTAGGTTTAGTTATTATTGATGAACAGCACCGTTTTGGGGTTCATCAACGAATGGCTCTGAGAGAAAAAGGTCAGAAGGGTAATACTCGGCCTCATCAATTAGTTATGACCGCTACTCCTATTCCTCGTACTTTGGCTATGTTGCAATATTCAGATTTGGATATATCCATTATTGATGAATTGCCACCTGGCAGAAAACCTATTGTTACCAGCGTTATTCCCGCTGAACGGCGGACTGATGTTATTGAAAGAATCAATAGTTGGATTAGCAAAAAGCGGCAGGTTTATTGGGTGTGTACTCTAATAGAAGAGTCAGAAGTGTTGGAGTGTGAAGCCGCTGAAAAAACCGCTGAACAGCTAACAATTGCGCTGCCTGATGTGCGTGTTGACTTAATACATGGGCGGATGAAAAGCAAAGACAAGGATGTCGTTATGCAGGCCTTTAAAAATCATCAAATTGATTTATTGGTTGCTACCACTGTAATTGAAGTAGGTGTTGATGTGCCTAATGCGGGATTAATGATTATTGAAAATCCTGAGCGCTTGGGGCTTTCTCAGTTGCATCAATTACGTGGACGTGTTGGCCGTGGTGAGGATGATAGTTATTGTTTATTGATGTATCAATCGCCCTTATCGGATACTGCCCGACAGCGGTTGGGTATTTTAAGAGACAGTAATGACGGTTTTGTTATAGCTGAAAAAGATCTGGAATTACGAGGGCCGGGCGAAGTAATGGGAACAAGACAAACCGGATCTATAAACTTTAAAATTGCTGATTTAGCCAGAGATGTCGGTTTGCTGGATGCTATTCAGGAAGTCGCTGAGCAAATTGTTATTCAATCACCCGAAGCGATTCAGCCGCTTTGTAATCGTTGGTTGGGTGCGTCCACAGATTATGCAGAGGTTTAGTTCAGTTTGACTACGAAAAGTTTTTTATTTAATCGCGAACCATTATGGCTTGAAAATCGACAGGGTTTGCGCCATAAACTTCCGGCTAATGTTCAGTCATGGGCTTATGAGTCAGGCTCGTTAACACAACGGTTACGCAGTTTTTACGGTACTGGTGTCACTGTTAAAGTTTTACTTCAGCGCTGGCATACCCCTTTTTTAAGTGAACGTCGTTTACTTAAGTTGCCCGAGCATCATTATTGCTTAATTCGTGAGGTTTTGCTGCATATCAATGGCAGACCACTTATCTTGGCAAGAACCATTATTCCAGAAACCACCATCAAAACAGCTAAAAGCAATTTATCAAGATTGGGTAATCGCCCACTGGGTGAAATAATTTTTTCGTATCCCAGGTTAGAACGTATAGCAATGGATATAACTTTGATTGACCCGCTCACATGGACTAAGTCTGCGATTAATGAAGTAGCGATAAATCAGCAGATATGGGGTAGGCGAACTGTTTACGATCTTGCCCATAAACAAATGCTGGTCAGTGAGTTTTTTCTGCCAGAAGTCTTATCACACTTTTAGATGACATATTAATTTGTGTGATATTCAGACGCCACAAGTTAATTTGATTAAATAGGTTTTTACATCACAAAAATAAATGCAGGTTATTAAGATAATCAATAAAATTTAATATATAATCACTATAGATTAAAGATCCTTTAAATTGCGAATTAACAGTTTTTTTCAAAAGCTT
>SESD01000099.1_pt1 | contig 50214 bp, 49 predicted proteins | sample 3171411 | NCBI WGS metagenome assembly SESD01 (sample SAMN06051880, study PRJNA518727) | freshwater metagenome | biome: subpolar coniferous forest; feature: holomictic lake; material: water; isolation source: holomictic Lake 442, 16.5 m depth | place: Canada: near Kenora, Ontario | collected...
TATTTTTGTTAGTATGTTTGCCACAAGGTTGCATAGTAAAAACTTTTTACGTGCAGTTAAGCGCATGCGCTGGTTATTTATTTCCATATTCATCATTTATGCCTTTGGCACCCCTGGAGAATATATACAGGGGTTTCCAGAAAGCTTTTCACCTACCTTTGAAGGTGTAGCGTTTGGTATTTTGCAGATAGCAAGGCTGTTAATTGCGATAGCTAGCCTGACTATATTATTTGCAACCAGCTCAAAAGAAAGTTTAATGACTGGGTTATATATGTTGCTTTCGCCACTTAACTATATTGGTTGTAATGTTCAGCGATTTACCGCTAGACTCTTGTTGACATTGGACTATGTGGATGAATTAGCCGTTAACAATGAATTAAAGTTTAATTTCTATCGCTTGGATGAATTGCATGTTGCAGTAGACCATTTGCCAATAGAAAAAATTATTGTTTTGCAACAACCATCTTTTAAGCGATTGGATCAGATAGTTATCATCATAATTATTCTTACCGTACTAGTTTTATGCATACCTGATAATTTAATGTCACTTAAGTTGATGCTATGAAAATTGCATTAGGTATAACTTATGATGGATCTAGTTTCTGTGGCTGGCAAAGCCAGCCATCATCTTGCGGTATTCAAGATGCATTGGAGCTGGCGATTGCTAATATTGCCCAGCACCAGATTAGAATCCATGCTGCTGGACGCACGGATGCTGGCGTGCACGCAACTGGCCAAGTGGTTCATTTTGAAACGGATAGCATTAGACCTACTTCGGCTTGGGTGCGTGGAGTAAATGCCTATTTACCAGATACTATTCGGGTCGAATGGGCGCTTGAGGTGAATGTGGAATTTCATGCAAGATTTTCAGCATATGAGCGTAGTTATCAATATCTGCTGTATAACGCGCCAGTCGCTTCTGCCTTAATGGCCACTAAAGCTGGGTGGTTTCATTTACCGCTTAATTTATCAGCCATGTCTGAAGCCGCCAGCTTCTTGCTAGGTGAGCATGATTTCAGTGCCTTTAGGGCTTCAGAGTGTCAAGCAAAGACTGCAGTTCGGCATTTAAAAAAAGCAGAAGTGAGGGCTGTTGGTAAGTATTTCATTTTTGATTTTTCTGCCAATGCATTCCTACAGCATCAGGTGCGCAATATGATAGGGGCATTAATTTATATAGGCAAAGGTGCTTACTCGCCAGTTTATATGAAGGAACTGCTAGAGAGGCGTGATAGGAATTTATCACCGCCTACTTTTTCATCTAATGGTTTATATCTAACAGCTGTTAAATATGATGAGAAGTGGAACTTACCAACAGCTAATTCAGACGCCGAATCCATTCACCTACTCATTTAAGCGTTACAATAACACTTCATTCGCAATCGTCAATTACATAGGTTACCTTGAGAGCTATTCATTGAGAGTTAGAGTTAAAATTTGTGGTATTACACGTGTCGAAGATGCCTTAAATGCTGTTGCATTAGGGGCTGATGCTATTGGCTTGGTATTTTATGAAGGCAGTCCACGTAATGTGAGTATTCGTCAGGCTATGGAAATAGCGAATCGAATCCCAGCGTTTGTTAGTGTTGTTGGATTATTCGTGAATGCGGAGCCTAGTTTTATTCATGAGGTTGTTTCTAAGGTTGGATTGGATCTTTTGCAGTTTCATGGCGATGAGAGTCCAGAAGAATGTGCAGCATTTTTACATCCTTTTATCAAAGCAATAAGAGTGAAGTCGGATACAAATTTGGTACAATGTGCGGATGACTTTTCTGCAGCAAAAGCATTATTGCTAGACGCTTATACTGAGGGTGTCGCGGGTGGTACAGGTCAAGTTTTTGATTGGAATTTAATTCCAAAAAAATTAGCTAAACCAGTAATATTGGCTGGTGGACTCACTTCCGATAATGTTGCGCAAGCGATTAGTCAGGTAAGGCCTTATGCAGTGGATGTGAGTGGCGGCGTTGAGGCTTCAAAAGGAATTAAAGATGCAGCGAAAATCGCTACATTTATGCAACAAGTTTATAGTAATTAGGTCTGAGTTTAGGCTATGCAAATAATAATTGTGGGGAAGTAAAAATGCAGCTTTATGATATGCCAGATGCACGTGGGCATTTTGGGCAATATGGTGGAACGTTTGTTGCGGAGACATTGGTTGAGGCGTTAGAAGAGTTACGTCTAATGTACGAAAAATACCAGCATGACCCAGTATTTTTAGCAGAATATGCTTATGATTTGAAACATTTTGTTGGTAGGCCAAGCCCAATTTATCACGCCAAGCGCTTATCAGACAAAGTGGGTGGCGCGCAGATTTATCTGAAACGTGAAGATTTGAATCACACCGGTGCACATAAAATTAATAACACGATTGGACAAGCGCTTCTTGCTAAACGCATGGGAAAACCACGTGTAATCGCGGAAACTGGGGCAGGGCAGCATGGTGTTGCAACGGCTACCATAGCCGCACGTTTAGGGCTGGAGTGCGTGGTCTATATGGGTAGCGAGGATGTTAAACGTCAAGCACCCAATGTATTTAGAATGAAGTTATTGGGCGCAACTGTTGTTCCAGTTGAAAGTGGCTCTAAAACGCTAAAAGATGCACTCAATGAAGCGATGCGCGATTGGGTTACCAATGTCCACAATACTTTCTATATTATTGGTACTGTTGCTGGTCCGCACCCCTATCCAATGATGGTACGTGATTTCCAAGCTGTGATTGGTATCGAAGCTAAAGAGCAAATGATTGAAATGGTTGGCCGTCAACCGGATGCTGTCGTTGCCTGTGTTGGTGGCGGCTCGAATGCTATGGGGATTTTTTACCCGTATATCGACGTGCCAAATGTTCGGTTAATTGGCGTGGAGGCTGCAGGGCTTGGTATGGAAACAGGCAAACATGCGGCGCCATTAACAGCGAATAGCCCAGTTGGTGTGTTGCATGGCAATCGCACCTATTTGATGCAAGATAATGATGGCAATATTATTGAAACACACTCAATATCAGCTGGTTTAGACTATCCGGGTGTAGGTCCTGAGCATGCATGGTTGAAAGACATTAAGCGTGCGGAATATGTGGCGGTGACTGATGATGAGGCAATGGCCGCTTTCCATAATCTATGTCGTACGGAAGGTATTATTCCTGCCTTGGAATCAAGTCACGCATTGGCTTATGCGGAAAAGTTAGCTAAAACTATGAGTAAAGATAAGATTGTTTTAGTAAACTTATCCGGCCGTGGAGATAAAGATATTAATACGGTGGCTAAGCTTGCTAACATTACTTTATAAATGAGAGTACTTATAGTAGAAGCACTCCGATTAACTAACAAATTATAAGTACAATTAAACTCAATTATGTCTAGAATTCAATCCGTATTTGCAACACTTAAGCAACAAAGTAAAACAGCCTTAATTCCATATATTACAGCAGGAGATCCTCATCCTAAGTTCACTGTAAGTTTGATGCATACCTTAGTTGAGAATGGCGCCGATATGATAGAGCTGGGCGTTCCTTTTTCAGACCCTATGGCGGATGGTCCGGTAATTCAGCGCGCAAGTGAGCGTGCTTTGTTACATAAAGTTGGTTTAACTGCAGTACTTGAAATGGTTAAAACGTTTCGTGAAACTGATCAAAATACGCCTATCATATTGATGGGGTATGCTAACCCCATAGAAGCAATTGGTGCCGTTGCATTTGCAGATCGTGCGAAGGCGGCTGATGTAGATGGCGTCATTACTGTGGATTATCCACCAGAAGAATGTGGTGAGTTTGTCAAAGAGTTGCGTGCACGTGATATCGACCCAGTATTCTTATTATCACCGACTACGGAGCCTAAGCGTGTCGAATTGATTGTGAATCAAGCAAGTGGTTTTGTGTATTATGTGTCACTTAAAGGTGTTACTGGTGCGGCTAATTTAGATATTGTTGAAGTTGCCGCTCGAGTGGCGTCGATTCGCCAGCAAACTAATTTACCTGTGGGTGTTGGTTTCGGTATTCGCGATGCGGCAACTGCAAAAGCAACCGCTGCAATTGCTGATGCGGTAGTAATCGGCAGTCGAATGGTATTAGCAATTGAAGCTTCTAATGAGGGTAACTTGCTGAGTAATGTAGCCACATTAATGGCTGAACTAAAAACAGCGGTTGATGCTGCTTAATTACTAAGAATGTGCTGAAAAGGAAAGTCAGATGAGTTGGTTAAATAAATTACCGCAAAAAATTAAACGCGTCGTAGGGCGTGATAAAAAAACCGTACCTGAAGGTTTGTGGAGTAAATGCCCATCATGCCAATCGGTCCTCTATAAGAAAGATCTTGAAGATAATGCTGAGGTGTGTCCAAAATGTGCTTATCACAACCGTATAAGTGCGCGTGAACGTATCGCACTACTGCTAGATTCTGAAGGTCAGTTTGAAGTTGGTGCGTCAGTACAACCTATAGATCCACTGAAATTCAAAGATAGTAAAAGTTATTCTGAGCGTATTAATGAATCGCAACATGCAGTTGGTGAAAAAGATGCATTAGTTGTAGTGCAGGGCAGCATGAAATCAATCCCAGTGGTCGTTGCTGCATTTGAGTTTAAGTTTATGGGGGGCTCAATGGGCTCAGTAGTAGGTGAACGTTTTGCGCGAGGCGTGCAAACGGCTATTGATAATAAAATGGCCTTTATCTGCGTTTCTGCCAGTGGCGGTGCACGTATGCAAGAAGGATTGTTATCGCTAATGCAAATGGCCAAAACAAGTGCTGCACTTACTCAGTTAAGTAAGGCTGGATTACCTTTTATTTCAGTATTAACTGATCCAACCATGGGCGGTGTTTCAGCCAGTTTTGCTATGCTAGGCGATGTAATTGTTGCTGAGCCACAAGCCTTGATCGGGTTTGCTGGACCTCGCGTGATTGAGCAAACAGTACGTGAAACGCTACCAGATGGTTTTCAGCGTGCGGAGTTCTTGCTGGAACATGGTGCTGTAGATTTGATTGTTGATCGGCGAGAAATGCGCCAGCGCTTAGCATCAATTCTAGCAAATTTAATGCGCTTGCCAGTAGCAGCTTAATTTCATTTTGCATCACTTGTAATGGTTGAGATTTTTAGAGGATTTACCTATTTCTAAAGGGGTTGATTCTAAAGACTTGACCCCTAAAGATTTAGCTTCATGGCTAAGTTACATAGAAGGTCTTCATCCTAAATCTATTGCTATGGGTTTAGATCGTGTGAGGCTAATGATAGATCGGCTTCAGTTAGACCCTAAATTCCCCATCATTACTGTTGCAGGCACTAACGGCAAAGGCTCTACCTGCGCCATGTTAGAACAAATATATAAACAAGCCGGTTATCATGTTGGCTGTTATTCATCGCCGCATTTGCTACGATATAACGAACGAGTGCGAGTTGATGCGATTGAGGTGCCTGATGAAGATCTTTGTGCAGCGTTTAATGCTGTGGACTCTGCTAGAGTCGATGTTAACAACCAAGGAACTCCGCTAACGTATTTTGAAGTAGGCACATTAGCTGCTATGTGGCATTTTATGCAAACTGGTGTTGAGGTGGCTATTTTAGAAGTTGGTTTGGGCGGTCGGTTGGATGCAGTCAATGCATTTGAACCTAGCTGTTCGATTATCACCAGTATTGATTTAGACCATCAAGAGTTCTTAGGTAACACGCGTGAAAGTATCGGTTTCGAAAAAGCAGGTATTTATAGATCGTCATTACCTGCTATATGCGGAGATGCAAATCCGCCTGCTAGTTTAGTTGCCTATGCGCATGAAATTCACGCCGATTTTATGTCTTTGAATCGAGATTTTGATTGCCACTTGAATGAAGACTGCTGGCAATACATAGTGCATAAAAAAATACTCTATACGCTACCACTCCCAGTTTTGCAGGGACGCTATCAACTTAATAACGCAGCTTGTGCGATAACAGCAATTGAATCTTTGCAATCTAGATTACCCGTCGAGATTGACGCGATAAAAAATGCGATGCTACTAGTGAGGTTAGCAGGTCGTTTCCAAACGGTTAGTAAATTTTCAGCAACAAGTGATACGCCTTGGGTTATTTTAGATGTCGCCCATAATCCGCATGCGGCAAAAGCGCTAGCTGAAAACTTGAGGGCCATTAAAACTCAGAGTAGCAATGTTCGCCCTGGAAAAACTTTTGCTGTCTTTGCTATGCTTGCAGACAAAGATATTATAGGTGTGATTGATGCGGTTAAGCATGAAATCGATGCTTGGTATGTCGCTGGCATTGACCATACACGGGGTGCTTTAGCTAAAGATTTGGCTGAGATGATTGCTGGCGTGATACCAAACGCCAGTATTCAAACCTTTAATGATGCAAATAATGCCTACCAACAGGCTTGCATTGATATTGAAGCCTGTATAGATGTGAATGAAAATGATAAAATAATCGTCTTCGGTTCGTTTTTTACCGTTTCAACGGTGATGCAATTCTTGTCTAATAAGTAATGCAAGCGTAAGCTAGGCACTCAAAAATCAATCTTTAAGGAAAGCAGTAATGCCGCCTGAATTAACAAATGATCAAGAATTAAGTTTAAAAAAACGCGCACGACGGCGTTTAGTTGGTGCAATCGCACTGGTATTGCTTATGGTGATTGTCTTACCTATGGTGCTGCAGGATCGTGCAAGTTTGGCGCCACAAACAGCCGTTAAAATTACTATGCCTGAGATGTCCAGCAGTGTTGTTGCTACTACAGAGAATCAATCGGTAGTCACTCCCTCAGCGTCAGCTCAGATATCAGAACCACCAGTAATGGCAGGTGAGGGCGCCTCACCTAATGTTGTGACTGATGAGGCGCGGGCTACCAGTAAGGTGGATAGCATGAAAAATGACGCTGAGAAACGAAGTGATGAGAGTAAAAAGGCAGTGGTAAAGCCAGAGGAAAAGTTGGAAGTAAAAGAGACTCTCGCAAAGCTACCTGAAGTAAAGTCGGATGAGTTAAAGCCAGCAGAAACTAAAGTACAGCAAAAAAGTAGTGAAAACTTTGCTATACAAATAGGCGTTTATTCAGAGGGTGCTAATATAAAGCAATTGCAGGCTAAGTTAAAAGAAGCCGGCTATGTGTCATATAGTGAGAAAATTACTACAGACAAGGGTGAGAAAACTCGATTGAGAGCAGGCAATTATCCTTCTCGCCAAGAAGCTTCAGCCGCTTTGGTTAAACTGCAAAAGGCAGGTTTTTCAGGTATCGTGATTAGTCATGAGTAATGTAGGCTAATGGTCGAAGTAATAGATTAGAATAAAAATTATATGACCAGTTTTGATTATCTAGTATTAGCTATCATAGGACTTTCTATCATATTAAGCGTGATGCGAGGCTTGTTGATAGAAGCGTTATCTATCGTGGGTTGGGTGGTTGCATTTTTTGTGGCGAAAACCTATTCAAGTCAGCTTATGCCGATGATGCCAGCCGATATTCCGACAGAGTCCCTACGTATTTTAGCTGCGTTTTTAGTGGTGTTTTTCGCTACATTATTGATTACTAGTTTGTTAGCAATTGCACTTTCTACAGTTTTTAAGAAAATTGGTTTAGGTTGGCTGAATCGTGTACTTGGCGCTATTTTTGGTTTAGCGCGTGGGATGTTAATTGTATGTATCCTAGTATTCTTAGGTGGACTTACTGACTTGCCTCAAGATGAGCGTTGGCGAAATGCGATGTTTAGTGCGCCTATTGAAGCCTTAGTCACTAGTTTGTTGCCATGGGTCCCAGACAGCATTACACAGTATATTAAGTACGACTAATGTAGCTTGAATAAGCGTCATTGCACTGCAGAAATATTTACATTATAGAATTCATTATTTAAGGCTTTATACATGTGTGGAATTATAGGTATTGTTGGTAAAAATCCAGTCAACCAATTGTTGTACGATGGTTTATTGGTGTTGCAGCATCGAGGTCAGGATGCAGCAGGCATTGTGACTACCGACGGAAATACATTTTTTATGCATAAAAATAATGGCTTAGTCAAAGACGTATTTCAGACACGTCACATGCGTAGCTTAGCTGGTAATGTGGGTATCGGACATGTGCGCTATCCGACTGCAGGCTCATCCAGTGCGGCAGAAGCACAGCCCTTTTACGTGAACTCACCTTTCGGTATCGTACTCGGCCACAATGGTAATTTAACTAATTCAGAGCAATTAAAATCCGAGATGTTTCGTCAGGATTTACGCCATATCAATACCAATTCTGACTCCGAGGTATTGCTTAATGTCTTGGCGCATGAAATTGAACAAACCTCACGCAATGCAGTGCTGAATACCGATATGACATTTGATGCGGTGGCTGGCGTGCATAGGCGTTGTAAAGGCGCTTATGCAGTCGTTGCCATGATTGCTAATTTTGGGTTACTGGCGTTTCGTGATCCTAATGGCATACGTCCGTTGGTCATTGGTAAAGCTAATACAGATAAAGGCACGGAGTATATTGTTGCCTCAGAAAGCGTTGCGCTTGATGTGCTGGGTTTCACCTTAATTCGTGACGTGGAGCCTGGTGAGGCAATTTTTATTGATATGAATGGTAATTTCTATAGCCGTCAATGTGCAGAAAATCCTAAACTTAACCCATGCATTTTTGAGTATGTTTACTTAGCGCGCCCAGACTCTGTGATAGATGATGTTTCTGTTTATCAAACTCGGTTAGACATGGGTAAAAGTTTAGCAGAAAAAATCAAGCGTGAATGGCCGGATAAAAAAATTGATGTAGTAATTCCTATTCCTGACACCAGTCGCCCAAGTGCGTTGCAAGTAGGCATAGCATTAGGCTTGGATTACCGAGAAGGATTTATTAAAAATCGTTATATTGGCCGCACTTTTATTATGCCAGGCCAAGCTTTGCGTAAAAAATCAGTGCGTCAAAAGCTCAATCCGATTGGCATAGAGTTTAAAGGTAAAAATGTTTTACTTGTGGATGATTCAATTGTGCGCGGTACGACATCGCAACAAATAGTACAAATGGCGCGTGATGCAGGCGCTAGCAAAGTTTACTTTGCCTCTGCTGCACCACCGGTAAGGTTTCCTAATGTATATGGCATTGATATGCCTAGTCGAGATGAACTGCTTGCAACAGGCAGAACTGACGAGGAAATTTGCCAAGAAATAGGCGCAGACGCGCTCATTTATCAAGACTTAGATGCATTGGTGAAAGGTGTTCAGTTAAGCAACCCAAAAATTGAAAATTTTGATTGTTCATGTTTTGATGGTCAGTATGTGACAGGTGATATTAGTGAAGCCTATTTGGCTAATATTGAGGCTGCGCGTGGTGATGTGAATAAAAAGCAAAAGCCCTCGAATGCCAGTACGCAAATAGATTTAAACTTAATTGATAGCTTTGAAGATGAAGTTGTTGAATAAAAGCTAGCATCTTGACGTTTGAGTAAGTTAGGCATAACATGAAATTGCGCTGATTTGAGTGACTTAACTTAAAGAAGGTCTTACTCAGCTTGCGGGCGCATTATAAATACAGCTAAAGCGAGTTAAAAAAACCCGTTTTGGCCGCAATAGCTTGAACGGGTTTTTTAACGCCCAGATTACATGAGAATATTATGACTAAACATCTATACCATCCTGAAACATTGTCGGTACGCGCTGGCAGTGAAATGACTGAATTTGGCGAAAATTCTGAAGCATTGTTTCTTAATTCTAGCTTTAGGTTTAACAGTGCCGCACAAGCTGCAGCACGTTTTGGCGGTAGTGAGCCAGGTAATATTTACTCACGCTTTACCAATCCTACGGTCACTATGTTTCAAAATAAACTGGCGGCTTTAGAGGGTGCAGAGCAATGCGTGGCAACATCAACCGGCATGTCTGCAATTTTGGCTTGCGTGATGGCGCTGTGTAGCGCTGGAGATCATATTGTCGCATCGAGAAGTATTTTTGGTACCAGTGTTCAACTATTTAGCAATATTCTTGCTAGGTGGGGTCTGCACGTCACATTTGTTTCGCTGACTAATCCTGCCGAGTGGCAATCTGCTGTGACTGCAAAGACCAAATTATTTTTTGTTGAAACGCCATCTAATCCGCTCACGGAAGTTTGTGATATTCGAGTGTTAGCAGACATTGCACATCAGGCAGGTGCACATCTGGTAGTCGATAATTGTTTTTGCACACCAGCTATTCAACGGCCATTAGCCCTGGGGGCAGATATCATCATACATTCCGCAACTAAGTATATTGATGGCCAAGGACGGTGTTTAGGTGGCGCGGTACTCGGCTCTAAAGCTTTAATGGAACCCGTGTATGGTTTCTTACGTACCGCTGGTGTGACCATGAGCGCATTTAATGCTTGGGTATTTTTGAAGGGTTTGGAAACGCTGTATATTAGGATGGATGCACATGCGCGAAATGCGCTGGCCTTAGCTACATGGCTAGAGTTGCAGCCAGGGGTATCTCGGGTTTACTACCCCGGCTTAGTTTCACATCCGCAACATGCACTTGCAATGCTACAGCAAACCAATGGCGGTGGTATTGTTAGTTTTGAGGTGAAGCCTAAGACTGGCCAAACTCAGCAGGAGGCTGCTTGGGCTTTGATTGATGCAACTCAATTGATTTCAATCACCGCTAATTTGGGGGATGCGAAAAGCACTATTACTCACCCAGCTACGACTACACATAGTCGAGTGACGGCTGAGGCACGGGCGGCGGCAGGAATTAGTGATGGTTTGGTAAGAGTTGCGGTGGGATTAGAGCATATTGCAGACCTTAAAGCAGACTTATCATCATTAACGGTTAAATGATGTAGGCCATGTTTATTATGAGGTTGTTGCTTCATGATAAGCATGGCTAAATCAATGTGCTCGCTACTAATTTGCGGGTAATTCATGCTAAAATTGCACCACACAAAAACAATTAAAAGTCAGCTTACACATGGATCAATTCGCTAAAGAAACCCTGCCAATAAGTTTAGAAGATGAGATGCGTCGATCTTATCTAGATTACGCGATGAGCGTGATTGTAGGTCGGGCCTTACCAGATGTTCGAGATGGTTTAAAACCGGTACACCGCCGCGTTTTATATGCGATGCATGAGTTAAGTAATGACTACAATAAACCGTATAAGAAATCCGCACGTATCGTCGGTGATGTGATTGGTAAGTACCATCCGCATGGTGATACTGCTGTGTATGACACCATCGTGCGCATGGCGCAAGACTTTAGCTTGCGTTATATGTTGGTGGATGGTCAAGGTAACTTTGGTTCTGTAGATGGTGACAATGCGGCGGCGATGCGATATACCGAAATCCGTATGGCTAAGATTGCCCATGAATTATTAGCTGATATTGATAAAGAAACTGTTGATTTCGGTCCTAACTATGATGGTAGTGAGCATGAACCGCTCATCATGCCAGCACGCATTCCTAACTTACTCATTAATGGTAGCTCAGGTATTGCTGTAGGGATGGCAACCAATATTCCGCCACACAATCTCAATGAAGTGCTTGATGCTTGCTTTGCATTGCTTAAAGACCCTGAAATGGGCATTGAAGAGTTGATTGAATTAGTGCCTGCACCTGATTTTCCAACTGCTGGGATTATTTACGGCACTGTTGGTGTAAAAGAAGGGTATCGCACAGGTCGTGGTCGTGTGGTGATGCGCGGACGTACTCATGTGGAAGATTTGGAGCGTGGTGGTCGTCAAGCGTTAATCGTGGATGAACTTCCGTATCAAGTTAATAAAAAAACCTTTGTTGAAAAAATCGCCGAATTAGTCAACGAGAAGAAAATCGAAGGCATTTCTGATTTGCGTGATGAATCAGATAAATCTGGTATGCGCGTTGTGATAGAGCTTAAGCGTGGTGAAATTGCTGAAGTTGTATTAAATAATCTATATAAACAAACGCAATTGCAAGATACCTTCGGTATGAATATGGTGGCCTTGCTAGACGGTCAGCCACGTTTATTGAATCTTAAACAAATGCTGGAGGCGTTTTTACGTCATAGACGTGAAGTCATTACCCGTCGTACCGTGTTTGAGTTGAAAAAAGCACGTGGACGTGGTCATATTTTAGAAGGTTTGGCGGTCGCACTTGCTAATGTTGACGAGATGATTGCGTTGATTAAAGCAGCACCAACACCACCAGAAGCTAAAGTAGATTTAATGGCTAAAGTGTGGAAGTCTCCTGTGGTTGAGGAAATGTTAAAACGCGCAGCGATGGAAGCTTCACGTCCGGAAGGCTTGAGTGTTGATTTTGGTTTAACGCCTGCAGGCTATAAATTAAGCGATGTTCAAGCGCAGGAAATTCTGCAAATGCGCTTGCAACGCTTAACCGGGCTAGAGCAAGACAAAGTCGTGACGGAATACAAAGAGGTGATGGATATTATTGCCGACTTATTACATATTTTAGCTACGCCATCACGTGTAACAACGATCATTGGTGATGAGCTTACAGAGATTAGAAAACAATTTGGTGATAAGCGCCGCAGTGAAATTGTCGTCAATGCGCAAGACTTATCATTAGAAGATTTAATTACACCGCAAGATGTAGTTGTCACGCTTTCTCATACTGGCTATGTGAAATCGCAACCGCTTGATGAATACCGCGCCCAACGTCGCGGTGGTCGAGGTAAGCAGGCGGCGCCTACTAAAGAAGATGACTTTATAGACAAGATGTTTGTTGCCAATACCCATGATTACATTCTATGTTTTAGTAGTCGTGGACGTGTGTATTGGTTAAAAGTATATGAAGTGCCGCAAGGTAGTCGTATTGGACGTGGCAAGCCTATTGTGAATTTATTCCCATTAGAAGAAGGCGAAAAAATTAATGCTATTCTTTCTGTAAAAGAATTTGATGAAAATCATTTTATTTTCATGGCAACTGCACTTGGTACAGTGAAGAAAACTGCGTTAACTGAGTTTGCTAATCCACGTAAGTCAGGCATTATCGCGATTAATTTAGATGACGGTGATTACCTCATTGGCGCTGAAGTGACTAATGGTTCGAACGATATTGTATTAGTTTCAAATGGTGGTAAAGCGGTATGGTTTGATGAAGAAGATGTACGCCAAATGGGTCGTGCTACACGTGGTGTACGCGGCATGAAATTGGCCGCTAAACAACAAGTACTTTCATTATTGATTGCTGATGATGATAAGCAAACTGTATTGGTGGCTACTGAGAATGGCTATGGAAAACGCACGCAGTTAGCTGACTTCCGTCACTCAGGTCGTGGTACACAGGGTGTAAAAGCGATTGCAGTAAGTGAGCGTAATGGCTTAGTCGTTGCTGCAAAACTCGTGAATGATGAAGACGAAATCATGTTGATTACAACTGGTGGCGTATTGATTCGTACACGCGTTAAAGAAATTCGTGAGCTAGGACGTGCGACACAAGGTGTGACACTCATTAATTTAGGCGAAGGTGAGAAGCTTTCTGGTCTTGAAAAAATTGTTGAAACTGACGATTCAGAGTCAGATGTAGACGATCAATCCTAATTACAATGAAGCATGGAATGACTCGGATTTTTAATTTCTCAGCAGGGCCTGCAGTATTACCAAAGGCTGTATTAGAGCGTGCTCAAGCTGAAATGCTTGATTGGCATGGCTCTGGTATGAGTGTGATGGAAATGTCACATCGTGGTAAAGAGTTCATGAGTATTTTAGCTAAAACAGAAGCTGATTTGCGTGTGCTATTGAATGTCCCTAGCAATTATAAAGTGTTGTTTTTACAAGGTGGGGCTATTGCTGAAAATGCGATGATTCCGCTGAATTTGCTTGCTGGTAAATCTGCCGATTATGCAGTAACTGGCGGGTGGAGTAAGCGTAGCGTTGAAGATGCGAGTGCTTACGGAAAAATTAACGTGGTTGCTAGTAGTGAATGCGATAAATATACCAAAGTGCCTGATTTTTCAAGTTGGAAGCTAAATAAAAACGCTGCTTATTTACATGTTTGTACCAATGAAACGATGAGTGGTGTTGAGTTTGTTGATCTTCCAGATACACATGGTGTGCCTATCGTTGCTGACATGTCGTCACACATACTTTCAAGGCCTATTGATGTGAGTCAATATGGCGTGATTTATGGCGGTGCGCAAAAAAATATAGGGCCAGCAGGATTGTGTATTGTGATTGTTCGGGATGATTTGCTCGACGCTGCTTCAGTGCTAACGCCTGCGGTATTTAATTGGAAAACCCAGGCTGAAAATCAATCTATGATTAACACGCCACCCACCTACAGTATTTACATTGCTGGCTTGGTGTTTGAATGGTTAGAGTCTCAAGGTGGGATTGCTGCTATAGAAAAAGCTAATATCGCTAAAGCAAAATTACTCTATGAATACATAGATAGCACTGATTTTTATGCCAATCACGTGGCTATTAAAAATCGGTCTCGTATGAATATCCCATTTTTCTTGCGGGATGAAAGTTTGAATGACGCCTTTTTGAAAGGTGCAGAGGCAAAGGGGTTGTTGCAACTTAAAGGTCATCGCGCTGTAGGTGGCATGCGTGCATCCATTTATAACGCAATGCCCATAGATGGCGTGCAAGCTTTGGTTTCATATATGCAAGAATTTGAGCTAGCTCACTAGAGGCTTACTAACAATGTCAGAACAGCTTAAAGAACACCGCAATCAAATTGATGCTATTGATGAGCAACTACTAAAGCTTGTGAATGAGCGGGCAACACTCGCACGTCAAATTGGCGCTTTAAAAGATGATGGTGTGATTTATCGCCCTGAACGCGAAGCGCAAGTGTTGCGTCGGTTACAAGCGAATAATGCTGGGCCGCTATCCAATGAGGCTGTCAGCAATATATTTCGTGCCGTTATGTCTAATTGTCGTGCGCTAGAAAAAGAGTTGTCTATTGCTTTTTTAGGGCCATTAGGTACTTATAGTGAAGAGGCTGCACTTAAGCAATTTGGATTAGGTAAAACCGCACTAGTATGCGGTTCAATTGATGAAGTTTTTCGTGCGGTTGAAGCTAACCAAGTTGATTATGGTGTCGTGCCTGTTGAAAACTCAACTGAAGGTGCAATTGGCTTGACGCTAGATTTATTACTATCTAGCTCATTAAAAATTTGTGGTGAAATTACACTGCCTATTCATCATTGCTTGCTCTCAAAACAGACGGATATAAGTCAAATTTCACATGTTTTTTCACATACGCAATCGTTGGCGCAGTGCCATGAATGGCTAAGTAAGACATTGCCCAAAGCAGAACGTGAGGCCGTGACAAGCAATGCGCGTGCGGCACAGATGATTCATGACTTGGTTTCAACCGATGGCACTTTTGCCGCTGCTATTGCTAGCAAGCGTGCTGCAGAATTATTTAATTTAAACGTGCTGGCTGAAAATATTGAAGATGACGCTAAAAATACCACAAGATTCTTGGTGTTAGGTACGCATGATGTTGCTACTTCTGGTGCTGATAAAACCTCACTAGTGATGACTTCTAAAAATACACCTGGCGCTATGGTGCAATTATTAGAGCCTCTTTCACGACATGGCGTTAGTATGACTAAATTTGAGTCTCGCCCATCTAAGCAAGGGTTATGGGACTATGTATTTTTTGTCGATATTGAAGGTCATCAAACTGATGCAAAAGTATTAGCCGCACTCAATGAGTGCCAGCAACGTGCATCCTTCCTCAAAGTGCTGGGCTCATATCCGGCTGCCGTACTTTAATTCACACATCTTTATCGTTAGTTTTTAAGGTTTTTCTTGTATGAGTATGTCTAGTTCTGATCCATCTAATTTAGCGCCTGATCATATTCGTGCTATTGCACCTTACCAAGGTGGGAAGCCTATCGCTGAGTTAGCGCGTGAAATGGGTTTGCAGGTAGAAGATATTGTGAAGCTTGCTTCTAACGAAAATCCACTGGGAATTAGCCCTAAGGCTGACTTTGCTATACAAGAAGCTTTGCTAGATATAGCGCGCTATCCAGATGGTAATAGCTATGTTTTGCGTGAAGCTGTCAGTCAAAAATTCAATGTGACACCCGATCAAATTGTATTTGGTAATGGATCGAATGACATTTTAGAGCTTGCGGCACGGGCCTTTTTAACACCTGGATGTGAAGCCATCTATTCGCAACATGCATTTGCAGTTTATCCATTAGTAACGCAGGCGACAGGTGCTACCGGTGTGGTTGTTCCCGCTAAAAATTTCAGCCATGATTTATCGGCGATGTTAGCAGCAATTACAGCTAAAACACGCATGATATTTGTGGCGAATCCTAACAATCCAACGGGTACTTTACTTGGTAAAGATGAGTTATTTTCTTTTTTAAAACTAGTGCCTAGTCAAGTTTTGGTTGTTTTAGATGAGGCCTATGATGAGTATTTGTCAGTAGCAAATAAATCAGAAGCTATTAGTTGGCTAGCAGAGTTTGATAACTTAATTATTTCGCGCACTTTTTCTAAAGCCTATGGCTTAGCTGGATTGCGTATTGGCTTTGGCTTATGTCATGTCAGTATCGCCGACATGATGAATCGTGTACGCCAACCGTTTAATGTGAATAGTATTGCTCAGGCAGCAGCAGTGGCATCGCTGGCTGATGATGATTTTGTTGAGCGCTCTTATGCACTCAATCAAGCAGGCATGATGCAGTTGACACAAGGGTTTAATAAGTTGGGTTTAAAATTTATCCCTTCATTTGCTAATTTTATTAGCTTTACTGTTAAAAATGCAGCAGAAGTAAATCAAAAGCTATTGCAAAATGGCGTCATAGTGCGCCCCATTGCAAATTATGAAATGCCAGATTACCTGCGCGTAAGTATTGGCTTGTTTAGCGAGAATGCACGCTTTCTAGAAGTACTTGAAAATATATTAAAAAGTAATCAATAAATGAGCCAATATAAAAAACTAGCTACTGACGATGTACGTATTCGTGAAGTAAAAAAACTAATTACACCATTGGCGTTGCTGGATAAGCTGAAAGAAAGTGCCGATTCAACACAAAATATATTGGCCACGCGTGCAGAAATTCACCATATTTTGCATCAAACAGATGATCGTCTATTGGTGATTGTTGGACCTTGCTCAATCCATGATACTAAAGCAGGGCTTGAATATGCACGCCGATTAATGGAGGTGCGAAAGAATTTAAAAGCTGATTTGTTAATAGTGATGCGTGTTTATTTCGAAAAGCCGCGTACGACTGTTGGTTGGAAGGGTTTGATTAATGACCCACATCTTGATGGTAGCTATCAGATTAATGAAGGTTTAGAAATAGCCCGTAAATTTTTGTTGGATGTGAATGAGCTTGGCATGCCTGCAGGGGCAGAGTTTTTAGATATGATTACACCGCAATACACTGCTGATTTAGTGAGTTGGGGTGCGATTGGGGCTCGTACAACTGAGTCACAAGTGCATAGAGAACTTACTTCTGGCTTATCTTGTCCTGTTGGATTTAAAAACGGTACGGATAGCGGTGTGCGTGTTGCGATTGATGCTATCAAAACGGCGTCTACCCCACATCATTTTTTGTCTGTGACTAAAGAAGGTCAGTCGGCTATTTTTTCAACAACAGGTAATGAAGATTGCCATGTGATTTTGCGCGGCGGCAAAAAGCCTAATTATGATAAAGAAAGTGTGAATGACGCATGTGCGAGTTTGTCTGCTGCAGGCTTAGCACCGATATTGATGATAGATTGCAGTCATGGCAATAGCAGTAAAAATTATTTGCTGCAAAAGGAAGTGGCAAGAGATATTGCTCACCAATTATCAGGTGGCGATACGCGTATTATTGGCGTGATGGTTGAATCACATCTTAATGAAGGTCGGCAAGATCACACGCCTGGTTGTCAATTGGAATATGGTAAATCTATTACTGATGCATGTTTGAGTTGGCAGGATACTGTTGAATTGTTAGAAACTCTTGCTACTTCAGTCCGCCAGCGTCGACTTAAGAATTAAGTTTGGCATCATGAATTTACTTAGTGATTAATCAGTAAGTTTGCAGTGTTGCGAAGTATCAATAGGGCGCATCATTCGTTTCACGTTGTGGCACTAATACTTAAAGCGGCAGCGAAATTAATTAATTACTAAAAAGGAAAATTATCATGTGGACAACTCCAGCAGCTACAGAAATGCGTTTTGGCTTTGAAGTGACAATGTACGTAATGAACAAATAATTAGCTTTAAGCTAATAAAAAAGGCTGCCGTAAGACAGCCTTTTTTTATATATAAAGCCATTTGTTGGCTTGTAAGTTAAGTCTTAGTCATGAATATCCTAACTAAGCATTTTGAAAGATAATTACTTCGTAGAATTGTAGAATTATATGCATATACATGTTTTAGGCGCAGGCGCAGGGGGTGGATTTCCACAATGGAATTGCAATTGTTTTAATTGTGATGGATTGCGTAAAGGCAGTATTAAAGCCACCAAGCGCACGCAATCATCGATCTGTGTGAGTGGCGATGGCGTCAACTGGGTGTTATTTAACGCGTCACCAGATGTGTTGCAACAAATTCAAGATTTTCCAGCACTACAGCCGGCACGAGCAATTCGTGATACAGGTATACAGGCCATTGTATTGATTGATGCGCAAATTGATCACACCACAGGTTTGTATATGCTACGTGAAGGTACTGTAAAACGTGAAATTTATTGTACTGATATGGTCTATGGTGACCTAACATCAGGCAACCAAGCTTTGAATATCTTAGGGCACTATTGTGGCATTAATCATCACCAAGTACCCATTGATGGTAAAACTAGCTTTATTATTCCTAATGTACCTAATCTTAAATTCACCTCAGTTTCGCTTAAAAGCGCGGCACCACCATACTCACCACATCGCAATAATCCTCAGGCTGGCGATACCATAGGTGTATTGATTGAAGAAATTAGCTCTGGTAAAAAATGCTGGTATTCACCAGGCTTGGCAGAAATTGAACCGCATTTGCCAGAGTTAATGAATCAAGCTGATTGTATTATGGTGGATGGTACCTTCTGGACTGATACAGAGATGATGGATTTAGGCTTGATGACTAAAACAGCGCGTAGTATTGGACATAACCCACAATCAGGCACGGGCGGCATGATTGAAGATTTAGATAAATTTGGATTAGACAAAAAAGTACGTAAAGTACTGATTCATATAAATAATACCAATCCTATTTTACGTGAAGATTCTGCCGAACGTGCAGTATTAAATGAACATAAAATTGAAGTCGCCTTTGATGGCATGGATATCATCCTTTAGGAGAGAAAAATGAATGCAATGATAGATAAACAGTTGCCTTGGACACGTGAGGAATTTGAGGCGAAATTACGCGAAAAAGGTAAGGGCTACCATATTTACCATCCTATTCATGTGTTGATGTATGAGGGTAAGCTTACGCAGGCACAAATGCAGGCTTGGGTGGCTAATCGATATTATTATCAAATTGCCATTCCCATGAAAGATGCCGCTATTCTTTCTAATTGCCCTGACCGTGAAATTCGTCGGGGATGGATTCAACGTATTTTTGATCACGATGGCAGTGGTCAAATTGCGGAAGGTGGCGAGGGCGGTATTGAAGCTTGGATTCACTTAGGTGCAGCGGTTGGCTTGAGTCGTGAAGATGTGATGTCGCTCAAATTAGTTGCGCCTGGTACTATCTTTGCAGTTGATGCCTATATCAACTTCGCTAAACAACGATCATGGCAAGAGTCTGTTTGCTCTTCACTTACAGAGCTATTTGCACCACATATCCACCAACAGCGTATTGACTCCTGGCCTGATATGTATCCTTGGATTAATAAAGAAGGGATGCAGTACTTTAAGAATCGTTTAACGCAGGCGCGACGTGATGTCGAACAAGGATTAGCTGTAACGTTGGATTACTTTGGACAAACTCGGGCGCTACAAGAGCGTGCGCTGGAAATATTACAATTTAAGCTTAATGTACTGTGGGTAATGGCGGATGCAATTATGTTGCAAAGTACAGAAATTAAAGTGGAAGGCCGTGATTATTTGCGCCAGCCAGTGATGAACGTGAGCTAAGAAACCGCAAAAATGACTAACAATATACTACAGACTGACATTTATGCACTTGCACCACATCACCGATTTCAATGGGAAGAAGCGCAACAAAATTATGTGATACTTTTTCCTGAGGGCATGGTCAAACTTCATGGTGGAGCAGGTGAGGTGATTAAGCGACTAGATGGGAAAGTGAGTGTAGGCGATGTGGTTGTAAATTTAAAAGCGACTTTCCCTGACGCGGCTAATATTGAAGCTGACATCATTGGTATGTTTGAGCTTGCACTGAGTAAAGGTTGGTTGCGCAAGGTTTAGCGGATTAAATAATGCGTAAAAATTTAGGAGTAGCAATATGACGCAAGCCTCTTTAGGTGAATCTGTCGTACAAAAAATAGTACATGTACAACAAAACAATGGTGTGTCTGCGTCAGCAACACATACCCAGCCACTATGGCTGTTAGCTGAAGTTACTTATCGTTGTCCATTGCACTGTGCTTTCTGTTACAACCCTACTGATTATGATAAACATACGCAGAATGAGCTGACTACAGAGCAATGGATTCAAGCATTGCGTGATGCACGTAAACTAGGCGCCATTCAACTAGGTATATCTGGAGGCGAGCCATTACTCCGAGACGATATTGAAGATATTGTCATTGAAGCTAAAAAGCTAGGCTATTACAGTAATTTGATAACTTCTGGTGTCGGGTTGACAGAGAAAAGAATTCAAGCTTTTAAAGAAGGTGGTCTAGATCACATTCAGCTTTCTATGCATGATATTACTGAAGAAATTAATAATTTCATCACGAATACGAAGACTTTTGAGTTGAAGAAAAAAGTGGCAGCAATGATTAAAAATCATGGCTACCCTATGGTGCTTAATGTGGTAATCCATCGTTATAACATTGGCCATATGCGAGAGATTTTAGAGATGGCTGAAGCGCTAGGGGCGGATTATATTGAGTTAGCAAATACACAATATTATGGTTGGTCTTTGGTAAATCGCAGTCAATTGATGCCTACTAAGGAGCAAGTTGATGAGGCTGAGGCAATTACTAACGAGTTTAGAGCCAATCCTAACAATAAAATGAAAATTTTCTTTGTAGTCCCAGACTATTTTTCAGATCGTCCAAAAAAATGCATGAATGGTTGGGGGGAAGTGTTCATGATAGTGACGGCTAATGGCGACGTATTACCATGCCATTCAGCACGATCATTACCTAATATGCAGTTTCCAAACGTGCGCGATAGTGGATTAGAGTATGCTTGGAAAGAGTCTCCCGCCTTCAATAAATATCGTGGTGACAGTTGGATGAAAGAGCCTTGTCGTAGTTGTTCTGAAAAAGAAAATGACTTGGGTGGCTGTCGTTGTCAGGCATTTTTATTATCAGGCGATGCGGATGTGGCTGACCCTGTATGCAGTAAATCTCCATTCCGACATTTGATAGATCAAGCGATTGAAGACTCTAAAAATCCAGTCATGGTAGCGAAGCCCATTGTGTTTCGTAATGATAAGAACTCTAAAAAAATTATAGCAGGCGAGTTCAATGACCGTGTTGAAAGTTTTCATTCTTTGCCGTAATTAAATCATCATAAATTTGCTATATTATGGTTAAATTGAACGCGCTAAGTAAACTTAGCGCGTTTTTTATTTGAGAGTTTTTAGATGGTTAAATCGTCCCCATTACTTTTGTCTGTGGTGCTTGCAAGTCTAGCCGCGCTAGCGCCATTTGCAATTGACACTTACCTGCCAGCATTCCCTACCTTAGAAACTGCCTTGCACGCCACGCCATTGGCGCTACAGCAAAGCCTAACCTTTTATTTATTACCTTATGCCCTGATGACTTTATGGCATGGTGCTATTTCAGATTCTATAGGGCGTATTGCCACTATAAAATGGGGCTTAGGCGTTTTTGTATTAGCTTCTATAGGCTGTGCTTTTGCGAAAAATGTTGAGACTCTTTGGTTTTTTCGTGTGTTACAAGGTCTTTCCGGTGGAGCGGGTAATGTTGTGGCGCGTGCCATGGTGCGTGATTTATTTGAAGGACCGCAGGCGCAACGAGTAATGGCTACTGTACAAATGTTGTTCGGCATAGCGCCAGCGGTTGCGCCTATTATTGGTGGATTTTTACTTGGAATTCACTGGCAGGCAATTTTTATATTTTTAGCGTTATATTCAGCAGTGAGCTTGTGGGCTGCTATACGTTACTTGCCGGAAACTATGCCTAAGAGCAAACGTCTACCTTTATCCGCCAAGCAAGTGATAAAAGACTACCGTATTATTTTTGGAGATAAAGAGTTTAATTATGTAGTGTTTGCATTGGGGGCAAATTTCGCCGGTTTTTTTATCTACGTGCTAGCGAGCCCGGTATTTTTGGTTAAGCAACTTGGATTAAGCCAACACCAATTTGGCTACATGTTTATTCCAACGGTGTGCGGTATGATTTTAGGGTCATATTTTGCAAAACATGCTGCTGGGAAATATTCTAGGCAACTGGTAGTGAAAGTTGCTTTTGCTTGGATGGCGTCTATGGTGGTACTAAATTTAGCGATTTGCTTTATATTGCCAGTACAACCGATTTATAACATTTTGCCGATTGCTTTGTTTAATATTGGTATGGCCTTGGCGATGCCAATATTATCTATTGCTGCGCTGGATAGGCATCCGAAAATCCGGGGTACAGCCGCATCTGGTCAAGCTTTCATACAGATGCTATTGTCAACAGTTTCAGCTGGATTGATTGTACCATTGGTTTGGTATGCCCCATCTGGCTTAGCGCTAGCTATGATGGGTTACTTAATATTTAGCTGGCTAATGATACGCAGAAGTCGATTGTGGAATGGAAAGTAAAGTGTCTGCATGTTGTTTGTCAGTATCGCTCGGTGTATAGTGATTTTTAAGTTGCTTGCTATTGAAATGGTTGGATTTTCTTAAGTTCGTAGCATCACGAGTAATGATTGTTTAAGTGATATGAGCAAATAATGGGAGAGTATAAGTATGGAACCGTTATCGGATCAATTGAATGAAGATCAATTAATTAGAGATTTTAAGTCTGTAGTAGCTGATGTAGAAGCGTTACTCAAGGCTACTGCTAATACGGGTGGTGATAAGTTGGCCGAAGTTCGAGCTAAGGCGGAAACGTCACTTGGTGTAGTTAAGGCGACAATGGGCGATACGCAGGCGAATCTACTCGCAAAGACTAAGGAGACCGCTAAGGCCGCAGATGATTATGTACAAGAAAATCCTTGGCGCTCAATTGGTTTAGCGGCCAGTGTTGGTCTTGTTATTGGTTTACTGATAAGTCGACGCTAGCCGCTCAATTATGTCTGAAAATATTCCCAACCAAGGTAATGGGCTCATGGATTCGCTAGCAGCGCTAGCCACCACATTCGTTGCTATCATACATACACGGCTTGAACTTTTATCTACAGATATAGAAGAGGAGCGAGAACATGTCCTATCGCTCGTTAAGCTGTCACTCATTGCGCTATTTTGTCTGATGCTAGGTATGCTTTTAATCGCAGTTTTATTGATAGTGGCTTTATGGGATACCTATCGATTAGCTGCAATAGGTTCACTTGCTAGTTTCTTTATCATTGCAGGCATGATTGCTTGGTATTTGGCTAAGCGTAAAGCTAAAGCAAAGCCTAGACTCTTTTTATCTAGCTTGCTGGAATTGCGTAAAGACCGAGAAAAAATTGATTCACGCTAAAGCGGTAGTACAAACAATATGAATCAGAACCTACTTAAACTAGCTAAACGACGTGCAAATTTAGTTAAAAAAGCGGAAGCACAAAGATTAGCAGTGTCACAAAGTCTTGATGTATGGCGAAAACCCTTATCGGTGGCGGATCATGGGTTAAATGTCTTGCGCTATCTTAGAAGCCATCCATTCATGATGGCGGGTGGTGGTACGGCTTTGCTTTCAATATTTCGACCTAATGGGTTTGGTAAGTGGGTTCAACGAGGTTGGCTGGCTTGGCAGATACTGAGGAAGCTTAACGGTAAATCAAAGCCTTAAGGAGCCATTACTTTTAATGTATAAGTTTCAATAAAAACAATGCTAAAAAGTGAATAAGGAGTCGGTAAGCACCGGCAGTTAATGTATGAATGAACAAAAAACTAAGCATGTAAGTAAGGCTTTTGATAATGACTGGGGGTCTAGAAATCACGTGCAAACGCTAGTGATGATGATGGCAACAGTCTTGGGTATTTATTTATGTTACAAAATGGCAGTGCCATTTTTGGCAGTGTTAGTTTGGGCATTGACTCTTGCAGTTTTGTTTAGTCCGTGGCAAAAATGGCTTGAGTCAAAGTTAAAATCCCCCAGTTTGGCAGCGTCTATTGCGGTTGTGTTGATTGGTTTAATTGTAGTTATTCCAACAGTTTTTGTTGGGCAGCAATTACTGTTGCAGGCAGTAAAAGGTACTCAGCTAATTGAAGCTAAGCTAGCTTCTGCGGAGTGGCAGCGTACATTAGAGGCGCAACCACAATTAGCGCCAATATTAGATAAAATCGAACAGAAGTTAGATTTTACCGGCGCGGTAAAAACTTTCACGCTATGGTTAGATGCTAGTGCAGGAGATATTGTAAAAGCCTCAGTAGTTCAATTGTTGGGATTATGTTTAATTTTCTACGTGCTTTTTTTCTTCCTTCGTGATCGTCATTTAATTCTTAATTCCATATTGTCTCTGTCGCCGCTTTCGCAATCTGAGATGGTTGGTTTGTATGGACGTATAGGCGATACCATTCATGCAACAGTTTACGGTACGTTTGCCGTAGCATCTGTACAAGGGTTTTTAGGGGGATTGATGTTCTGGTGGTTGGATTTACCTGCTCCCTTACTTTGGGGTTTAATCATGGGGTTGCTAGCGGTGGTGCCTATGCTAGGTGCTTTTATTATTTGGGCGCCTGCGGCAGTTTTTCTGGCATTTGATGGAGATTGGCAGAGCGCATTAATACTTACGTTATGGGGCATGTTGGTTGTTGGCACTATAGATAATTTACTCCGGCCAATTTTAGTGGGGAATCGACTTAGGCTGCATACCGTTCTTACTTTTTTATCTGTCGTGGGTGGATTACTTATCTTTGGTGGTGCCGGTTTAATTTTAGGCCCAGTAACGCTAGTAGTTACTATAGCGCTCTTGGAAATATGGGCAAGTCGAAACTCGGCTTAAATTTCAAGGTTAAGATTGTGTTGTGAATAGCCAAGGTCAATGTTGATTTGGCTTCATTAGTTAATCTAATAACTTTATTGCAAAAATCTCATTTAATCATTGCCGCATTGATATATATCAATGCGGCAATGATATGTTCGAAGTAAAATGCATCCGGCATGCGATTGGATGATTGATTATAATTGTTGGTAATTTAGTTGAGGGCTTGTAGTTGGGCCTGCTGGTATTGAGTTATAATTACCCCTACATTAAGAGACAACACTCCCAGTGTTATTGCTAATAAAATCTCTTAGTCAGTTTTTTAGAAGTTTATGTTTCAGCTAATTGTTTGGGGCTAGTAAGTGTTAGAAAATTACTTTCCGATATTGTTGTTTATCCTTGTGGGCTTAGCGGTCGGCGTGGGCCCAATTGTATTAGGTTTATTGGTTTCCCCGCATAAGCCAGACTCTGCAAAAAATTCCCCTTATGAATGTGGCTTTGAGGCATTTGAAGATGCGCGTATGAAGTTTGACGTACGCTATTATCTAGTCGCTATTCTTTTTATTCTTTTTGATTTAGAAATTGCCTTTTTATTCCCATGGGCGGTAGTGCTTCAAGAAGTTGGTCTATTTGGCTTTATTGCCATGATGATTTTTCTGGGTGTGCTCGTTATCGGATTTATTTATGAGTGGATGAAGGGTGCGCTAGAGTGGGATTAATCTTGTCATGAGTATTGAAGGTATTTTAGAAAAAGGCTTCGTGACGACAACACTCGATACCGTGATTAATTACACGCGTACGGGTTCGATGTGGCCAATGACTTTTGGTTTAGCCTGTTGTGCTGTCGAGATGATGCATGCAGGGGCTTCTCGTTATGACTTAGATCGCTTTGGCATTGTATTTCGTGGCAGCCCACGCCAGTCAGATGTGATGATAGTAGCGGGTACTTTAGTCAATAAAATGGCGCCAGCATTACGTAAAGTGTATGACCAGATGGCTGAGCCGCGTTGGGTAATTTCTATGGGCTCTTGTGCTAATGGTGGTGGGTACTATCACTACTCTTATTCTGTTGTTCGCGGATGTGATCGTATCATCCCCGTTGATGTCTATATTCCAGGATGTCCACCTACTGCTGAGGCCTTGTTATACGGCCTTATTCAGCTGCAAAATAAAATTAAACGTACTAATACGATAGCTAGATAGTAAGAATATAAAGAAGATTATGTCAGCTAAATTAGATCAACTACTAAAAGATTTGCAAGCCACACTCGGTGATAAAATTACCAAGCATGTTCTTGCATTGGGTGAGATAACAATTGAATGTCAAGCCTCTGATTATTTGGCAGTATGTCAAATATTACGTGATGCACCAACATTAAAGTTTGAGCAGTTGATTGACCTCTCTGGGGTTGATTATCAGACTTATGGTGATGGCGCTTATGAGGGGATGCGATTCGCAGTTGTTTGCCATTTGTTGTCGGTTAGCTTGAACCATCGTTTACGGTTACGCGTTTTTGCACAAGATGAGAATTTCCCTATTTTACCGACATTGGTTGAGACTTGGTCTGTTGCTAATTGGTATGAGCGTGAGGCGTTTGACCTGTTTGGCATTATGTTTGAAAATCATCCAGATCTTCGTCGAATCCTCACTGATTATGGTTTTATTGGTCATCCATTCCGTAAAGATTTCCCAATGATAGGCAATGTTGAAATGCGCTATGATCCAGAGCAACAACGCGTGATTTATCAGCCTGTGACGATTGAAGAGCGCAATAACGTTCCACGCGTCATTCGCAATAATGGATTCCATCATGGCTGAGATACGTAATTACACGATGAATTTTGGTCCGCAGCATCCCGCGGCTCACGGCGTTTTGCGCTTAGTATTGGAGTTGGATGGTGAAGTGATTGTACGTGCTGATCCGCACATTGGTTTATTGCATCGCGGTACTGAAAAGTTAGCGGAAAATCGTACCTACTTGCAATCAATTCCATATATGGACAGGCTGGATTACGTGTCCATGATGTCGAATGAGCATGCCTATGTGATGGCTATAGAGAAGATGATGGGTATCGAGGTGCCTATTCGTGCCCAGTATATTCGTGTCATGTTTGATGAAATTACCCGTGTGCTCAATCATTTGCTCTGGCTTGGCGCGCATGCGCTAGATGTGGGTGCAATGACAGTATTTTTGTACGCGTTCCGTGAACGTGAAGATTTGTTTGATTGTTATGAAGCTGTTTCTGGCGCGCGTATGCATGCCGCATATTACCGTCCTGGTGGCGTATATCGCGACTTGCCAAACCAGATGCCGCAGTATGATGTTTCACCATTGCGTAATGCGAAAACAGTTAAAAAACAAAACGAGAATCGCCAAGGTTCATTGTTAGATTTTATTGATGACTTTACGCAGCGCTTTCCCAAGTATGTGGATGAGTATGAAACGCTATTAACAGACAACCGTATTTGGAAGCAACGTACTGTGGGCATTGGTGTTGTGTCGCCCGAGCGTGCACTAGCATTAGGCATGACGGGCCCGATGTTGCGTGGCTCAGGTATTGCTTGGGACATTCGTAAAACACAACCTTATGAAGTCTATGCTGACATGGATTTTGATGTGCCTGTTGGTGTTAATGGCGATTGTTATGATCGTTATTTGATTCGTATGGAAGAATTTAGACAATCTAATCGCATTATTAAGCAGTGTGTGAATTGGTTGCGCAAAAATCCCGGCCCAGTTATTACCAGCGATCACAAAGTAGCGCCGCCTGACCGTGAGGGTATGAAAAGTAACATGGAAGATTTAATCCATCATTTCAAGCTATTTACCGAGGGATTTCATGTGCCAGCGGGCGAAGCTTATGCGGCCATCGAACATCCTAAAGGTGAGTTTGGTATTTACATGGTGTCTGATGGTGCGAATAAACCTTATCGTCTCAAAATTAGAGCGCCGGGGTTTGCACATTTGGCTGCGATTGATGAAATGACTCGTGGACATATGATTGCAGACTTGGTGGCAGTTATTGGTACACAAGATATTGTATTTGGTGAGATAGATAGATAAAAAATGTTAAGTCCACAATCCATTGAAAAAATTGAATACGAGCTGACGAAATATCCAGCTAATCAACGCCAAGCTGCTGTTATGAGTGCATTGCGCATAGTTCAAACTGAGCGTGGCTGGCTGTCTCAAGAAAGTATTTCTGAGGTCGCGCAATATCTGGGTATGCCAGAGATTGCAGCAATGGAAGTGGCTACTTTTTACAATATGTATGATTTAGCGCCAGTTGGAAAACATAAAATCACCGTTTGTACTAATATTTCTTGCATGTTGCGTGATAGCGATGTCATTGTTGATCATTTGAAAGAGAAATTAGGGGTAGGATTTAACGAAGTGACGCCGGATGGTCAATTTTGTCTAAAAGAAGGCGAATGTATGGGATGTTGTGGTGGCGCACCATTGCTTCATGTGAACAATACGGAAATGCACGAATTCTTGACGACTGAAAAAGTCGATGCAATTTTGGAAGCGTTGAAAAAATGACCACCAAAAAAGCAAAATCTAGTACAAAAGCGCCAGTAATGACTGATTTTAAGGGTCAGACATTGGTCTGTCTTCGTACGCTCACTGAAAAAAATCCTGCGGCATTAGAAACTTATGTCAAGTTAGGTGGTTACGCGACCTTTAAGCGTCTTGTCACTGACAAGGTTAAAGCTACTGACATTATTACTGAAATCAAAAAATCAGGATTACGTGGACGCGGCGGTGCAGGCTTCCCGACAGGATTAAAGTGGAGTTTTATGCCACGTTATTTCGATGGTGTGAAATATTTAGTGTGTAACACCGATGAAGGTGAGCCTGGTACATTTAAAGATCGCGATATTATTCGTTATAACCCACATCAATTAATTGAAGGCATGGCTATTGCTGCTTACACATTGGGCGCGCGCGTTGGCTATAACTATATACACGGTGAAATTTGGCAAGATTATGAAGCTTTCGAAGCAGCCTTGCATGAAGCTAAGGCTGCAGGCTATTTAGGCGAGCATCTGTTTGGTACTCATTTTAGTTTTGACTTATATGCAGTACATGGATACGGCGCATATATATGCGGCGAGGAAACAGCACTCATTGAGTCAATTGAGGGCAAAAAAGGTCAGCCACGCTTTAAGCCGCCATTCCCGGCAAGTTATGGTGTTTTTGGCAAGCCTACTAATGTGAATAACACAGAGAGCTATGCATCTATTCCTTGGATTATGCAGCATAGTGGACAAGCCTTTGCTGACTTAGGCGTAGCAAACTCTGGGGGTACAAAATTATTCTCGGTGTCTGGCCATGTGGAAAAACCAGGTAATTATGAAGTGAAAATGGGTACCCCTTTTACTGAATTATTAGAACTGGCTGGTGGCGTTTGGAAAGGCCGTAAACTAAAGGCTGTTATCCCTGGAGGACCGTCTACGGCCGTTTTGCCAGCGAGTGTGATTGAAGCAGCTACCATGGACTATGACAGCTTAAGCAAAGCGCGATCTAGCTTGGGTGCAGGCTCTATGATTGTGATGGATGAAACCACCTGTATGGTTAAAGCGCTACACCGCTTATCTTATTTCTTTTATGAAGAAAGTTGTGGGCAATGTACACCTTGTCGTGAAGGCACTGGGTGGGTTTACCGCATCATTGATCGTATTGTAAAGGGTCAAGGCAAGATGGAAGATTTAGATTTACTTACTGATGTAAGTAAGAATATATCAGGACGCACGATTTGCGCGCTAGGTGAGGCTGCGGCAACACCAGTATTAAGTTTCATTAAACATTTTAGACCAGAATTTGAATATTACATTGAGCATGGCAAAAGCATGGTTGATAGTAAAGCGGAGCCAAGTAATGTTAAACATCGAAATTGATGGCAAAGCCTTAGAAGTCGAACACGGCAGCTCAATCATTGATGCGGCCGATAAGGCTGGAATTAGTATCCCTCGTTTTTGCTATCACCCAAAATTATCGGTAGCAGCGAGCTGCCGTATGTGCCTAGTACAGGTAGAAAATTTCAATAAACCTCTCCCAGCTTGTGCTACGCCAGTGGCAGATGGCATGAAAATATTCACACGTTCCAAATCTGCGGTAGAAGCGCAGAAGAGCGTTATGGAATTTTTATTAATTAATCACCCCTTAGATTGTCCAATCTGCGATCAAGGTGGTGAGTGTGAGTTGCAAGATATTGCTGTGGCTTATGGCGCAAACGGCTCACGTTATACCGAAGAAAAGCGCGTGGTCTTCAATAAAAATATTGGACCACTTGTGAGTACTGATATGACACGCTGTATTCAATGTACGCGATGTGTACGTTTTTTACAAGAAGTGGGCGGCATGATGGAGCTTGGCATGACCGGCCGTGGCGAACATGCGGAAATTACCGCTTATGTAGATAAAAGTGTTAATTCAGAACTTTCAGGCAATATCATCGATTTATGCCCGGTTGGCGCATTAACGAGCAAGCCCTATAGATACTCAGCGCGTAGTTGGGAATTACAGCGTAGACCTAGTATTGCACCACATGATGGCTTAGGTTCACATATTGAAGTTCACGTTAAAGATAATAAAGTGATGCGGGTGTTACCACGTGAAAAAGATAGCATTAATGAGTGTTGGCTATCAGACCGTGACCGTTTTTCTTACGAAGGTTTAAATAGCCCAGATCGCCTTAAAGTGCCGATGATTAGACATAAAGGCGAATGGCATGAAACAGACTGGAAGACCGCGCTTGAGTTTGCTTCTGGGCAAATCAAAGACGTGATTAATACCCATGGCACTGAGTCTCTAGGCGTTTTAGTCTCACCGAATAGCACCATGGAAGAAGGGTATTTGGCCAAAAAATTAGCCGACGGCTTAGGTTGTGGCAATGTAGATTATCGTTTGCGCCAAACAGACTTCAGGTTGGATGGTAAACGCTTAGGTACGCCTTGGATGGGTTGCAATATTAATGAAATTGAAGAGCTAGACCGTATTTTGGTGATTGGTTCAAATTTACGCAATGAGCACCCATTACTAGCGCAGCGTTTCCGCAAAGCAGTTGCGAATGGTGCAAAACTTTCAATCGTGAGTCCGCTTGATAACAATCCATTAATGGATGTTGCGCACAAAGTGATTGTTCGGCCGAATGACATGGTGAATGTTTTAGGTCAAATTCTAAAAGCGATGTCTGGTTTACAACGACTGTCGCTTTGCTTGCCGCCTTCATTAACGCAGTTGCTGGCGGATATTAAAGTTCGTCCCAACACCCAAGCTATTGCAGAAAGTCTGGCTGGCCATGGTGATGATTATGACTTGGTTTCACCTAAAGTGGGTATCTTCTTAGGCAATATGGCGTTAAGTGATCCTCGCTTTACAGAAATGTATAGTATGGCCGAAGCGATTAATGGAATTTCTGGTGCAAAGGGCGGCATCTTACCAGCAGCAGCAAATAGCACAGGCATGCATATGATGGGTGTGATGCCTAATAGTACTGGTATGCACGCTAGAGCCATGCTAGAAGTGCCACGTAAAGCTTATTTAATTGTTAATATTGAACCAGAGCTAGATTGCCAGCATGCAGCATTAGCTAAAGCTGCGATGGAAAAAGCTGAATGTGTCGTAGCGCTGACCGCCTATAAATCGCAAGCCTTAGAACATGCGGATATATTGCTGCCTATTGCACCCTTTACTGAAACTTCGGGTACTTTTATGAGTATGGAAGGTCGCGTGCAAAGCTTTACTGCAGTGACACGTCCTTTAGGTGAGTGTCGACCCGCTTGGAAAGTGTTGCGCGTACTCGCTAATACGATGGGCTTAAGTGGATTTGATTACGAAACTAGTGAACAGGTTAAATCAGCTATTTTTGGTGGTGATAAGCCATCGGCTGTAGTATGGCGCAACCTCAATAATAATTTAAAAGAGTTAGTTGAGATTCACGTTAATATTAAGCATGAAGGATTACAGCGTATTGGTGAGGTGCCACAATACGAGGCTGATCCGATTGTGCGTCGATCCACACCGCTACAAAAAACTAAATACAATATTAAGCCCATGGCACGTATGTGTGCGAGTCAACTCGCTGAACTAGGCTTGGTTGAAGGCGATGTCGTATTGGTCAAGCAAGATAAAGGCAGCGCTATACTCACAGCTAAGCTCGATGATCATGTAGCTAAAGGCTGTGTACGTGTGGCTGCCGCGCATGGAGATACTGTTGGTTTAGGCGATTTAATGGGCGATATTACCGTGGAAAAAGTCTCCCCTCAGCAATTGAAAAATGATACGACTCCCATCTCTAAGGCGCACGTATGATGGCAATGATTCAATCATTATTAACCATGTGCGCACAACTATTTGGTGATTATTGGCCAGCGGTGCAATTGACTATTTGGACTTTAATTAAGATTGTCGCCATCGTAGCGCCGTTAATGATGGGTGTTGCTTACCTCACACTTGCTGAACGTAAAGTGATTGGCTATATGCAAGTGCGTATTGGCCCTAACCGTGTAGGATATTTCGGTTTATTGCAGCCACTTGCCGATGGTCTAAAACTATTATTTAAAGAAATCGTCATTCCAACAGCTTCTAGTAAAACACTGTTTTTATTAGGCCCAGTGTTGGCAATTGCACCAGCTTTAGCGGCTTGGGCTGTTGTACCTTTTGATATAAATATGGTCTTGGCAAATGTCGACGCCGGCTTGTTATACATTCTAGCAATGACTTCAATCGCTGTGTATGGCGTCATTATTGCCGGTTGGGCTTCTAATTCTAAGTATGCGTTTCTAGGCGCGATGCGCTCAGCCGCTCAAATTGTATCTTATGAAATTGCCATGGGTTTTGCATTGGTTGGCGTACTGATGTGTGCTAATAGCTTAAATTTAGGCAAAATTGTCATGGGGCAGGCGGGTGGCTTTTGGCACTGGTATTTCTTACCTTTATTCCCTTTATTTATGGTCTACTTTATTAGTTCGGTCGCTGAAACGAATCGTGCGCCATTTGATGTGGCAGAAGGCGAGTCGGAAATTGTGGCAGGCTTCCACGTAGAGTATTCAGGCATGGCATTTGCGGTATTCTTCCTGGCTGAGTACGCCAATATGTTTTTAGTGACAATGCTGGCTGCGTTGATGTTTTTGGGTGGTTGGTTATCACCTGTCCCATTCCTGCCTGATAGCTTTTTATGGTTGTTAGCGAAAGTTGGATTCTTACTGTTCATATTTTTATGGTTTAGAGCGACATTCCCAAGATACCGGTATGACCAAATCATGCGTCTAGGTTGGAAGGTGTTTATTCCGATTACGATTGTTTGGATTGTGTTTATTGGCGGGATGATGCAAACACCTTGGGCTTACTTGTTTCACTAATTTGACTTAAATATTTTATGATCGCAAAAATCAAATCGACGCTCTCTAGTTTAATGCTAGTTGAGCTCCTAAAAGGGATGGCAGTCACAGGCCGCTACTTTTTTGCGCCGAAAATTACCGTGCAATATCCTGAGGAGTTGACTCCTCAATCGCATCGATTCCGTGGATTGCATGCCTTACGACGTTATCCTAATGGGGAAGAGCGTTGCATTGCTTGTAAGTTATGTGAGGCAGTTTGCCCAGCCATGGCTATCACAATTGAATCAGAACAGCGTGAAGACAATACTAGACGTACTACTCGTTATGATATTGATCTGACTAAATGTATTTTCTGTGGCATGTGCGAAGAATCATGTCCAGTAGACTCCATAGTGGAAACGCGTGTGTTTGATTATCACGGCGAACAGCACGATGATTTGATCTATACCAAAGAAATGTTGCTAGCAGTAGGTGATAAGCATGAGAAGCAGATTGCGGCAGACCGAAATATTGATAAAGCCTTCAGATAATAACTAGATAACAACAAGATACCATGACATTTTTTGGCTTACATTTTCAAGATATAGTTTTTTATACGCTAGCAATTATTTTGCTATTTGCCGCGTTAAGCGTGATTACTACACGCAACCCAGTATATGCAGCGCTATATTTGGTGTTGGCATTTTTTACAGCTGCAGGTATTTGGCTATTGTTAGAAGCTGAATTTTTAGCGATTGTCTTGGTGTTAGTGTATGTAGGCGCAGTCATGGTGTTGTTCTTATTTGTCGTGATGATGTTAGACATCAATTTAGATAAATTGCGTGAAGGATTCTGGAATGCCTTGCCTATAGCCTTGCCAGTAGGTGGCTTGATGGCAATTGAAATGGTGATGATAGTAGGAGTGCGTAATTTTGGCGCAGATAAAGTATTAGCACCCGCAGCACACCTAGCTGATTACAGTAATACCGCTGAATTGGGCCGCGTACTTTATACCGACTATTTATTAGCTTTTGAATTAGCTTCGGTAATCTTGCTGGTAGCGATTGTTGCAGCGATTGCACTGACTTTGAGAGACCGTAAAGAGAGCAAATCTATTGATCCCGCTATGCAGGTATCGGTGAAAAAATCAGATCGAATTCGTATCCTGAAAATGGACGCAGTGGTTGAAAAAAACACAGAAATATTAAGCGATGTTACGACCAATGCAAAGGAGGGTAAATAATGGTTGGTTTGTCCCATTACCTTATTCTAGGGGCGCTACTCTTTGCAATTAGCGTGATTGGCATATTTTTAAATCGTAAAAATGTGATTATTTTATTGATGGCCATTGAGTTAATGTTGCTGGCGGTTAATCTTAACTTCATTGCATTCTCACATTATTTAAATGACATCGCCGGTCAAGTATTCGTATTTTTTATATTAACGGTTGCGGCTGCTGAATCTGCAATAGGCTTAGCAATTTTAGTGGTGTTGTTTAGAAATTTACGCACGATTAACGTTGACGATTTAGATCGCTTAAAAGGGTAAGCTAAGAATGACCATGCAACAAATTTATTTAGCAATTCCTTTACTACCCTTGCTTGCCGCGATTGTGGTTGGTTTGTTCGGTAAGCAACTGCCTCGTGCTACTGCACATATCCTGACGATATTGGGCGTGGGCGTATCATTTGTTCTATCGCTTTATGTGCTTAATGATGCCATTTCTAGCGCGCCTTATAATGAGCCGGTATATTCTTGGTTAAAAAGTGGTAACTTCAGTTTTGAAATAGGATTTTTAATCGATCGACTTTCTGCCATGATGATGGTGGTCGTTACTTTCGTCTCGCTGATGGTCCATATTTATACCATCGGCTATATGGAAGAAGACAAGGGTTACGCACGTTTTTTTAGTTACATTTCGTTATTCACATTTGCAATGCTGATGTTGGTAATGAGTAATAACTTTATGCAATTATTTTTTGGCTGGGAAGCAGTTGGTTTAGTTTCTTATTTACTGATTGGTTTTTGGTACACACGTCCGACAGCAATCTACGCCAATTTGAAAGCATTTCTGGTAAATCGTGTTGGCGATTTTGGCTTTTTGCTTGGCATAGGTTTAGTATTGTTTCACTTTGGCAGTTTAGATTACGCCTCAGTATTTTCAGTAGCCCCACAAATGGCGGATGTACAAATTTCCTTGATAGGCAATGTGCAATGGTCACTCATGACTGTGACCTGTATCTTATTATTTATAGGTGCTATGGGTAAATCTGCCCAAGTGCCACTGCATGTTTGGTTGCCTGATTCTATGGAAGGCCCAACGCCAATTTCTGCTTTAATTCATGCTGCTACGATGGTGACAGCCGGTATTTTTATGGTAGCAAGAATGTCACCGCTGTTCGAATTATCATCAACTGCACTATCTTTCGTGATGATTATTGGTAGTATTACGGCACTGTTTATGGGCTTTCTTGGCGTTATTCAAAATGACATTAAACGCGTGGTGGCTTATTCAACGCTCTCGCAATTAGGCTATATGACAGTAGCGCTAGGTGCATCTGCATACTCTGTAGCAATTTTTCATTTAATGACGCATGCTTTCTTTAAGGCTTTACTATTTTTAGGTGCGGGTTCGGTCATTATGGGCATGCATCATGATCAAGACATTCGCAATATGGGTAATCTCAAAAAGTATATGCCAGTCACTTGGATGACTTCACTTATAGGCTCATTAGCATTAATTGGCACACCATTTTTCTCTGGATTTTATTCAAAAGATAGCATTATAGAAGCCGCTCAAGCTTCCACGCTTACTGGAAGCAGTTTTGCTTATTTTGCGGTGTTGGTTGGTGTGTTTGTAACTGCATTTTATAGCTTTCGCATGTATTTCTTAGTGTTTCATGGCGCTGAAAAATGGCGCGAAGTTAAGCATGATGCCCATCACGATGACCATCACCATCATGGCCTAATGCCTACAGATGATCCCCATGAACCGGGCTGGGTAATAAAATTGCCACTCATACTACTTGCAATACCCTCCGTATTTATTGGGTATATTGCGATTGAACCTATGCTTTACGGTAGTTTTTTCAAAGACGCTATCTTGGTAGATTCAGCTGCCCATCCAGCTATGCACGCGTTGACGCATCATTGGCATAGTGTGTTTCATACGTCAGCTGGTATGGCATTACATGGATTAATGTCGCTACCGTTTATGCTGGCCGCTTCAGGCGTAGGATTGGCATGGTTCTTTTACATTAAGCGCCCAGATATTCCAGCTAAAATTCAAACGAAATTTTCAGTAATTAATAGCATTCTTGAAAACAAATATGGTTTCGACAGTTTTAATGAACGCGTATTTGCGGCAGGCTCTCGCTTTATTGGCAATAAGCTCTGGCAAATAGGGGATGTAAGTATTATCGATGGGGCTATGGTAAATGGCACAGCTAACCTCATTGGTAGGATTTCTGCTGTTGTTAGAAAGCTACAAACAGGCCTGATTTATCACTATGCATTCGCCATGATTATAGGCGTGTTCTTAATGCTCACTTTTTTTACTAAAGTATAAAATGCTCAACTACTTTTATCATCACATTTTAAGTTTTACTATTTGGGTGCCTGTGTTGGCTGGCATTGCTGTGCTTGCTAGTGCCGATGAAAGCAAGCCTAACAATACGCGTTGGTTAGCTTTGCTTGGCGGCATTGTGAGCTTTTTAGTCAGTATTCCGCTTTATACACAGTTTAATTTTGCTGATGGCGGTTTTCAGTACCAAGAAGGTTTTAGTTGGATTCCCGCTTTTAATATCAATTACCACTTAGGTGCAGATGGTTTGGCGGTACCCCTCATCTTACTGACTAGCTTCACTACGCTGATTGTTATTATTTCTGCTTGGGAAGTCATACAGAAGCGTGTTGCACAATATATGGCGTGTTTCCTTATTATGAGTGGCTTAATGATAGGGGTGTTCAGTGCTTTAGATGCTATTTTGTATTATGTATTTTGGGAGGCGATGTTAATTCCAATGTTCTTGATCATTGGTGTTTGGGGTGGCCCTAATCGTGTTTACGCCACTGTTAAGTTCTTTTTATATACCTTGCTTGGCTCATTATTAATGTTGGTTGCCTTTATTTATTTGTATCTCTCAACAGGCAGTTTTGAGATTACTGATTACTATAAATTTGCCATGCCACTGAACGTACAGGTATTAATTTTCTTAGCTTTTTTTGCAGCTTTTGCAGTAAAAATTCCGATGTGGCCAGTGCATACATGGCTGCCGGATGCCCACGTAGAAGCGCCAACAGGCGGCTCGGTCGTTTTGGCAGCGATTGCGCTTAAATTGGGCGGATATAGCTTTTTACGTTTTGCGATGCCAATCGCACCAGATGCGGCGCGTCATTTGGCATGGTTGATGATTACATTGTCGCTGATTGCAATTGTATATATTGCTTTGGTCGCTTTAGTACAAAAAGACATGAAAAAGCTGATCGCCTATTCATCTATCTCTCATATGGGTTTTGTAACGCTAGGATTTTTTATTTTTAATAACCTCGGACTAGAAGGTGCCATCGTACAAATGATGTCGCATGGCTTTATTTCTGCAGCGATGTTCCTTTGCGTTGGCGTGCTATACGATCGTGTACATAGCCGGCAAATTGAATCGTATGGCGGCGTAGCCAATACCATGCCAGCCTTTGCAGCTTTCGCAGTATTTTTTGCTATGGCTAATACCGGCTTACCTGGTACATCTGGTTTTGTTGGTGAATTTATGGTGATATTAGGCGCCATTCGAGCTAATTTTTGGTATGCCTTTTTAGCCTCATTTACACTTATTTTCGGTGCTGCTTATACCTTGTGGATGGTGAAGCGTGTGTTTTACGGTGAAGTTGCAAATGAAAAAGTAGCGGCATTAAAAGATTTAAATAAACGCGAATTTTTAGTATTAGCGATTCTAGCTACGATGGTATTAGCTTTAGGGGTATATCCACAGCCACTTACCGACATGACCAATGCAACAGTCACCCAAATCCTTTTTAATTTAGCACAAAGCAAACTACCAGTAGGTTTAGGTCTATAAGTTATGGAAAATATACGTTACGACCTCATTACTGCCTTACCTGAATTAATCATTATAGGTATGGCGATGTTTATTTTATTGGCGGATTTATTTCTTAAACCAGCCAACCGTATTGCAATTTACGTGCTGGCGCAATTGTCATTGTTAGGCGCAGCTTACTTTACGTTTAGCACCCATGTCCCTAGTGTCACCTATGCCTTTACTGGCGCGTTTGTTGATGATGCTATGTCTGATGTGCTGAAGTTGATGATTTATCTTGGTACGTCATTAATTTTTGTGTATAGCCGACAATATATTCAGCAGCGCGATATGTTCCGAGGTGAGTTTTATGCTTTGGTACTATTTGCCGTGGTTGGCATGATGATTATGGTATCAGGACAGAACTTGTTGACGCTCTACGTTGGCCTAGAGCTTTTGTCATTAAGTTTGTATGCACTTGTAGCGTTAGATCGAGATAATGCTAATGCCACTGAAGCTGCTATGAAGTATTTTGTACTTGGCGCCTTAGCCTCAGGTATGTTGCTCTATGGTATGAGTATGATTTATGGCATGACGGGTAGTTTAAATATTGCTGAGATTAATACAGCGCTGATGGCTGGCGCTAAGATTCATTCAGTGCTTATTTTAGGCTTAGTATTTATCGTATCAGGGCTAGCTTTTAAACTGGGTGCGGTGCCATTTCAAATGTGGGTGCCAGATGTATATGAGGGCTCTCCTACAGCGGTTACTATGCTCATTAGTTCTGTGCCTAAGCTGGCTGCTTTCGCCTTTGTAATCCGTTTATTGGTACAAGCTTTGCCTACCTTGGCGGTAGATTGGCAGCAAATGCTGATGATTATGGCGGTGCTGTCGATAGTCATCGGTAACATTACTGCTATCGCACAAACGAATTTAAAACGTATGTTGGCGTACTCTACAATCTCGCATATTGGATTTTTGTTATATGGGTTAATGAGTGCGACGATCAATGGCTTTATCTTTGCCATGTTCTACGCGGTCAGCTATGTAGTGATGACTTTAGCCGGGTTCGGTATCATTTTGCTGTTATCACGCAAAGGGTTTGAAGCGGATAAATTAGATGATCTTAAAGGCCTCAATCAACGTAGCCCTTGGCATGCATTTTTAATGTTAATTGTGATGTTTAGTATGGCGGGCGTACCTCCCACATTAGGCTTCTATGCGAAGTTCAGCGTGTTACAGGCTGCGCTAGCGGCAGGTTATCTATGGTTGGTCGTATTTGCCGTATTAATGGCAGTCATTGGTGCATTTTATTATTTACGCGTGATCAAATTAATGTATTTTGATGACCCCCTTGATCATCATCCTATTGAAGCGCCAATGGATATGCGTATTGTGCTGAGTTTCAATGCCTTGGCATTGTTAGTGGTCGGTATCATGCCAGAAAGACTGATTGAGATCTGTATTTATACCATTACAAGTAGTTTAAGTTAATTAGGACTGGCGATATTTTGATGTCGCATTGATTAATGACTGCTACATTGACAGACTTAACTGAGCATTGTCTTAGTTCAACAACAATTACCTCAGGCGGCATGCTGACGGTTAAGTGCGACCAAGTACGTTTACCCAACGGCAATACTAGCCAACGTGAATACGTCACACATCCAGGTGCGGTAATTGTCGTGCCTATATTATCAAACGGCCATGTGGTGCTCGAACGACAGTTTAGATATCCATTACAGCAAGTTTTCATTGAATTGCCCGCGGGCAAGATTGACGTTGGCGAAGATGTTCTTACTACAGGTCAGCGTGAACTAGAAGAAGAGACGGGTTATACAGCAGGGCACTGGTTTAAATTGGGACATCAGCACCCGTGCATAGGTTACTCAAACGAGGTCATACACATGTACCTCGCATGGGAGTTGGCTGTAGGTAATCATCAACGTGATGAAGATGAATCATTAGAAGTATTTGAGGCTAGTTTTGAAGATTGTTTAAGCATGATACAAAATGGCCAGATTACTGACGGTAAAACAATTATTGCATTATTCATGGCTGAAAAATATTTGGCACGTCATCCTCAAATTCTCAATCTTTAACAACGCTCACTAAAATTCCATGGCTAAAGTTTTAATTATCGGTTGTGGTGATTTAGGCGGGGAGGTTGCAAGGCAGTTGGTGGCAGTGGATATTGAAACCTTTGCCGTTAGACGCAGTGCCACCCAATCCTATGGCGTCACTTATATCCAAGCGGATGTAACCCAGACGGCAAGCCTTGAAACGCTTAAGACTATTCAGCCTGAAATACTTATTTATTGTGTTGCTGCTAGCGGTCAAACTGATGCGCAATATAAAGCACAATATGTGGATGGTCTGCGAAATGTACTAGCAACACAATCTGACAACTCAAATCTTAAACATGTTTTTTTTGTTTCGAGCACGCGCGTGTATGGGCAGTCGTATGAGAACACGGGCAAGTTAATCGATGAAACGGATGCAACGATTGCAATAGACTTTGGCGGCTATCGATTACTAGAGGCCGAAGGCTTATTGTTGTCGCTAGGTTGCAGTAATACCGTGTTAAGGCTTTCAGGTATTTATGGGCCAGGTCGGTTACGGATGATTAATCTAGCAAAATTTCCAGAAAGATGGCCGCTACAAAATAGTTGGAGTAATCGTATACATCGCGATGATGCGGCGGCATTTATAGTATTTTTAGTAAGGCAGGCACTAGCGGCACCGGTGGTTTCGCGCACTATGGTTACACGTTCTTGCTATATTGTCACCGATTCCAAGTCGGCATCCCAATATGAAGTGTTAAATTGGCTGGCAGGTAAATTACACGTCAGTATGTCTGGCAATGTAAATCCGCCAATTGAAGGGGGTAAACGGCTAAGCAATAAAGCGATGTTGGCAACGGGATTTACGTTGCAATATCCTGATTATCAGGCAGGTTATCAAACTTTATTACCCCGACAATTAGATTAGATTTTTATTTATATTTCCGTATTCAAGCTAATCTTTTAGCGAGTTAAAAACCACGCGGTAAGGCTTTTTCTAATTCTGGTTGCAGCTAATACTTCATGATAGAAAGTGCCAGACAAAAACATAACTAAACGGCCACCTATGGGCGCAATATCTAGATAATTCGCCTCTACATTTAGCGCTACGCTTATATCGGCATTCAAATGGAGTCGCAAACAACCGCCATCCTCTGCTAACCAGTCTTGGTTTAAATATAAGATGCAGCTGATTTGTCGTTGTGGGAATTGCTCATCGTTTTTTACTTGAAATCGATCTAGATGTTTTTGGTAGCCACTGCCAATTGGGTAAAGTGCCAAATGGCTTTCTAGTGTGGATAGCCCCAAATATAGGTGCTGATTCAGTCCGCAGCGCAAGTCTTCCATTTTCTCGAAATAGGCCTGCTGTGCTGGGCTAGCCTCAGCCTCATTCAACCAAAAAATAGAGTCACCACGTAAATTGCTATTAGTGTCTGATGGCACTCTGCCTGTATTTGCAATTTGCATTTGTGAAGTGGCATTAAGTAGGTTGATTTCAGCGGCCAAGGCTAAAATGTTAGTAGGGCTAATAAAGTTATCCATGACACAAAAACCATGTTCGGTGATTTGACTTAACTGTTGTTGAAGATTGAGCGACAGGTATTGAGATAACATCAGTCATTATAGCGTTTGTTGTTTGCGCCAACGGTCACAATCAGCTAAAATCCTGCTCTGTTTGAAATTAAGCTTAGTTTTAATGAGAAATGCTTAATACCAACGACGATTCAAAATTTAGGCGGTTAGCTCAGTTGGTTAGAGCGCTTGGTCGACATCCAAGAGGTCAGCAGTTCGAGTCTGCTACTGCCTACCAGTATAGATGCACTGAACATTAAAGCTAAAGCCGTTAAATTAACGGCTTTTATTATTTAATATGGAATACTTATGCCTGTAATTCGCTTGCCTGATGGCTCTGAACGAAGTTTCGATGCTCCTGTAACCGTAGCAGAGGTTGCTATGAATATTGGCGCTGGCTTAGCTAAAGCTGCGTTGGCTGGCAGGGTAGATGGCGTCTTGGTTGATACCTCTTTTCTTATTGTTAAAAATGCTGAGCTAGCGATTATTACCGATAAGAATACTGAAGGTCTTGATATTATTCGCCATTCAACTGCGCACTTATTGGCTTATGCGGTAAAAGAATTATTTCCGGATGCACAAGTAACCATTGGTCCTGTGATTGATAATGGTTTTTTCTATGATTTTTCTTATAAGCGCCCATTTACCCCTGAAGATTTAACTGCCATTGAAAAGAAAATGGTTGAGCTTGCTAAGAAAGATGAGTTAGTGACACGGCAAGTATTACCACGTGATGAGGCTGTTAGCTATTTCAAATCTATCAATGAGCATTACAAGGCGGAAATTATTGCTAGCATTCCTGCGGGTGAAGACGTTTCACTCTACACGGAAGGTAGTTTTACCGATCTTTGTCGCGGCCCACACGTACCAAATACAGGCAAGCTGAAAGCATTTAAGCTAATGAAGTTGGCAGGTGCTTATTGGCGTGGCGATAGCAATAACGAAATGTTGCAGCGCGTTTACGGTACAGCTTGGCGTAACAAGGATGAGCTTGAGGCTTATTTATTTCAGCTTGAAGAGGCTGAAAAGCGTGATCATCGTAAGTTAGGTAAGCAATTGGATTACTTCCATATGCAAGATGATGCACCAGGTATGGTGTTCTGGCATCCGCGTGGTTGGAGCATTTGGCAAGAAGTTGAGCAATATATGCGCAAAATGTTTCGTGACTACAATTACCAAGAAGTCCGTACGCCCACCATTATGGATAAAACTTTGTGGGAGAAGTCTGGCCATTGGCAAAATTACCGTGAAGGGATGTTTGTCACATCTTCTGAAAGTCGCGATTACGCCGTTAAGCCGATGAATTGCCCAGGGCATGTTCAGATTTTTAATAGCAGTCTGCATAGTTATCGTGATTTACCCTTACGTTTGGCTGAATTTGGTTCATGTCATCGTAACGAGCCTTCAGGGTCATTGCATGGTTTAATGCGTGTACGTGGCTTTACTCAAGATGACGCGCATATATTTTGTGCAGAATCGCAAGTCGAAGCAGAAGTGGCTGATTTTATTAAGATGTTATACAAAGCTTATGGTGATTTTGGCTTCAATGATGTACTGGTTAAGCTTTCTACTCGGCCTGAAAAGCGTATAGGTACTGATGAAGATTGGGATAAAGCAGAAACGTCACTGGCTAATGCGCTTAAATTTAACAACCTAGATTTTGAATATCAGCCAGGCGAAGGGGCATTTTACGGCCCTAAAATTGAATTTACCCTCAAAGATTCGCTTGGTCGATTATGGCAATGTGGCACGATTCAGTTAGATCCTAACTTGCCTGAGCGCTTAGGTGCGGAGTATGTAGCAGAAGATAATAGCCGTCAGCGTCCAGTGATGTTGCATCGTGCGATTGTTGGTTCTATGGAGCGATTCATTGGCATTTTGATTGAACACTATGCCGGTGCGATGCCTCTTTGGTTAGCGCCCGTACAAGTGATGGTGTTAAATATTTCTGAAAATCAAGCAGATTACGTACGCCAAGTAGTTGAAATACTAAAGAAAAATGGCATTCGATGCGAATTTGACTTGAGAAATGAGAAGATAACCTATAAAATACGCGAACATAGTATGCAAAAAATGCCTTACTTGCTAGTCGCAGGTGAGCGTGAGATGCAAACAGGACATGTGGCCGTGCGTACCAGAAAAGGCGAAGACTTAGGTTCTATGCCGATTGAAGCGTTAATTGAGCGCTTAAAGGCAGAGGTTGAAACTAAGGTTTAGCTTTCTTAAAGGTGATTTTAAGACTCACCTTAAGTGATTTCTGAAAATGCGCGGCTTAACTATTTGGAGAATTTGATATAGCACAGGACAAAGAAACACGAATTAATGGCGATATAACTGGATCGCAAGTTCGTTTGGTAGGTATAGAGGGTGAACCGTTAGGCATTATGTCGTTAACGGAGGCGTTTGCAAAAGCAGAAGAAGCGGATATTGATCTTGTGGAAATTGCACCTAATGCGGTACCGCCAGTGTGCAGGTTGTTAGATTACGGTAAGTTTAAATATGCTGAAAGTAAGAAACAGCACGAAGTTAAGCTTAAACAAAAGCAAGTTGTAATCAAAGAAATTAAGTTTCGCCCGGGTACAGATGACGGCGATTACGCAATTAAAGTACGTAATATTATTCGCTTTATCCAAGATGGTGATAAAGCAAAAATTACTTTACGCTTTAGAGGTCGTGAAATTACCCATCAAGAATTCGGTTTGGCGCTACTCAGACGAGTAGAAGCTGATACAAAAGACGTGGCGGTGGTTGAGCAGTTTCCTAAGATGGAAGGCCGCCAAATGGTGATGGTTTTAGGACCTCCCAAAAAGAGTTAACCAACTGATTTAGGTTGGTAATAGTGTAGTAAAAGGTAGTAAAGATTCCGAGTGATACGGCTTAACGGCATGCCTAAGCACTCATAAACTAAAGTTCAAGGAGAACAAAATGCCAAAAATGAAAACCAAGAGTGGCGCAAAAAAGCGCTTCAAGTTCTTGGGTAATGGTAAAGTGAAACGTACTCACTCACATTTACGCCATATCCTAACGAAAAAGACCACCAAGCAAAAGCGTAAATTACGCGGCACGGCGATCATCTCACCAACTGACGTCAAACGCGTTCGCGCAATGATGCCAACACGATAAGGAGACCGATATGCCTAGAGTAAAACGTGGTGTCATTGCTCGCGCTAGACACAAAAAAGTATTAAAAGCCGCTAAGGGTTATCGCGGTCGTCGTAAAAACGTTTACCGCGTTGCTAAGCAAGCGGTAATGAAGGCAGGTCAATATGCTTACCGTGATCGCCGTCAAAAGAAACGTCAGTTCCGCACATTGTGGATTGCACGTATCAATGCAGGTGCACGTGAGTGTGGTTTGACATATAGCCGCTTCATGAATGGCTTGAAAAAAGCTGCAGTTGAAGTGGATCGTAAAGTGCTTGCAGATTTAGCTGTTTTTGATAAAACAGCATTTGCTCAATTTGTTGAAATGGCAAAAAAAGCACTAGCGGTTTAGTGACATCGCTTATTATTAAAAAATAAGTAGAAAAAGAGGCTTCGGCCTCTTTTTTTTGCTGTAAAATTATGCACTTAAATAAAAATTCAATTCTATGGCTGTGCCTAAAAATTTAGAGTAAAGCTTGAAATAAATCTAAAGTATAGTCAACTAAAGACCACAATTCACATGACAGATTTAACGCATTTAATTTCAGAAGCTCAAACGGATTTTGCCAGTAGTGCTTCTATGAATGACTTAGAAGTTGCTAAAGCAAAATATTTAGGCAAAACAGGTTTACTGACTGACGCACTTAAAAGTTTGGGTAAGTTAAGTAATGAGGAGCGTCCAGCCGCTGGCGCAGCTATCAATGTTGTCAAGCAGGGTGTAGAAGCTGCGTTAACTGCGCGTCGCGAAGCGCTCCTTAATGCCGAGCAAGCTAAGCAACTTGCGCAAGAGTCGATAGATGTTACTTTGCCTGCACGCGCCCAATCTCAGGGTGGCTTGCATCCGGTTACGCTCACTTTGCAGCGTATAGAGCAGTTATTTCACTCAATTGGATTTGAGGTAGCCACTGGCCCTGAAATTGAAACTGATTTCTATAACTTTACTGCACTTAACATTCCTGAAGATCATCCAGCGCGGGCGATGCATGATACGTTTTATATTGATGATGCCCATGTATTGAGAACACATACCTCGCCAGTTCAAGTGCGTTATATGGAAAATGCTTTAAAGACCCATAAAACACCACCACTAAAAATCATTGCACCTGGTCGTGTGTATCGCGTGGATTCTGATGCGACTCATTCACCCATGTTTCATCAAGTAGAAGGGTTGTGGGTGGATGAGGATATTAGCTTTGCTAATTTAAAAGGCGTCGTGCAAGACTTCTTACAAAAGTTTTTCGAACGTGATGACTTAACCGTGCGCTTTCGCCCTTCATTTTTCCCATTTACTGAGCCTTCGGCTGAGATGGATATGAGTTGGAATGGTGGTTGGCTTGAGATTGGTGGTTGTGGCATGGTGCATCCAGAAGTATTTAAACATGTGAATATTGATAGTGAAAAATACCGTGGCTTTGCTTTTGGGTTGGGCGTAGAGCGCTTAACCATGTTGCGTTATGGGGTGAATGATTTACGCCATTTCTTTAATAATGATTTACGCTTTTTAAGCCAGTTTAAATAGCGTATTTAAGATAGCACAGTCACTTCTATAGTTAAGGTCAAAAAGCATTATGCAGTTTTCAGAAAATTGGTTACGTAGTCTTGTTAACACTGATTTAAATAGTCAGGCGCTAAGTCACGCATTGACGATGGCTGGGCTTGAGGTAGAAGAGATGCAGCCGGTAGCTGCGCCATTTGCCAAAGTCGTGGTGGCTAAAATATTAACAGCAGAAAAACATCCTGATGCAGATCGTTTGCAAGTGTGTTCAGTAGATGTTGGGTTGGCTCAACCAGTTCAAATTGTATGTGGTGCAGCCAATGCGCGCCCTGGCTTAATTGCGCCTTGTGCTTTGGTGGGTGCAGAGTTGCCAGGTATTTCGATTAAACAGGCTAAGGTGCGTGGCGTAGAGTCTTTTGGCATGATGTGCTCATCGAAAGAACTGGGCATCAGTGCTGAAGCTACAGGACTATTAGAGTTGGATAGCGATGCAGTTGTTGGGCAAAGCATTCGTGAATATTTAGATCTTGATGATCATTTACTCACCTTGAAACTCACGCCAAATAGAAGTGATTGCTTGAGTATGATTGGTATTGCACGCGATGTAGCGGCCATTACCGGTGCAATAACCAGTTTTGAGGCTATCTCAACCGTGCCGGCAGAAGTGCAGGTTGCTAAAAAAGTGATCGTGAGTGAGCCATTGGCATGTCCGCGTTATTGCGGTCGTTTAATCAGCGGTATCAACGCTAAGGCAGGCACGCCTGCTTGGATGGTTAAGCGCTTAGAACGTAGCGGCTTGCGCAGCATTAGTGCTGTGGTGGATGTGACTAATTATGTATTGTTAGCATTGGGGCAACCTATGCATGCTTTCGATTCAGCCAAGCTTACGGGTGATATTAGTGTGCGTTTTGCAAAATCAAATGAATCGTTAAATTTACTTAATGATCAAAGCGTACAATTAAAAGCAGATGACTTAGTCATTGCAGATGCCTCAGGGGCAGTAGCGCTGGCAGGCATCATGGGTGGCAAACCAACCTCAGTTGACAGTGAAACTACCGATATTTTCTTAGAAAGTGCTTTTTTTGCACCATTTGTGATTGCAGGTAAAGCACGTAGGATTGGCTTAAGTACTGATTCATCCTATCGCTTTGAACGTGGCGTCGATTTTGCTAATACACGTAATGCAATTGAGTACGCAACGACACTCATTAAACAAATATGTGGTGGCGTAGCCGGCGAGGTTACTGAAGTTATGAGTGAGTTGCCGGCCCGACATGCTGTTAAATTGAGATTGGATAGACTCATCTCAGTGTTAGGTATTCCATTAACTCAAGCTAAAGTTGAGCAGCTTCTAACGCAGCTTAGTTTTTCTTTTACCGTGTCTGATGCCGTATTTACAGTAATGGCACCGAGTTATCGATTTGACATCACCATCGAAGAGGATTTGATTGAAGAAATCGCGCGTTTACATGGTTACGATCATATTCCTGCTACGCCACCTGAGGCGAGATTGACGATGTTAGAAGCGCCTGAAGCGACTAGACATCAAAATAAATTACGTGATTCTTTGGTGGCCGCAGGGTATCAAGAGCTTGTTAATTACAGCTTTGTGGATGAAAGTTGGGAGCGTGATTTACTAGGGAATAATGCACCTATAAAACTTAAAAACCCGATTGCTAGCAACTTGAGTGTGATGCGCACAAGCTTATGGGGCGGCTTACTCGATTCATTAGTTTACAATTTGAATCGTAAGCAAGAGCGTGCTTTTATATTTGAAATTGGCGCCACTTATTATCAGCAAAAAAGTGGTTTTACTGAGACTACGTGCATTGCTGGTCTCGCTTATGGTAGCGCTCAACCAGAACAGTGGGCAGCAGTTGGCGCTGAAGTAGATTTCTTTGAGATTAAAGCACATGTAGATGCACTGTTTGGTAATCCTGAGGTGACTAAACAACTCACTTATGAGAAAGCAGAGCACAATGCACTACATCCAGGCCAGACTGCCAAAATTTATCTTGATGGCATTGCTATTGGCTGGTTGGGTAAGCTTCATCCAAAATGGCAACAACACTACAGCTTAACTAAAAGTACCTTTCTGTTTGAGTTGGAAGTGGATGCTTTGCTGAGTCGCCAGATACCAGCATACCAAGAGGTTTCAAAGCTATTGCCAGTACGTCGTGATTTAGCGGTTGTGGTAGATGAAAATATTGCCGTAAACAAAGTGTTAACCGCAATTAAAAATGCCAATATACCGCTCATACTTGAAGTTGGATTGTTTGATATATACCAGGGTCAAGGTATCGCTGAAAACAAAAAAAGCCTTGCATTATCGGTACTTATGCACGATACTCAAAGAACTTTGACGGATGTTGATGCTGATGCAGCTATCGAAAATCTGCTACAATTATTACAAAATGACTTCGGTGCAATTCTTAGAAATTAGGTAGTTAAACGGTACGGTTAGTTTGTTGCTTTCGACGGTTATTTTTTTGTAATATGTGATGTAGTTTTATCTGTAATAATAATTTTTAAATAAATATAAAAAGCTTTTAAAAGCTAGCAAAGAAATGGGAGCGGTGTATGACATTAACAAAAGCTGAACTTGCAGATTTACTCTATGAGCAAGTTGGGTTAAATAAACGTGAAGCCAAAGATATGGTGGAAGCGTTTTTTGAAGAAGTTCGCATTGCCTTAGAAGCCGGAGATAGTGTGAAATTATCTGGTTTTGGTAATTTTGAGCTACGTAAAAAGTCTGAGCGCCCTGGCCGCAACCCTAAAACAGGTGAAGAAATACCCATTACAGCGCGTCGCGTTGTCACTTTCCACGCGAGCCAGAAGCTCAAAGGTAAAGTAGAGGCTAATTACCTTAATTAAGATGGTGTTAATTAAAAGTAAGCTAATTAAATTGTCATTTGATTTATTGTGAATTAATCACAGTGCTAAATGAGAAAATGCAGTAATGAGTGAGCCAATCCAAAAATTACAGTTGCCGCCTATCCCGGCTAAGCGTTACTTCACCATAGGTGAAGTGGCTGAGCTTTGCGGTGTTAAGCCACATGTGCTTAGATACTGGGAGCAAGAGTTTACACAGCTTAAGCCAGTAAAACGTCGTGGCAATCGTCGTTACTATCAACATCATGAAGTGTTATTGATTCGCCGTATTCGTGAGTTACTTTACGAGCAGGGGTTCACCATTAGCGGTGCACGCAATCGTCTAGATGGCCCTGATGGAGATGACTTTAAGCCAGATGCAGAATCGTCTAGTGTCCAGTCACCTAAAGTTGTAACGCAATCTAGCGATAATAATAGTTTTGATTTTGCGTCTATTAAAGTTGAGCTATTAGAAATTTTAAATTTACTCCGTTCAGCGCCGCAGGTTAGCTAGTTCTACCTAACATATTTCTCTCGTGCTTTTATAGCAGCCATCCTTTTACGTTATAATGAACCCTGTTGTAGGTTATATGCAACATCGGTTCGGGGCATAGCGCAGCCTGGTAGCGTACATGCCTGGGGGGC
>SESD01000100.1_pt1 | contig 50046 bp, 47 predicted proteins | sample 3171411 | NCBI WGS metagenome assembly SESD01 (sample SAMN06051880, study PRJNA518727) | freshwater metagenome | biome: subpolar coniferous forest; feature: holomictic lake; material: water; isolation source: holomictic Lake 442, 16.5 m depth | place: Canada: near Kenora, Ontario | collected...
CGGCACCAATGCGCGCTGGGCTTGGCAGCAATCTGCAGGCGCAGCGTTGCAAGACATTTCAGTCATGCCTTGCAACGCCAGCGCATCACTCTATGACTCGGCCGCAAATTACCTGACGGCAACAGGGCACCAGCGCCCAAGCTCTGCCGCTATCGGCATTGCCACCGCTGTGACCAGTGATGTGGTGAGCATGACCAATAACTCATGGGTTTTTTCCATTGCCGAGCTCCAACAATCACTGGGTGTGCAGCACTGTCTTGTTATCAACGACTTCACCGCGCTGGCCATGAGTTTGCCGGCGTTGGCGTCGTCTGATTTGCGTCAGATTGGCTCAGGCGCCGCGGTTGACGGCGCTCCGATCGCGCTGCTGGGTCCGGGTACCGGCCTGGGCGTCTCGGGTCTGGTAAAGGCCGGCCATGGTCAGTACCTGGCGTTGAGTGGCGAGGGTGGACATGCCACTCTTGCAGCAGTTGATGACCATGAGTCTGCGCTGCTGGCATTGCTGCGGGCGCGCTTTGGTCATGTCAGTGCCGAACGGGTGCTGTCCGGCCCCGGCTTGGTCGATCTGTACCGCGCGGTGTGCGAACTGGGAGGGCATGTTGCGCAGAATTTTGGCCCCGCCGACATCACTGATGCAGCCATTGCGGGTGCCGACCCGCAATGCGTTGATACGGCAAATTTCTTTACCAGTTTTCTCGGCAATGTCGCCGGTAACCTGGCTTTGACGTTGGGCGCACGGGGTGGACTTTATATCGGCGGAGGCATTGTGCCACTGCTGGGCAATGCTTTCAACGCCAGCTTGTTTCGACAGCGCTTCGAGGAAAAGGGACGCTTCAATTCGTATCTGGCAAGCATCCCGACCTGGATCATCACCGCATCAACACCGGCCCTGATTGGTGCATCGCGGGCACTGGACCTGTTGCCGACGCAGTAGCACTTATCATGCACCATGCCGCCCTTGCCACCAACGCTGTTCGATAACCCGCGACTCCTTGCCGACATCGGTGGCACTTATGCGCGGTTCACACTCGAAGTTGCGCCGGGCGTCTTTGAACACGCCGCCTCTTTGCGATGCGCAGAACATGTCGACTTCTACGCCACCGTCAAAGCCTACATGGCAGGACTCCCCGCAGCGGCGTCCATCAGTCAAATCAAAAACGCCGCTATCGCCATCGCCACGCCAGTGGCAGGCGATCGCGTGCAAATGACCAATTACCACTGGCAATTTTCGATCGAGCAAATGCGCGAGCGCCTGCAGTTCGACAATCTGGTGGTGGTCAATGACTTCACCGCACTGGCCATGGCGCTACCCAGCTTGTCGCCACAGCAACGTCGCCAGGTCGGCGGCGGTGCGGCACTGCCGCGCAGCGTTGTCGGCTTGATCGGTGCCGGTAGCGGACTCGGTGTTTCGGGCCTGATTCCGGCCAACGATGGTTGGGTCGCGCTCGGTACAGAAGGTGGGCACGCCAGCTTTTCGCCGCACGATGAGCGTGAGCTGGCAATTCTCCAATATGCCTGGCAATTCCATCCGCACGTCTCCTTTGAAAGACTGGTGTCTGGCCCCGGCATTGAATTGATTTATCGGGCGCTGGCGGCACGTGAAGGTCGCCCTGCCGAAGCCTTGAGCGCACCCGCCATTACGACGCGCGCTCTGGACGGCAGCGATGCCGTGTGCGTCGAAGTGATAGAGGCTTTTTGCGGCATGCTGGGTACGGCGGCGGCCAATCTGGCGGTAACCCAAGGTGCTTTTGGCGGCATCTACATCGGCGGCGGCATCGTGCCAAGGCTGGGCAGCTTCTTTGATCACTCCATGTTCCGCCAGCGCTTTGAAGACAAAGGTCGTTTCGCCGACTACATGAAGGGAATTCCAACTTTTGTGATCACGACCGACAGCGCCACTCTGGTGGGCGTATCGGTCATTCTGGCGGCTCAATTGCGCACCCTGGACTCGGCCCAGGGCTCGGCGATTTTGAGCCAGGTGCGACGCGCCCGCATCAATTTGTCGCCGGCCGAACAACGCGTGGCAGATCACGTTTTGGCGCACCCCCGTTCCACCCTGAATGACCCGATTGCCCAGATCGCGCGTGCCGCCGAGGTCAGCCAGCCAACCGTGATCCGCTTTTGCCGCTCACTGGGTTGCGAGGGACTGTCAGACTTCAAATTGCGGCTGGCATCGGGCCTGACCGGCACCATGCCCGTCACGCACACCCAGGTGACGGGCGAAGACACCATGCTTGAACTTGGCGTCAAGGTATTGGGCAATACCGCATCGGCCATCCTGCAGGTGCGTGACCATTTGAATCGCGAAACCATAGACCGCGCGGTGCAACTCATATCGGCGGCGCAGCGCGTTGAGTTTTACGCGGTTGGCCATTACAGCGTAGTCGCCGACGATGCTCAGTTCAAGTTTTTGCGGATGGGTGTTTCGTCTGTTTCCTACACCGTTCCAAGACTGCAGACGCTGGCGGCCAACCTGCTGCGCCCGGAGGTAGTGGCGGTCGTCATCAGCAGCAGTGGCCGGGTCAACGAACTGCTTGAGGTGGTGGAAAAAGCCCATGAACGCGGCGCCACCGTGATCGCCATCACCGCCAGTCAGTCACCGCTGGCCCGCAAGGCTGATCTGGCACTGATTGTTGATCACGTGGAGGACATCGCGACCCAGGTTCCGATGATCAGTCGCATCCTGCACCTGCTGATGATCGATATTCTGGTAGTCGGTGTCAGCATGCGACGCGGTGCCAACAGCCTGCCACTGCTGGGCACTGACGCAACAGTCGCGCTCGACGAGGCACGTCCGACACCGCCCATCGCAACTGCTGCCAGCCCGGGCGTCAGTGCCGCCGGGGCGCTGGCGCACATTACTTCCCACAGCAACTGATCACGCCGCCTGTTTGAAAATCTTGCTAGTTGTTGAGGTCCAACAGCATGACCGCACGTGCTGGCACGGCCAGTGACTTTGACAGCGACAACTTCTGCCCTGACAGTACTTCGGTGGCGCTCGACTGGGGTGGCAATATCTCACCAAAGCGCGCCAGATCAAGCGTGACTTGGCTGGAATTTTTGTTGAATACCACCATCACTTTTTTGCTGTCGTTGTAGCGAAAATAAACGTAGGTTCCATCCTCCGGCGCGAAATGCATCAGCCGGCCGGTATGGATGACAGTGGCATTTTTTCTCCAGTTCAACAGACGGCGCATGAACTGCTGCGCTTCTCTTTGATCCGGACTCAGCCCTTGCCCCGAAAATGCATTGACCGCGTCACCGGCCCAGCCACCTGGAAAATCAGAACGCACCTTGCCGTCGTCGCGCCGCTTCGGGCTGGTCATCAAAATTTCCGTGCCGTAGAAGAATTGCGGAATGCCGCGCATCGTCGCCAGATACACCATCGCCATTCGGTACAGCGGGTAGTCCTGCGCCAGTTCCGAGAAGACGCGGCTGGTATCGTGATTGCCCTCGAATATCACCAGATTTTCTGCTGCCGGATACTGAAAATCGTTGGCCAGAGCTTCGTAAAGAATATTAAAACCAGTTCGATCGCCCTCCTCGCCCATCAGGCCTTCCTGCAACGCATAATAAAGCGGAAAGTCCATCATGCTGGGTGAGTAGGAATGGTAGTGATCAGAATTGACCTTGCCTTTTTGCCAGTAGGAAACAATCGCCGGATTGGAGGTCCACTCTTCCCCCACCATATTGAAATTCGGGTACTCGTCGATGATCCTTTTCGACCATTTGGTTAAAAAAGACGGGTCAGAGTAAGGGTAGGTGTCAACACGCAAGCCCGACAAGCCAGCATATTCAATCCACCAGATGTTGTTTTGTATCAGGTAGTTCGCCAACAAGGGGTTGCGCTGGTTTAGGTCCGGCATGGATTCAACGAACCAGCCATCGGAAAACCTCTTGCGATCGGCAACTGAGGCATGAGGATCCTGAATGGTGGTTCTCTTGTGATTGGTCACCACATACTTATCCTGAAAATTCAGCCAGTCGGCACTCGGCAAATCCTTCATCCACCAATGCCCGGAACCGATGTGATTCAGTACCACATCCTGAATGAAACCCAAGCCTTTGCTTTTTGCCTTGTCAACCAGATTGCGGTATTCCTGATTGCTGCCAAAGCGGGCGTCGACCTGATACAAGTTGGTTGATGCATAGCCGTGGTACGAAGCCTGAGGCTGATTATTTTCTGTCAGCGGCGTCGACCAGATTTGCGTAAACCCCATTTCGGCAAGGTAATCAAGATGCTCGCTGATGCCCTGCAAATCGCCACCGTGCCGACCGGCCGGATCACCCCGGTTGACCTTGTCCGTCAGTGTCATGACGCTGTCGTTGTTCTGATTGCCATTGGCAAAGCGATCCGGCATGACCAGGTAAATTGCATCCGCGGCATTGAATCCGATTCTTTGCGACGAACCTTTTTTTCTTGCATTGAGGTGGTAGGTATAACTGAGCACCAGTTCATTTTGAAGCTTGAAGTCAATGGCAAACTCACCGGCCTGCGCAACCGTGCCGATCTCAAGGTCGATGAACAAATAGTTTTTGTTGGCTACCCGAATGACGCGTTGGATCGTCACGCCCGGATAGCTCAAATCGGGCGTCAGATCTGCAATCTGATCGCCATGCACCATCAATTGAAGTTGGCCCTCTTTCATGCCGACCCACCAGGACTCGGGTTCCAGGTGCTTGATGCCGTAAGAGGTGGCGCACGCATTGAACGCTACCGTCAAGATCACGACAAATAGATAAAGCGATTTTTTCATAAATGATGCATGAATCCTTTGGCCAAGTGTAAAGCGGGCAACGTAGAATTGTCCGCATGAAAGGTCCACCAACATGAGCATGGGCAGGGTGCAGCGCCGCCGCATCATGCTGGTGGCTGGGGCCGGTGCACTGGCGGGAGGGGCAGCGGTACTGCTGGGAAGCAACGGCACACTCAGTTCCTACCCGCATGGCGCACCATTGGCCATCGGGCTTGGCGAACTGCCTGAAGGCAAACTGCTGACTGTCGAATGGCAGGGTTTGCCAGTCTGGATTATGCGACGCTCGCCAGCGGACATTGCGGCCCTGTCGGCACATGAAGAAATGCTGACCGACGCCGCTTCCCATCAGTCCCTGCAACCGTCCTACTGCCAAAACCGGCATCGCTCGCTGCGTCCCGAGTTGTTTGTTGCTGTTGGTCTTTGCACGCACCAGGGATGCTCGCCGGCACTGCTGGGTGCAGGCGGCTTTCTGTGCCCGTGCCATGCATCGAAATATGATCTGGCCGGCCGCGTCTTCAAGACCGGCCCGGCCATCGCCAATCTGGTGATTCCGGCTTATCGCTTTAAAGCCGAAGACAAGCTGATGCTTGGCGTCGACAGTTGAGGCGAAAAGTCAGGGCGGCAGGCGCGCCGCGACCGGCGCGCGAGCCAGCAGGTGCGCACTCAGAAAGCTCAGGGCCAGCAACACAATGACACCGATCCCGAGCCCGAGTTCCTTGCCTGCGTACCAGACGGCGAGGTCGGCATGCAACCAGCGCGCCAGGCCCAGTGCTGCAACTGCCAGACTGATGGTGGCAACCATCAATCCCATCACTCTGGAGGCAATCCGGGCGCGCTGATCTGCTCTGCTCAGCAAGCGAGCTATCCACAAGCCGTTGATGCCGTCCATCACCAGCATGCCACAGGTGAAGACCAGTCCGAGGGTCAGGGCATGGGGCAAGCCCCCATGTTGAGTTGCCGTAACGGCAAACAGTGCGGCCTGGCTCATAGTGTCAAAGGACAACGCAAACAAAGCGCCTACTGCGGCAATGGCCAAGGGATGCGAGGCGGACTGAAGGCGTCCCAACAGTCCTGCCTTGAGGCCTACAGGTGCCACCACGGCCGCTGAATCAGTCAGCAGGACGGCGCGCAGGTTGAGCAGTCCCAGCAATGTGAGAAAACCGATGGAAATCCAGGTGCCGACATCGTCCAGCCACGCAGGCACCTGCCACCGGCTCGAAGCGACGCCGACGCCAAGCGCAATCAGCATGATGACGGAGCCGTGACCCAACGAAAACAATGAGCCGCACCAGCGTGCCCGCGCCGGTGCTTGCCGCAGGTTGTAGCGTGTCAAACCATCGATGGTGGCCAGATGGTCGGCATCCAGGCCGTGTTTGGCGCCAAACACAAACACCAGGGTGAGCAGTCCAATCCAGTCGTTCGGCAATTCCATCAGTGGCCCTCGGATATGTTTTTGAACAATGGAAATTCTTATACAAGAACCGTGCCTACACCAGACCTTGATTAATCGTCGTCAAATCAACACCGGTCGCAAACCAAGGCGTCTAACTGATCGAAAAACTGGTTAGTTAAGTGGTTATCAAGTAACCATTTTCTTGTCAGCCATTGCCCTTCAACGTGCGCCAACTGTTGCCTAAACCCTTGAATTGAAAGCGTAAAAAACCACTGTCGCAAGGTGGCGCACATTTTGCTATCAACCTTCCATCAGGCCCGGACGAGGCCTGTTCCTAGAAGGAGACAACATGGGCGATATGCATGATATTTTCAATCTGAGTCGTGATGCCTTGCTGGGCATGGAACAGCGTCTGGGCATGTCGCGCCGCGACTATCTGCAATTCTGCGCGACCCTGGCGGTCACCATGGGATTGCCAAAAGGCGCCGAAGCGGCGGTCGCCAAAGCGATAGAGTCGGCCAAGCGACCTTCCGTCATCTGGCTGCATTTTCAGGAATGCACGGGCTGCACAGAATCGCTTTTGCGCGCCGAACATCCAACGCTGGAGAAGCTGATTCTGGATGTCATTTCGCTGGACTACCACGAGACCCTGATGGCCGCCGCCGGTCATCAGGCCGAGGCGGCCCGCAAAGACGCCATGAAAGCCAACAAGGGCAAGTATGTGCTGGTGGTCGAAGGTGCCATTCCAGTTAAAGAAAACGGCAATTACTGCAAGATTGGCGGTCATACGGCGATTGACCTGCTAAAAGAATGTGCCGCCGACGCGGCTGCGGTCATCGCCATCGGGTCGTGCGCCTCCTGGGGTGGTATGCCTTCCACCGGTCCCAACCCGTCTGGCGCTTCCAGCGTGGCCGAAGTGCTTGGCAAGCCGGTGGTAACGATTCCCGGCTGCCCACCCAACCCGTACAACTTTCTTGCCACCGTGGTGCATTTTCTGACCTTCGGCAAACTGCCCGATGTAGACAAGCTGGGACGTCCAAAATTTGCCTATTCAAGACTGATTCACGAAAATTGCGAACGCCGCGCGCACTTCGACGCCGGTCGTTTCGCCATGGAGTTTGGGGATTCCGGACACCGTCAGGGCTATTGCCTGTACAAGCTGGGTTGCAAAGGGCCGGAAACTTACGCCAACTGCTCAACCATAGGCTTTGGTGATGCCGGTGAAAACAACTGGCCGGTCGGTTGTGGCCACCCGTGCATCGGATGCTCTGAAAAAGGCGTCGGCTTTACCAAGCCGATTCATCAGGTTGCCAAGATGCTCAACGTGGCACCGCCGCTGCAATATGCGCGCATTGTCGAAGAGCAGGGCAAAGGGGCCTCGTTCGCATCTGCAGCCGCCCTTGCCGCGCTGGCGGGCGCCGCCGCCGGTGCCGCTGTGATGCTTACCCGCAACCTGGGTTTGTCACATGCCGCCGAAGAAGCCCAACGCGCCAAAGCCGGGGACAAGTCGCAAGACAAGGCGCAGGTGTAATCATGGACTCTCGTCGCGACTTCCTCAAAGGGGTTCTCGCTGGCGGCGCAGCCATCACCACTGCCGCTGTCGCACCACCTGCTTGCGCCCGGGAAACCCACGGTCGCCCGGCCGAGGCGCTGGGCCTGCTTTACGACGCTACCCTGTGCATTGGCTGCAAGGCCTGTGTTGCCGCTTGCAAGGAAGCCAACAACAATCCACCAGAATTTTCCACCGAAGATCATCTTTGGGACACACCGCTGGATACCTCTGGCTACACCTTCAACCTGATCAAGATGTACCGCAACGGCACGATGGAAAAGAAGGACGCTGAAGTCAACGGCTTTGCCTTCATGAAGACCTCGTGCATGCATTGCGCCGACCCCTCCTGCGTATCGGCCTGCCCGGTCTCGGCGATGACCAAGGACCCGGTCACCGGGATCGTCGCCTACGACCCCGACGCTTGTGTCGGTTGCCGCTATTGTGTGGTGGCCTGTCCGTTTGGCATTCCGAAATACCAGTACGACTCACCGACTGGCAAGATTGGCAAATGCGAATTGTGCCGTCATCGCTACAAAGACGGCCACTACTCGGCCTGCGCTGAGGTCTGCCCCACCGGCGCCACACTGTACGGCAAGACCTCTGACCTGCTGGCCGAGGCCAAGCGACGCATCGCCCTGAAGCCAGGCGACGTAACGCGCTATCCGCGCGGCAAAATTGGCGGCCCCGATCAAAGCTACGAGGCGCCGGTCGGCAAATACCTGAACCACGTTTATGGCGAGAAAGAGTACGGTGGCACGCAAGTGCTGAAACTCTCGGCCGTCACGTTTGAGAAGGTTGGCATGCCCGATCTGCCACCCAACAAGTCAGGTGCCGCAACCTCCGAGACGATCCAACATACGCTGTACGGTGGTTTGATCATGCCACTGGCGGTGCTTGGGGCATTAAGTTTCATTGCCAAGAAAAATGTCCGTGACGAGGACGATTCTGCAACCCATGGAACCGGGGAGAAATGAACATGACCCAACAACAACACGCAAGTCCGGCGCCCGTTGGTGGCAGTCTGATGAGTGCCACCACACTGGTTTGTGGCGTCCTGATCGCCGTCATGTTGTCCATACTTCTGGTGCGCTTTGTCTTTGGTCTGAGCGCGGTGGCCAACGTCAATGACGGCTACTCCTGGGGCATCTGGGTGGTGGTCGATGTGATGATCGGCTCGGCGCTCGCCTGCGGCGGCTTCTCGGTAGCTTTGCTGGTTTACATTTTCAACAAGGGGCAATACCACCCACTGGTACGCCCAGCGTTATTGGCCAGCCTGTTCGGTTATACGTTGGCTGGCGGGGGGATTTTCGTGGACCTTGGGCGCTGGTGGAACTTCTGGCATATTTTCTGGCCCGGCTACGTCAACATAAATTCGGTCATGTTCGAGGTGGCGGTCTGTGTCACGCTTTACATCTTTGTCATGTGGATCGAGTTCTCGCCAGTTTTCCTGGAGAAACTCGGCATGCGTGATGTGAAGGAGAAGCTGAACAAAATGCTTTTCTTCTTCATCGCCCTGGGTGTTGTGCTCCCAATGATGCACCAAGCCTCGCTGGGCACCATGTTGGTCGTCATGGGTGGGCAGGTCAACCCGCTCTGGCAAACCCCCGTGGTACCGCTGATATACCTGCTCACCGCCATCATCATCGGTTACGGCGTGGTGCTGTTTGAATCCTGTGTGGCAGCCGCCGGCTACCGTCGCAAGATCGAGATGCATCTGTTAAACCCGATGTCGAGAATCATGCTGGGTGTGCTGGCTGTTTATCTGGCAGTGCGGGTTGGTGACTTGTTGGTTCGCGGTGCGCTTGGGGAAGCCTTCAAACCCAGCTTTGTGGCATTGGCCTTTTGGGTTGAAAATCTTTGCTTCGTTGCACCCTTTTTTCTGATTGGCAACGTCGAATCCCGACGCAATCCGGCACGGCTTTTTCTGGCCGGCATTGCGATCATGGTTGGCGGCATTCTGCTGCGCCTGAACGGATTCCTGATTGGCTACGGACATTACACGGGCTCCGGCTGGAGTTATTTCCCGTCACTTGCCGAGGTCATGGTGACCACCGGGATGTTCGCCATCGAAGTTCTCGGCTACATCATCATCACCCGTCGCTTCCCGGTGCTACCCCGTGAAGACGTGCAGTTGGCCAGTTAAAACAAGGATGGAGACTCAAAATGTCAAAACGCATAACAATTGACCCAATTACCCGCATCGAAGGCCACCTGCGGATCGATGTCGACATCGATGGCGGCCATGTCAAGAAGGCCTGGTCATCCGGTCAGATGTGGCGCGGCGTGGAACTTATTTTGCTCGGACGCGACCCGCGTGACGCCTGGGCCATCACCCAGCGCATCTGCGGTGTGTGTACCACGGTACACGCCATCACTTCAGTGCGCGCGGTTGAAAATGCGCTGAAGATGGAGATTCCGCTGAACGCGCAGTACATCCGCAATCTCATCATCCTGGCGCACTCGGTGCACGACGCCATCGTCCACTTCTATCATTTGTCGGCACTGGACTGGGTTGACGTGACATCGGCGCTCAAGGCCGATCCGGACAAGACGTCCATCCTGGGCGAAAGTCTTTCGTCATGGCATCTCAACAGCAAGCATGAAATGCGACGCGTGCACGAACGGCTCAAGCATTTTGTCAACGGCGGGCAACTCGGCATCTTCACCAATGGCTACTGGGGACATCCGGCCATGAAGCTGTCACCTGAGGTCAACCTGCTGGCCGTGGCGCACTACCTGCAAGCGCTGGAAGTGCAGCGCAAGGCGAACAAGATTGTTTCCATCCTGGGCTCCAAAACACCGCACATCCAGAACGTGGCGGTCGGCGGCGTGGCCAATCCATTGGCGACCGATTCACAAGCCGTGCTGACAGTGGAACGCCTGATGGCAATCAAGGGCTGGATCGACGAACTGGCAGACTTTGTGAAGAATGTTTACCTGATCGACGTCGCCGCCGTTGGTGCTTTTTACCCGGAATGGACCACCATTGGCAAAGGCGTCACCAACTACCTGTCGGTGCCGGACATCCCGCTGGATACCAAGGGAACACAATTTGCTTTCCCCGGCGGGTTCATTGAAGGCGGCGACCTGGCCTCGCGCAAACCGATCTCGTCGTTCAACGATGACTACTGGCAAAAAGGTGTCGAGGAGTCGGTCAAACATTCCTGGTACAACTACGGCAAGGCCGGTGCCCTGCATCCCTACAAGGGCGAGACCGCTCCAAACTACACCGATTTCAAGGAAGACGCCAAGTACTCGTGGATGAAGTCACCCACCTTTTACGGCAAGACCGCCCAGGTCGGCCCACTGGCCCGCGTCCTGAACGGTCTTGCAGCCGGTCACGCGCCCACTACCAAGTACGCAACCGCGGCCCTGGATACGGTTTCTGCACTGGCCAAAACCAAGATCGGCTTGGGTGCCATGCACTCGACGATTGGCAGGCACGCCGCGCGCGCCATCACCTGCTGTGTCAATGTTGACCTGCTCACCGATCAATGGACCGCATTGCTCACCAACATGGGCAAGGGCGACCTCGGCACTTTCAACAAGCCGGTGTTTCCCAAGGACGAGGTCATGGGCGTCGGCTTTCACGAGGCGCCTCGCGGCGCCCTGTCACACTGGGTGGTCATCGACAACGGCAAGATCAAGAACTATCAATGCGTGGTGCCATCGACCTGGAATGCCTGTCCCAGAAACGAGAAGGACGAGCCCGGTCCGTACGAGGCCTCCTTGCTCGACACGCCCATTGCAGACGTTGAAAAACCACTGGAAGTGCTACGCACCATCCACTCGTTTGACCCCTGCATTGCCTGCGCCATCCACTTGACCGACCAAGAAAGCAACACCGCCATCTCCATCAAGGCGGTCTAGTCGGGGTTACCATGGAGCGTGTCGGCGCTGCCGACCCGCTCCTTTTTTTGGGTTTTGCTTTATGCGTGCAGTTGTTCTGGGTATCGGCAACACCATCCTGACCGATGAGGCGGCAGGCGTGCGCGCCGTCGAAGCGTTTGAGCAGGCCTATGAAATTCCGGCCAACGTGCAGGTCATCGACGGCGGCACCTCCGGCATGGAAATGATCGAGGACCTGTCCAACCTCGATTTTCTGATCGTCATCGATGTCGTCAAAACCGGCGCTGCACCGGGTACGGTGGTGAAAATTGCCGGCGCCGATATCCCGGTCTTTTTTCGCCGCAAGCTGTCGCCGCACCAAATCGGTTTGCCGGATGTGCTGGCCAGTCTGGAGTTGCTGGACACCATGCCAAAAGAAATCGTGGTGCTGGGCGTTGAACCCATTTCGCTTGAACTCGGCATGGAGATGACTGCCCTTGTTGCCGGAAGAATTCCCTTGCTGGTCGAAATGACGGTCGCCGAACTGGCTTCGCGTGGCTATCTACTGGCACTGGCGGCACCGGTTCATTGAGACTTTGAAATGTGCCTGGCCGCTCCGTCCCGCGTGATCGAAGTTCGCAATGGCATGGCGCTCACCGAGTGCTTTGGACACAGGCGCGAAGTGAGCCTGCTGCTGCTGGACGAAGAAATAGCGGTCGGCGACTACCTGTTGATTCAGGCCGGTGGTTTTGCATTTGAACGCGTTGAGCCAGAGCGTGCCGAAGAGGCCCTGGCGCTGATGCAGGAACTGATGGCGCAAGGTGCAGACGCGCGTCAATGGGGCGAGACCAGCGCATGACTTTTCGCATTCATCAACACAACCCTGCCGAGTTGGTTGAAGAGGCCTTCTCGCGCATTCAACGCGACCACATGGTTGACGTGCCGATTCTCAATCTGGCACTGTGTGTTGAGGCTGTTGACTTCCAGCGCTGGCAAGGGCATTGGCTTGGGATTGTGGTAACCCCCTGGTGCATGAGTATCCTGCTGCTGCCGGGCAGCACGCAGAACTGGGTCAGCACCGGTGAAAACAAGCGTCGTTTCGTCAGATTTCCGGCCGGAGATTTCGCGCTGCTGGGCAGTGATGAAGTTGAACTTGGTGAGTACCAGAGCTGTTCCCTGTTCTCCCCGATGAGCAAGTTTTCCACCCAATCAGAGGCGACCATGACAGCGCGTGCCTCGCTGATCGGCTTATTGACGGTTGCAAAGCCGTCGCAAGCCGCGCCCACGACCACGAAAAACAACGATGAACCGTCGCTGGCGCGCCGACGTTTTCTCACTTTGCGCTAAGCTTCGGGCTTGTCACGGTTTTGTGGAAAAGCTCAGGTAGTCGCACCGTGCCCGATACCCTGACCAAGCTGATGAATGGGGCTCTAGATGTCAAACATTTCTGACTTCAATGTCGCGGTAAATGCGCAAACGGATCGCGAACACCAAGTGCAACTCGGACTGCTGCAGGCACTGTGTCAGGCGTTGCATGAGCAGGAAGACGCAACATCCATAGCGCAAAAACTGGACCAGTTGACGGCCTACTGCGAGGCCCACTTTGTGTCTGAAGAATTGCTGATGCGGCAAAAGAGCTATGACGACTACGAGGATCACGTCGATGATCACACCCACATGCTCGAAGTGCTCAGAGATATCGGCACCGACCATGCGGCGGGCAAGTCTTCTGTGCTTGTCGGTAAGGCGCAAGACGCGCTGGCTTTCATCGGCAACCACATCACCACGCGCGACAAGCGCTTTGCTGATTTCGTGCGCAACGGGCAGTAGCCGCGACTCCATGCATGAAATGTCGCTCGCTGAAGGTGTGTTGCAACTGATCGAGGATGCAGCACGGCAACAGCAATTTTCGAAAGTCAGCACGGTCTGGCTGGAAATCGGCCAACTGTCCGGCGTGGAGGTCGAGGCCATGAAGTTCTGCTTTGATGCAGTGACGCGCGATAGCGTCGCACAAGGGGCCCGTCTGGAGATCATTGCGTTGCCAGGTACCGGTTGGTGCATGGCGTGCGCGCTGTCGGTGCCGATGAAGGAAGTCTTCGGCGAGTGTCCGCACTGCGGTGGATTTCAGATGCAAGTCACCGGTGGCACTGAAATGCGATTGAAGGAACTTGAAGTAGATTAGCAGCTGATTAGGAGAACCTGAATGTGTACAACCTGCGGTTGCGGCGCCGACGAAGTCAAGATTGAGGGTGAACATGCCCACCATGGACACGATCATGTGCATGACGATGGCACGACGCATAGCCACGCCCATGAGCACTCGGACGACCATGATCACGACCATGCCCACCCGCATGAACATGCCCACCATCACGATCATCAACACGGTGAAGCTGCTCATTCGCATGCGCCTGGTATTGCAACCAAGCGCATGGTGCAAATCGAGCAGGACATTCTGGCCAAGAACAACGCCTATGCCGCAGCCAACCGGCAAGTGTTGGCCGAGCGTGGCATCTTTGCGCTGAATCTGGTGTCCAGCCCCGGCTCCGGCAAGACCACACTGTTGTGCAAGACCATTACGCTGTTGAACGACCAGACAGTGGCCGTCATCGAAGGCGATCAACAAACCAGCCAGGATGCTGAGCGCATTCGCGCCACGGGTGCCCCCGCCATCCAGATCAACACCGGCAAAGGCTGCCATCTGGACGCTCACATGGTGGGGCGCGCGATGGAACAGCTCAGCCTGCAGGAGGACTCCTTGTTGATGATCGAAAACGTCGGCAATCTGGTCTGTCCGGCGGCCTTCGATCTGGGCGAAGCGCACAAGGTGGTCATTCTGTCGGTCACCGAGGGCGAAGACAAACCCATCAAGTACCCGGACATGTTTCGTGCCGCCAGTCTCATGTTGCTCAACAAGATCGACCTGTTGCCGTATTTGAATTTTGATGTGGCCGCCGCCATCAGCTTCGCGCGCCGGGTCAATCCCTATATCCGCGTCATCCAGCTTTCCGCCACCAGTGGCCAGGGCATGGCCGAATGGCTGGCGTACCTGTGCGCTGGTGTGCAACTGGCGGGCATCACGAAACAACAAACGGTTGCTCTACTGAAACCACTGTCTTGACCATTCTTGCGCGTCGCATCAGAGTTAGCGGAATCGTTCAAGGCGTTGGCTTTCGACCTTTTGTCTGGCGGTTGGCGCAGGAACTCCAACTTTGCGGCTGGGTCCGCAACGACACCCAGGGCGTGGAGATTTCTGCGCAAGGTAGCGATGCACAGATTGCCACCTTGCTGGATCGCCTGCATACCGATGCGCCAAGCCTGGCACGTGTTGATGACGTGCAAGCCGAAAACGCCGAACCCGACGGAGCAACCGGATTCCACATCATCGCCAGTGTCAGCGGACGCTCCAACACCGCCATCGGCCCGGATGTGGCGGTTTGCCCGGACTGTCTGACCGAGTTGTTTGATCCGGCGGGCCGACGTTGGCGCCATGCCTTCATCACCTGCACCCACTGTGGTCCGCGTTACACGGTAACCCGCGCCCTACCTTATGACCGGCCGCAGACCAGTCTGGCGCCATTCCCGCTGTGTCCAGCTTGCGCCCGCGAGTACACGGCACCGGCGGATCGGCGTTTTCATGCCGAAACCAGCTGTTGCCCGCTGTGTGGTCCCAGGCTCTCGCTGCTCGATGCGCAAGGGCACACCATCGAGGGTGATCCCATTACGCGCACGTTGGAACTACTGCGCAGCGGTGCCATCGTCGCCATCAAAGGCCTGGGTGGTTTTCATCTCGCTTGTGATGCCCGTGATGCCGATGCGGTGGCTCGCCTGCGGCAACGCAAGAACCGGGAAGAAAAGCCGTTTGCCGTGATGACCGCCAACGTCGAAAGTCTGGCACCCCTCGCAAAAGTTTCTGCGCATGAACGTACGCTGCTGGAAAGCCGAGAGCGCCCGGTCGTGCTGTTGCGCGCCCTAGGCGCAGGCGCCACCGCACTGCCGGGCGTGGCACCTGGTCTGCTCGAGTTGGGTGTGATGCTGCCAACCACACCGATCCATTTTTTGTTGTTCCATGAAGCCGCCGACCGGCCAATGGGCAGCCAGTGGCTGGAAGCACCACAGGAACTGGTGCTGGTGATGACCAGCGCCAACCCTGGCGGTGAACCGATCGTGCGCGATTTGATGGAAGCCAGAGAGCGCCTGGCCGGCATCGCCGATGCCGTGCTCGATCATGACCGCGACATTGTGGCGCGCTGCGACGACAGCGTGCTGCGTTGCCTGGGGCAGTCCGTGCAATTCATCCGGCGCAGCCGGGGCTATGTACCAGCCGCCACAATGTTGTCACGTGCCGGGCCTTCGGTGCTGGCCTTCGGCGCCTACCTCAAGAGCAGCGTTTGCGTGACCCGTGGCAAGCTGGCCTTTACCGCACCGCATATTGGCGATCTGGACAATGCTGCCACTTGTGCCTTTCTTGACGAAACGGTAGATCGCATGCTCAAGCTGTTGGACGTCAAGCCCGACATCGTCGCGCACGATCTGCATCCAGACTACTACAGCAGCCACGCCGCCCTCGCCTTTGCTGCCAGACATGGGCTGCCCACGGTGGCGGTGCAACATCACCACGCCCACATCGCCGCCGTCTGCGCCGAACACGGCCAGCGTGGGCCGGTGCTGGGATTGGCGCTGGACGGCGTTGGCCTGGGCTGCGACGGTGCCGCCTGGGGCGCTGAATTATTGCGCGTGGATGGCGCTCATTTCGAACGTCTGGGTCATCTCAGAACGCTGCCCTTGCCGGGCGGCGACAAGGCGGCTCGGGAACCCTGGCGCATGGCGGCCGCGGTGCTGCATGATCTGGGCCGAAACGCACAGATCAGCGCGCGTTTTCAAGAACCCGGCGCTGACATCGTCGCCACCATGCTGGAGCGCAACATCAACTGCCCGCGCAGTTCCAGCATGGGCCGTGTCTTCGACGCCGCTGCCGCTTTGCTGGGCTTGTGCAGCCACATGAAATACGAGGCGCAGGCCGCTATTTTTCTGGAGCAGGCGGCAACGCGCCACATTGAGCTGCATGGTTGGCCGCAACCCATGAGCGCTGGTTGGGCCATGACCCCCGACGGGCAGCTCGATCTGCTGCCACTTCTTGCTTCGCTGGATGGTGCGGTCAATGTCGATCAGGTCGCAGCCGGTTTTCACGCCACTCTGGTGGCTGCCTTGACCGATTGGGTCCTGCTCGCTTCTCAGGCCAGCGGCCTGACAACCCTGGCCTGGGGTGGTGGCTGTTTTCTTAACGCCCTGTTGTCTGTGGAATTGAAAAAAAATCTGGAACAACGCGGTATCACGGTACTTACACCCTTGCATTTATCTCCTGGTGACGCCAGTATTGCGCTCGGGCAATCGTGGGTCGCCCTGAATTCTTTGGAGCAGTGAAATGTGCCTGGCACTCCCCGTCAAAGTGATAGAAATCGGCACCGCAGCAGCAGGCGATTGGGCCGTGGTTGACCTCGGCGGTGTGAAGAAAGAAATTTCGCTAGCGCTGCTCGACGGCGTCAAAGTCGGTGATTACGTCATTCTGCATGTCGGCTACGCGCTGTCCAAACTGGACCCAGAAGAGGCCGAAAAAACGCTGGCCCTGTTTTCCGAACTGAATGAGACCAGGCTGGCGGCGTGAAATACATTGACGAATTTCGCGACGGCGAAGTCGCACGAATCTTGGCAGGCAAGATTGCCTTGGCCGTTGAACCCGACCGACACTACAGTTTCATGGAATTTTGTGGTGGCCATACGCACGCCATCTCGCGCTACGGCCTGTCCGATTTGTTACCGGAGAACGTGCGTATGGTGCACGGCCCGGGTTGCCCCGTTTGCGTGTTGCCGATCGGGCGCGTCGACATGGCAATCAATCTTGCGCTAGAGCGCGGTGTCATCCTTTGCACCTACGGCGACACCTTGCGCGTGCCCGCTTCCGATGGGCTGTCGCTGATGAAAGCGAAAGCGCGCGGTGGCGATATTCGCATGGTGTACTCGACACTGGATGCCTTGCAAATTGCACGCGACAACCCGCAGCGTGAGGTGGTCTTCTTTGCCATTGGCTTTGAGACCACAACACCGCCAACAGCGCTGGCCATCCAGCAGGCGCAGCAGGAAGCACTTGCCAACTTCAGCGTGCTGTGCTGCCATGTACTGACACCGGCGGCCATCAGCCAGATTCTGGAGTCACCTGAGGTGCGGCAATGGGGCACGGTACCGATTGACGGCTTCATAGGTCCGGCCCACGTGTCTACCGTGATTGGCAGCCGCCCCTATGAATTCTTTGCCGAGGAATACCGCAAGCCGGTGGTGATTGCCGGCTTCGAGCCGCTGGACGTGATGCAAGCGGTCTTGATGTTGGTCGCCCAAGTTAACGAAGGTCGCGCCGAAGTTGAAAACGAATTCTCGCGGGCAGTCACACGCGAGGGCAATCTCAAGGCGCAGGACCGGGTCGCCGAGGTGTTCGAATTGCGTCGCGAGTTCGAGTGGCGCGGGCTCTCCGTGGTGCCGTATTCAGCGCTGAAAATTCGCGAGAACTACGCCACCTTCGACGCCGAGCGGCGCTTCAATCTTGACTACAGATCGGTGCCCGACAACAAAGCCTGCGAATGCGGCGCCATTTTGCGCGGCGTCAAACGACCGCAGGACTGCAAAATTTTTGGCACGGTCTGCACTCCCGAAAACCCGATTGGTTCCTGCATGGTCAGCAGCGAAGGAGCCTGTGCCGCGCATTACAGTTACGGACGCTACAAGGATATGAACTGATGGCTGAAGTCAAGAGAGGTTATGTTCGACCACTGGACCTGAAACACGGTCGCGTTGATCTGACCCATGGTTCCGGCGGCCGTGCCATGGTGCAACTGATCTCCGAACTGTTCACCCGTCATTTGGGCAACGACTATCTGGGTCAGGGCAACGATGGTGCTGTGCTGCCTGCGCCCATTTTGGATGGCAGACCGGCGCGCCTGGTGATGTCCACCGACAGTCATGTGGTCTCGCCACTGTTCTTTCCAGGCGGTGACATTGGCTGTTTGTCGGTGCATGGCACCATCAACGACGTGGCGGTGATGGGTGCCACGCCGCTGTACCTGGCGGCCGGATTCATTCTGGAAGAAGGCTTTGCGCTGAGTGAGCTGGCACGCATCGTCGAATCGATGGCGCAGGCCGCACGTGCGGCGGGTGTGCCGGTGGTGACCGGCGACACCAAGGTGGTGGAGCGCGGCAAAGGCGATGGGGTCTTCATCACCACCACGGCAGTCGGTGTCTTGCCGGACGGTCTGGAGCTGGGCGGCAGCCGCGCGCGACCCGGCGACGTGGTGCTGGTGTCCGGCTCGGTCGGCGATCACGGTGTGGCGATCATGAGCAAGCGAGAGAATCTGTCATTCGACGCACCCATCGTTTCCGACACCGCGGCGCTGCACGGCCTGATTGGCGCGATGCTGGCCACCGGTGCTGATATCCGCTGCCTGCGCGACCCGACACGCGGTGGCTTGGCCGCCACGCTGAATGAAATTGCCGGGCAGTCCGGCGTCGGCATGATGCTGATCGAGAAAGCCATTCCGGTGAAGCCGGTGGTGGCTGCCGCCTGCGAACTGCTGGGTCTGGACCCGCTCAATGTGGCCAACGAGGGCAAGCTGATTGCGATTTGCGCCCGCGCCGATGCGCCAGCCCTGCTGGCTGGCATGCGCACCCATCCGCTGGGTGTCGACGCCGCCCGGATTGGCGAGGTCATCGCTGACGATCATCATTTTGTGCAACTCACCACCGCCTTCGGGGGTCGGCGCATCGTGGACTGGCTGGCGGGCGATCAGCTACCCAGAATTTGTTGACAGTGCGGAAACTATTTCCTTTGTACTTCTATTTCTATAAATATTTACGTACTTGATTATTCATACCTAATAAGGCATACTTTGTTTTTACTTTTTAAAGGTACGCCATGGAAGCCATTGATGTGACGCTGGCCGAGCGCGGTCAGATTGTGATTCCGAAAGAAGCGCGAGACGCGCTGGGCCTCAAACCCGGTGCGAAATTGCAAATTCGCATAGCCGATGGACGATTGCTGATTGAGAAGAAGGTCGCACTTGACCTGAGCCGTTGGGTTGGCAAGGCCATTGATGACGGCATGTCCACCAATGAGGCCTTGGCAGAACTGCGCGGTCGACCCGTGCCTTGGCACGACCCGGATGCACAGGCATGAAAACCGCCGTCGACTCAAGCGTGCTGTTCGACATTGTCAAAGGTGCGCCGGGTGCGCCAGCAGCTCAAACCGCGCTGGAAGCGGCTCTGGCTCACGGCAGCCTGTGTGTCTGCGCGGTGGTGGTGGCAGAGCTTGGCCGCTATTTTTCCACTGAGCAAGACCTGTGCGAGTTTCTCGATGCGTGCCAGATTGATCACGACCCGCTGTCAATGCAGGCCGCTCTGGAGGCGGCTCGCATCATGCGCGGCTATGCCCGCAACAAGGGGCCGCGTGAGCGCGTTGCACCCGACTTTTTGATCGGAGCCCATGCCATTCAGCAAGCCGACGCGCTGTTAACCACCGACGCTGGTTTTTTTCGCAATTATTTTGCCGCTTTGAACGTCACAACGCCTGTCAACTGAATCCATGCGTGTCCTGTTGCTCACCCATGCCTTCAACAGCCTGACCCAGCGCCTGAGCGCTGAACTGCAGCTGCTCGGGCACCACATCTCGGTCGAGTTTGATATTGCCGACAGCGTCACCGAGGAGGCCGTGGCGCTGTTTCGACCCGACCTCATCGTGGCCCCCTACCTGCGTCGCGCCGTTGCTGAATCGATCTGGTCACGTCATGTCTGCCTGATCGTCCATCCGGGCATCGTCGGCGACCGGGGACCCTCGGCGCTGGACTGGGCAGTTCAGGAAGGCGAGACCGAATGGGGTGTCACGGTGTTGCAGGCCGAAGCCGAAATGGACGCCGGACCGGTCTGGGCCAGCGTGACTTTTCCAATGCGTGGCGCGAAAAAATCCAGTATCTATCGTCATGAAGTCACGCGGGCGGCGACGACCGCGGTGCTGCAGTCAGTGCAGCGCTTTGAGTCGGGCAACTTTGTGCCGCAGGCGCTTGCCACTTTGCCTGCGGTGCGCGGGAAATTGCGACCGCTCATGAAACAGAGCGACCGTTGCCTCGACTGGGAGCGTGACGACACGGCGGCCGTGCTGCGCAAGATCCATGCGGCCGATGGCTTTCCGGGTCTGGCCGACAGTCTGTTTGGTGAAGCGTGCCACCTGTTCGATGCCTGGCCCGAAGCCACTCTGCGCGGTGTACCCGGTGCCGTGATAGCGCGGCGCGAAACGGCCTTGCTCAGGGCAACGGTGGATGGCGCGATCTGGATCGGTCACGTCAAGCGAAGTGGCAGCATCAAGTTGCCAGCGCTGCTGGCGTTCGAGCGCGAAGCCAAAGACATCCCCGAAGTAACGCTGCAAAGTTGGTGGCGCAGCGACAGCGCAACCTGGCAAGACATAGCTTACGAAGAGGACGGATCAGTCGGCTGGTTGCACTTCGAGTTCTACAACGGCGCCATGTCCACCGCGCAATGCGAACGGCTGCGTGGCGCTTTGCAGTGGGCCAAACAGCGACCGACGCACGTTCTTGTGCTGATGGGCGGCAACGATTTCTGGTCCAACGGCATTCACCTGAATGTGATCGAAGCAGCCAGTCTGGGGCACGGTTCGGCGGCTGACGAATCGTGGCACAACATCAACGCCATGAACGACCTGGCGCTGGAACTGATCAACACCGAGCAACAAATCACGGTGGCGGCACTGGGCGGCAACACCGGTGCCGGTGGCTGCTTTCTGGCGCGCGCCGCTGACCTGGTGTGGGCGCGCGAGGCCGTGTTACTGAACCCGCATTACAAAAACATGGGCAACCTGTACGGCTCCGAATACTGGACCTATCTGCTGCCGCGCCGGGTTGGCGAGGACGGCGCGCACGCCATCATGCGCAACCGCCAACCGCTGACTGCGCAGCGCGCCGTGGAGATCGGCTTCACCGACGCCTGCCTGAGCGGCGACGCGAGCGCCTTTCGCGCCGAACTAACAAGGCGCGCAGTGGAACTGGCTGCGGCGCCCGACCTTAATCTGAAACTGGTCACCAAACGCGAGACGCGCGCGCGCGACGAAGCGGCCAAGCCACTGGCCGCTTACCGCGCCGAAGAATTGGCGCACATGCGGCGCAATTTCTACGGCTTTGATCCGAGCTATCACATTGCACGGCATCATTTCGTACGCAAGTCAGCGGCGTCCTGGACGCCAAGGCATCTGGCGCGTCATCGTGATCTGGGCTGGACGACACCATGAGCGCCACGCCGAGCCGCCTCAAGCAAGCGTGGGGGCTGGCATGACACCCCGTCCACCCCTGTCGGTTTTGGTGGTAGATGACGAACTGCGTTCGTTGGAGACGCTGCGCCGCACCCTGGAAGATCACTTCACCATCTTCACCGCGGTCTCGGCCGAAGAAGGTATGGCTGCGATGGAGTCCGAGTACATCCAGATTGTGTTGTCAGACCAGCGCATGCCGGGCACTTCCGGGGTGGAGTTTTTGCGCAGCGTGCGCTCGCGCTGGCCCAACACGGTGCGCCTGATTCTGTCCGGCCATACCGACGCGCAGGACATTATCGCCGGCATCAACGAGGCTGGCATCTGGCAATACCTGCTCAAGCCCTGGCACCCCGACCAGTTGCTGTTGACCCTGCAAAGTGCGGCCGGGCTGTGGCGACTGCAACAGGAAAATCAACGCCTGACGCTGGAACTGCGCTCCAGCCCGGAGCATCTTTCGCAACGCGTTGCCAACCTGCGTTTGAAAGCCAGAACTCAGGCCGGCTTTGATCGCTTGACCCGTGCTGCCGACAGCCCGCTGAATGCGGTTTGCGCCCTGGCTGAAAAGATTTCAGGCCACGACCTGTCGGTCTTGATCACGGGTGAATCAGGGACCGGCAAGGAGTTGCTGGCGCGCGCCATTCACTATGCCAGCAACCGCGCAGACCAGCCGTTCGTGGTGGAAAACTGCGGTGCCATGCCGGACACCCTGCTGGAAAGCGAACTCTTTGGACACAAGCGTGGTGCCTTTACCGGCGCCACCGAATCGCGTATTGGCCTCTTTCAACAAGCCGATGGCGGCACCTTGTTCCTTGATGAGATCGGCGAAACCTCGCCCGCTTTTCAGGTGAAACTGCTGCGCGCTTTGCAAGAGGGTGAGGTGCGCCCGGTCGGCAGTCCGCGACCGGTGGCGGTTGATGTACGGTTGATCGCTGCCACCAATCGAAACCTGGAAGCCGATGTCGCCAGCGGCCGCTTCCGGGAAGACCTCTACTACCGCGTCGCCGGCATCACGTTGTATTTGCCGGCGTTGCGGGAACGGCCGCAGGACATTGCGCCTATCGTCGCGCAACTGCTGAAGGCATCGAGTCAGCAGCGACGTCAAATGTCTGAGCAGGCAATGAATTGTCTGACTGGGCACGCATGGCCAGGCAACGTGCGGGAGTTGCAAAACGAAGTGCGTCGCGCGCTGGCGCTGGGTGATGGCCCCGAGCTCGGTGCCGAACTACTCTCGGCCCGAGTGCGCCAGCCTGCCAAACCTGGCGTCAGCCTGAACGTCGCAACAGATTCTTTCGCCGGACTGCTCAGGCACCAACTGGAGCGGGTTGAGGCACAGCTCATTCGCGACGCCATGCTGCGCCACAAAGGCAACAAGACGCACGTGGCCGACGAACTCGGCTTGACTCGTGTCGGCTTGCGCATGAAGCTGATGCGCCTGGGTTTGGAAAAAGACGGCACCCCCTTCTGAACGGAGTGAGCACCGACTGGCGTGGAAAACAGCTTGCTTGCGTTTATGCTGAGGGCTTAAGAGGCGACTAGGGTTTACCCCATTTTCGGTCCGTGCTGGTACCTGCTAACCTGCGCCTCTATTTTTCACAAACAGTTGCTCAAATGGCTCCACCCACCCATCGCACTCGCAGCGCAACACCCCACCAGCAAAGATTTGACGACTTGTGCAATTGGATTGATGACCACCTTGGGGAACCCATTGGCTGGCACCAGATCATGACGCAAAGCGGGCTTGATTTTCAGACTCTTCAGGTACTCTTTTTTCGCTACAAAAGCACGACGCCCATGACATGGATACGCCGCCGACGTGAGACTCTCCTGACAAAGTGAGCAAGGATAGGCTGGTGCGCCAGTGTGTCGGAGTTAACTCCACTGTACCCATTGAGACGGCCGCAAGCCGCAAAATCGGGGGCTAAGCTGCCAGCAACGGCAAGGTCAAGGTGAACTGCGCGCCACCTTGCGGCAAATTCTCGGCGCTCAGTTGACCCCCGTGTTGCTCGACAATGCCATAGCTGATAGACAGACCGAGTCCAGTTCCTTTGCCAACACTCTTGGTGGTAAAAAACGGGTCGAAGATGCGTGACAAATGCGCCTGCGCAATGCCGGGTCCGTTGTCGGCAAAACGCAATTGAACACACCTGTTGTCGTGCTTCACGGTAATCACCAACTGTGGCTCTTTGGCGCCCTCCGTGCTTGCGGCGTCCGAGGCGTTCTGGATCAGGTTCATCATCACTTGCAGCAACTGTCCGGCGTTGCCGGTGACATGGCAATCAGGCCCACGCACCCAGTGGATTTCAAAGCGTGGTGCGGTGCCTTTTTTCACCCACAGGATGGCGCGCTCGACCACCGAATTGATCTCGACCTGCGTGACTTCCTCGTGCACGGCAGTTGAAAACCGCTTTAACCCATTCACGATGTCGGTCGTGCGCTGGGCACCTTCCAAAGTACCTTCCGTCAAAGACGGCAGATCTTCCAGCAAGTGGTCGATGCGCAACTCATCGCGCAGCGCTTGCACGTGGGGTGGCAGTTGCAACTGATGGACCGCGTCCAGGTAGCGATTCATCCGGCCGGCGTAGCGCTGCAGCACATGCACGTTGCCCAGCACAAAGCTGATCGGGTTGTTGAGCTCGTGCGCCACGCCCGCCACCAGACGACCCAGGGATGCCATTTTTTCCGAATGTAGCAGTTGCTGTTGGGCCAGCTTGAGGGCCTCGTGGGCTTCGCGCAACTGGTGGTAAGCACGCTTGAGTTCACCCAACGGGCGCCCGACCAGGACCCGCCCCACTTGCCGCCCCGCGCTGTTGTGCCGGGGTGTGCAATTGAGGTCCACCGCAACCACCTGACCGCCCGCATCACGCAAGTTGATTTCAACGACGGTGCCGGCACGTGATGCCGAGTGGTACATGGCCAATTGCCAGCGTTGCAAGCTCTGTTCATCGGCCAACAAGTCAATCACTGGGGTACCCAGCAGCGCCTGCTCGCTGCGACCCACCAGCTCACACAATGCTGCGTTGGTTTCTTCGATCTGACCGTCTTGATTGCAAGCTATAAGTACATCGCTCATGGCCGACAGCAAGCTGAAAATAAACTGCTGCGACTGCTCCAGTTGCGCGTTCTTTTCTTCCAGTTCCACTTCGTCGCTCACCAGCTTGGAATAGACCTCGTCCATTTTCTGGATCACATCCAGCCAAGTCGCCTCATCAACGCCTTCCAGGTCGCCCAACGGCAAATGCAGCAGCGGTGAAGGAGGTGGAACCGGCATGATTCAGATCAGTTTATCAATGTACCGTGCAGACCATGCACGGATCGAAGGAGCGAACAATGTGTTGCACCGCAACGCTTTGACCACGGCCCTCGGCGCTGTCAATCGTGGCGCCGACCAGCGCGGCTTCCAGCGCACCAGGAGTTCCGGCACTATCGCGCGGTGAAAAATTCCAGCTGGTGGGGGCCACGATCTGGTAGTGGGAAATGCGCCCGTTCTCGATGCGAAGCCAATGCCCTAGCGCCCCGCGCGCTGCCTCTGACAGGCCAATACCTTGCGCCTGCAAGGGCAGTGCCTGAACCTTGTGATAGGGCTCGCGCGCCTGTAGCGCCAATAGCCAGTGCTCCATCAATGGCAATATGCGGGCAATTTCCATCAGACGCGCCAGCACCCTCGTATAAACCGTTCCGCCATGCACGGCAACCGCAGCCCGGATCAAGGCCTGACCGTCTACCAGTTGCCGCGCAATGGCGCCGGTCTCGACCACCTGGCCGGCCAAGCGGGGCGCCTTGTTCCAGCTGTAGGCGCCTGGCTTGTCAGCTTGCGCCTGCGTCAGTCCCGCCATCGGATGCAGTGGCAGACCAGCCTCGCCCTCGGCAAACCAGGCGTGGCGCATGTCTTCGCTGATCTGGCTGGCATCGAGTGCCCGACACTGCTGCAAACCGGCGTCCCAGACCCCTTGGCCCAGAGCGTGGCCACCGTCGAACTGGGCGTAAGCGCCATAACTGAGGTAACGCCCCGGCCCCGCTCCCAGGCTGCTAAGGCCGGTATCGGCTGCGATGTCCAGGAACAGTGCCAGATCGCTGCCACGCGCCCGAGTTTGCCAAGCCTGCAGGGCGGTCAGACTGTCAAGACCTGCAACTTCTTCCAGTGAGGTACCGAACAGGGTTTGCTCCAGAAAGGAGCGCATTTCCCGCAACCGTGCCAGCAGACGCACACGCTCGGTGGACTCAACGGCGCGCGAGGTACCGCCCGGCAAAATAGCGCCGGTGTGTGGCCATTTGCCGCCCATTGCGCCCATCAGTTCCAGCCAGCGAGAGCGTGCCGCCAGTGCAGCGCGGTTGTGCAAGCCGCTGCCCGAGCCGCCCACCACCGCCGCAAAGCGCCGCTGCGCCTCGGCAAACCAGCGGCGACCGCCATACACCTCGCGCGTGAAATCCGGCATGAAGAAAACATAAAAATGGGTCAGGTGATCGGCCAGGTTTTCACAAGCCAGCAGCAAGTTTGTGGCATGCAGTCCATTGGGCGGCATCACAACGCCGGAAGCATCCGCCAGGGCCTTGGCGGCAGCGACCGACTGCGAGACCGAGCAGATGCCGCAAATGCGCGGCGCGATGGTCATTGCGTCCATCGGGTCGCGACCCAGCAGAATGACTTCAAAGCCACGGTACATCGAAGCGCTGACGCGCGCCTGCGTGACGCGGCCGTCAGTTACTTCAAGCTGGACTTCGAGGTCGCCTTCGACGCGGTTGAAAGGTCCGAGAATCAAACGGGTCACACTGACCCCCACGCTCGGCATGGCATGTCCTCGCTGCCCCCCGAGGGGGTGCGAGCTTGCTTGGGGCGGCCCGGCGCGGCGCTCATGCTCATAGCCACGCTAGCGCTGCCCAGTCTTGCGCGACACTGGCGGCACGGCCAAATGATCGCTGTGCGAGTTTTTCTTCACGCGTTTCGGCGTGGCGCTTTTCGACAGCGAAGCCAGCGCCACAAACCAGGCCTTGGGCATGTCGATAGGCAACCCGATAGGGATGCCAGCCAGCTTGGGCGTCAGATGAAATGGATGCCCCGGATTCTGAAATCCCGGCTCGGTGCAACTGATGCAGGCAAAGCCAGCACGCGTGCAGGAGCCGTAACCATTCCACAGGCGCGTGTTGCAGTCGGCGTGCGCCTGCGTGCCTTTGCAACCCATGTTCTCCATGGTGCAACCCAGGTCCGATGGCTTGGCGGCGCTGGCCTTGTATTCGTAGTACTCGTTGCGCGTGCAACCATGGTGCACCAACTGGTCGGCATAAAAACGCGGGCGCGACAAGGGATCCAGATCATCGACAGTAAGCAAGCCGGCAGCCAGCGCCATCAGCGTGTCGGTGACCCAGCCAGGGTGCGTTGGACAGCCGGCAATATTGATAACCGGCAAACCGCCACGAGCCCGAAACTGGGCTCCCAACAGGCCGCCGATATGCTCGTCTTCATACTGCAATCCGCAGGCATCGGTCGGATTGGTACCCGTGGCCGTGATGCCGCCCCAGGCCGCACAACTGCCCACGGCCAGCACATGCGTAGCCACCATCGATAGTTTGCGCACCCAGTCGATCATGGCAACGCCGCTGCCCGCCAGCACATGAAAGCGCCCACTGCCATGCGGGCCGCGCAACAGCGATCCTTCAATGCACAGCGCATCCAGCCGCACGCGCCCGCTCAGGCAATCCTGCAACAGATCCAGCAAGTCCTGGTCACCCGCCAGTGATAGCGCTGGATGCCACAACATTTGAATGCCATTACTGCTGAGCAGTGCCGGGAAGTCGACCGTGTCGGCACACAGCAGCGACATGCTACAGCCCCCACAACCGCCCGATTGCAGCCACAGCACATTGAGTGTCATATCGTCTCCATGGTTTAAAGAACGCAGGCAACGCAAGGATCGAACGCTGCTGCCAATGTCTGAGCCGCCACCGTAGCGCCGAATGGCAATGCCGTCAAGGCCAGCGCCAAAGCTCCCTGTGGGTGAAAATTCCATTCTGTGGGCGCCAGCACACGGTAGTCCTGCACCGCGCCGTCACCGTCGAGTTGCACCCAATGCAGCAGCAAGCCGCGCGCCATCTCGCACCAGGCCAGCGCCTGAGCCTTGGGCAAGCGCAGCGCACCCATTGCCAACAGCGGCGCCCCACCTTCAATGGGACCTTGCGCGTCAGCCGCCGCAATCTCCATCAGCTCCATCCAGCGTGCACTCAAACGCGTCCACGCAGTGTGCTTCGACAACATTCGTCCCGGCCGCTGCCGCAGGCGTGTCCAGGGGCCGGTTTCGGCACACTGGCCCAGCCATTTCGGTTGTTGTACGAAATCAGGGTTGCCAGCCAGCGCTTGTGCCAGTTGCCGCAAGCGGTCAGTCTGCAACGCCAGGTCTTGGTCCAGTACATCGAGGCAGCGCATCGCCGGTGTCAAGGCATGCGCAAGCGGATGCCAGACCGCCAGACAGCGCGCCGGCAACAGCCGGTCAGCCTGCGCTTGGCACCAGACCAGCAAGGCCTCGGGGTGACGGTAGCTGGCCAGCCACTCAAACACCGATTGACCCAGTACACACTGCTCCAGCCAGGCTCGAAAAGCGGCCAGCGTCAACAGCGCCGAAGCGGTATCGGTGAGCGGCGACGCGGCCAGCGACAACGGGCAGTCACGCAACCAGTCCAGGTCGTGAGCACTGGCGGCAGGTTCTGGCAGACGTTGCGGCCAGTCCAGCGCGATGCTGCGCAAATGATCGCGCGCGGTCTCCAGCCAAAGCTGCACTGGCGGCTCGGTTAACGGCAACGCCGCCGGTCCGGTCTGTGCCGCGGCCAGCGCCATGCTAGCCGTGCGGCGATGAGCGTGGGCACACAGCGTGAAAACGCTGCTCAGCGTGCGGCTGACCTGTTCGCCACGTTGCCCCTGCAGCAAGCGTCCCAGGCGCCCGCCCACCAGCACCGGACGCTGACCGACAATACTTTGCACTGAGCCTGGATGCAGCAGGTACTGACCACCAAGCGCGTCCCAAGGTGCGGAGTTTCGATTGACACTGGCAAGCGCAATCACTACAGTTTTCCTTTCTGACCACAAGAAAACCTTGACGGCCCTGGTTTCTCACCGGCGAAGTACGGATCGAAACAGTGTACTTGCACTCAATCCAGCGCCTGCCGTCGGCCTATCGAATAGAAGATCAGCAACGCCAAACCGACCGCAATCGGCATCAACGCCCAGATCGCTGTGTCGGCCCTGTCATTGAACCATTGCCCGATGCCAATGGCAACGCCCAACAATAACCAGATCAAGCCCCAGCGCAGGCTGCCGGCAAGCGTCGCTTTTGGCTTGTCCCGGCCTTGCAAAAGCTCCAGCGGCAACGGTGGCACTTCCATCCCGCGCTCAATCGCCAACATGCGCTCCTGGTGGTGCAATTCAAAGATGCGCGTCTTCTTTTGATGTTCGAGCCACAGCGCAAGCATGCCACTGCCGATGCCCATGACGATGGCAATGATAGGAATCAAGAGCGGAAGAATGTGTTTCAAATCAGACATGTCGATTTCCTCTATGGGATGATGAGATGACGTTGATACCTGCTGCACAATGAAACAGTTTCACTTAGTACGAAATATTTTTATGCGCTTTGGTGAAACCGTTTGAAGTTTGCCAAGTACCAAAGCTCATGCCTGCCCTCTTGCCCGCCGCATCGACCTCGCCCAGCAGTGCCGCACTGCGCGACGCCGATATTCAGGCTCAACTGCAGGTGGGTGATCGAGCAGCAGCCTTTACCGCCTTGCTGGCGCGCTACGAGCTCAAGGTGTTCCGGCTCTGCGTGTCGCTGTTGCACGACACCAGCCTGGCACAGGACATGGCGCAAGAGGTCTTCCTGCGAGTCTGGCGCTACCTGGGACACTACGACGCAGCCAGCGGCGCCTTCTCGACCTGGATCTACGCCATAGCGCGCAACCAGTGCCTGTCTGCCTTGGCCAGACAACCCAGGCCGTGTGACTCGCTGGATGACGCTGATATTTGGCAGAACGTGGCCCAGGTTTCAACTGCCACCGAAGTCAACGACGCGGCTTCTTTGGCCCTGTTGCGCAAGCTGGTCCAGGACCTGCCGATCATGCAATGCAGTTGCCTGACGCTCTACTACTTTGAGGACAACTCGGTGGCCGAAGTGGCCGCCCTGCTCGAGCTGCCCGAGGGCAGCGTCAAAACTCATTTGCACCGCGCGCGCCAAGCCTTGCGCGGCGCCCTGCAAGAACGCGGCCTGGCCGACGCCGCGCTCTGGACATAAGGAGAAACCGCCATGACAGACGAATTGCACCTTCCCGGCGAAGCCGAAGCCTCCGCCGATGCCAGTGATCCGCTGCACCGCGCCTTGCGTCAGGCGCTTGTGCCACCGACGCTGCCAGGCGGGTTCAGGTCACGCTTAATGATTGCCATCGAGCACGACCAGCTCGCTGACCTTCAGGCGCGACGCCAGGCGCTGTCCCTTGAATACGAGCGTCAGCGCCAACAGTTGCACGCGGACTACCTTCGCCTACGCCGCAACCAATTGGCGCTCATCGTCGCCAGCGCCTTTGCGGCAGGCGTTTGCGTCAGTCTGCTATTACCCTGGCTTTACAGCCTGGTCGATTCAGTTGCCCACGTCAGTCTGCCGCTGGTCACGCTGGTGGTTGTGCTGGCGCTGGCTGCAGGTGCGTGGCTGCAGCGCTTCGGAAAAACAGATCTGCCTGGTCTAAGCGACGGATAAAATTTGCGTGTGCGTCAATTTCCGACGGCGACACCAGCGATGTTGGTCAGGGCGTCTTCATAGCGCTCAATGCTCTGCATGCGTGTGGTTGCGAACGCCCGCAAGCGCGCGTTTGACACCTCCCTGGCCTTGTCGGCGACACTGGAACGCCATGTCATCGCACAAGCCTCGATCTCAACTTTGTTCAACGCCCGATAAAGCTGTCCGGCGTACAAGAGCAGACCATTGATGTCGAGCTGCATTTCACCCTCAAGTTCGCGAGTACGCGCAAGAGCCGCTTTCATCCCCACCGCGTCGTCGGCATGCACACCAAGGCCTGCTGGGGCAGTTGCACTCTTTAGCAAGGCTTCCAGCTTGCCGCGCCGCGGCTCCAGATTGTCGCTATTGGCACTTTGCACAACCTCCTTCACATCTGGCGCTTTGCAGCCTGCGTCCGGTGTTCCGACGCCGACAATCTTCTTGTCCACCTCCGACGGTAAATCGGTCAGCAACGCCCGCATCGCCGTGGCCTGCGCCTCAGTGTCCTGCATGTAACGGATGGCATAGCGGTTGCGCACTTTCAGCAGTGGCACGCCATCCTGGCTATTGTTCTTCTCAAGTTCCGCGCGCAGCACTGCCTTGTCGCCTTTGTTCTCGGGGTCGTCAATCTGGCGCTGCAGGTCATAGCGCCTGAGCAGATTGGTGTTGAACCCTTTGCCGGTATTGAACAGCGCCAAACTGGTGGCCGACTTGATGATCGGCTCGGGGTCCGAGCCGTATGCTTTGACATACCAGTTGCCGACATCATCCTTCGCCAACACGTAGTTTGTAGCGCCGCCGCCGTTCAACTTGACGGTGTTGATGTTTTGCCAGAAGAGCTTTTCCAGTTGCTGCCTGGCCTTTTTCATATTGTTGTGCGTGTCGGTACGAAGCCATGCCGGCCACAAGTATTGGAAATACTCCATCAACATGTTGCGATGCTCCGGCGCCGCGTTGTCCTGGAGGTCGCTGGCAGAATAGACACTACTCAGGTAGGCGCTGGCTGGGCGCAAGTAAACCATCTCGGTGCGCTGGTCGTAAGCCGCCGTAATGGCGCTTAGCAAGTCCTCGGCCGCCGCCTTGTTGCCGCTTGCCAAAGCTACTACGCGCTGTGCGCGTAGCGTGGCGATCAGGCCGTCGATAACGTCAAGCTGGTTGTCGCCGGGGCAACTGCCGGCGCTATAGCTGGCATCGCCAGCTACAGAAGCCACCCCACAGGGGATGGATGGGTTGGACATTGGGTGCAACTTGCCGACGGCGAGGCGGGCCAGGTCGATATCCGCCTGATTTGGGACGGCGCCGCCCGCCACCGGCGTCATTGCGGCCAGGTCTATCTTCAGCAAGTTGAGCACGCCAGCGGTGTTGGCGGTGCCGGCCCGATCCGCTTTCTCAAGAACATTCTTGCGCAACATTTGCAACACGGCAACGGCCTTGTCGTTGTCGGTTTTGATCTGCAACGCCTGCGCGTCGGCCTCTTTTTTGGCAGCAACACTTGTGTCCTTGGCCGCAATGCTCTTCTGAAGCGGCTCAACCTGGCCCGCCAGAGTTGCCACACTTCTTGAATTTTCGGAAATTTGCAGAATAGCCAGTGCCCACGAAGCCTCAATGTGCTTCCTGATGATGTTCATACTGGTGGGGCGAGGTGTCTTATCAACTACTCCGTCGGCTGCGAGGCGTGCTTCTTCGTCACTGAAGTACTTGCCCGTTCCCTTGAGTCGCTCGGGCCGACTCGGGCTCACCGCAACCCCAGGCGTTTGCTCAGCGGCAAGCCATGCCAGCAAAGGTTGCAAACCGGCCGGGTCGTTCTTCTCAGCACTGTAGAGTTCCGCGATGGTGGCGCGGTCCTGCTGCGCAGACGCCTTACCCGTTGCATCATCGGTGCCGACGCCAAGACTGGCGTCGGGCTCGCCAACCAAAGTGCGGTAGGCCGCCACCAGGGGGGAGAGGCCCTTGAGATATTCATCACGCTTTGTTTGAGCAGCCATCAACGCTGACTCCAACTTCTGCAGTTGTTCTCGTTCTTGCGCCGACGGCAGCGCCGCCGACATGGCTTTTTGCGCCGTGCCACGCAGGGTTTGCATGATCTGGTCAAAAGCGGTGGGGGGGTCAACCGTCATCGCGCTCTGCACCGCGCCGCGCTCCGACGCCGCATGAGACTTTTGATCAGTTTTTCGCGTGAGCTGGCGCTGCAGGTCGTTGGCGTGAACCAGGATGGTGTTGCCGAGCGACTGCATCACGGCGGCCTGGGCCTTGAGCTCGTCGTCACCGACGCTGCCCAGAATCCGAAACAACGCCTGCTGGTTCATGGAAAACAATATCTTTTCCGCAAAGAAGATCAGTGCTTCGTTCAACCGGGCAGTGGCTTCTGCAAGTTTACTGTCTCTGTCGGGTCGATCGAGCGGTACAGCCATGGCTCGAAAAAAGTCCTGCGTCAACTGTCTGAGACCTTTTTCAGAATTCCTTTTTTGCACCCACTTCGACTGACTCAAGAACTTGGTGGCACCATCGTTGCTTTGGCTTGTTTCTTCGCGCCTAATTTCCGCTAGCGATTTGAAGACTTTCTCATCAACAACCCGGTCTTCATACAACGCAAGAATCTCCCGAAGGAACTGCCAGGCTTTCTCTGCATCGTCACAGTTGGATGTGCCGTCGGTCCCGCTTGCCTTCACGCAATCTCTAACTTTGCCTGCAGCCGTATCCAAAAAGCGTGTAATGAGCGACTCCGCAGCGATCGCCTTCGACGCGTATTGCTGCAACTGGATTTCGGGTTCATTGGACAATGACCCCTTGTACACATCCACATCGATCTGCAGCGAGGAACAGCCCACCAGCAAGACCCCAACCAGCAGCACGAAGTGGGCGACCAGACGACCAGACAACCCGCGTTTGAATTTGATCGTTGGAATGGAGGCGGTTACAGCGTTTTTCATCATGGCCACCCTAATTCCCGCCGGTCAGATCAAGCACCGTTTGCACGGCACGGCGTTCTTCCCGCATGCGCGACAGGTCGCTCAGAATGGCGCGAGCCGCATCGGGCCCGGCGTTGCTCGGCTGGGTCACGGCAGCCACTACTCCGAGAGCCTGGTCCACCGCGTTGAAAAATGTACCCGGACTTGAGCCCATGACGATGACCAACCTGTGGCCCTTCGGCGCCTCGCGAAAGCCCTCCGGGCCAAACATCACCAAGCGCCGGTTGAGCGCGTTTTTGTCTTCACTGAGTTGAACTTTGTTTGTGACGTCTTCACTGAGGCTGACCAGTCCCTTGTTGTCCAGGTCAACGCGCCCGGACAGAGAATCGACCAGATCGGCGCGCACCCAACCGGAGGCGAACTGAGTGCTGGCCAGCGCGCTGGCCTGCCCCTGCACCCGGATGCGGTAGATGGTAGGGGGCAGTTGCTCGTGCGGATCGAACACGCCGAGGTAATAGGTCTGTCCGATATTTGTGGTCGGCGTATGACCGAGCACTGCCGTTCCGCCGACCAGCGACAGATTGGTCTTGGTTGCAGTCGTGCAACCACCTATCGCAAGCGCCAGACTCGCCAGGACGAGTCGCGTCAGGTGTTTGACTTCGAACATGGCGTGCTCCTGCGTGTTTCTAATGGAATACGATGCTGCCGGTGACCCAGCTTTTGTCCAGTCAGCCTGTGTACTGGGGGCAACACTGGACGATTGGGTACCGCTATTGGTCTTTTATCAGGAACTCAATAACCCTTACGCAGCCGCGTGAACTCCGTTGTCAGCACGATCAGTGGTGTCGGCAGCGTCGGCGTCAAGTCGCTGGCACCGCCTTAGCGCTTCTGGATTGCAATGCCTCGATCATGTCGTAAGCGGGCAAGGCCACGGTCGTCCAGAAGTTTGTCCTATCGCACTGCGCACCTTGAAATTCAACTGATCAAGATCTTGCAACCATCACCCACTCAATCCAGCGTCTGTCGATAACGCTTCAAGGCAATCACGCCGGCCACAAACAGAAAAACCAGCATCGGCCAAAGCTCGGGCAGCAATTGAGTTGCCGTGTTGCCCTTGAGCAGGATGCCGCGCACGATGCGCAGAAAGTGGGTCAGCGGCAGCACCTCGCCAATCCACTGCGCCCACACTGGCATGGCGCGAAACGGGAACATAAAGCCCGACAGCAGCATGGACGGCAGGAAGAAAAAGAAGGTCATCTGCATCGCCTGCAACTGGTTGCGCGCTACGGTAGAAAAGGTGAACCCGACTGCCAGATTGGCGACGATGAAAACACCAATCATCGCCATCAGTAGGGTGAAGCTGCCGACCATCGGCACCTGGAACAAAAGAAAGGCGGCCACCATGATGACGCCCAACTGGATGTAGCCGATGACAACATAGGGCAGGATCTTGCCGACCATCACTTCGCTCGGGCGCACCGGCGTGGCCAGCAGGTTTTCCATGGTGCCGCGTTCGCGCTCGCGCGTCATGCCCAGGCCGGTGAGCATCACCATGGTCATGGTCAGGATGGTGCCAATCAGACCAGGCACGATGTTGTAGCGGGACAAGCCTTCCGGGTTGTAGCGCTTGTGAACCAGCACTTCAAACGGTGGCGCCGGGGTTTGCAAGGCGTGCAGCGGCCCGGTCAAATCATGGCTAAGGGCCCGCGTTGCGACCACATTGAGTGCGGCAATGGCATTGCCCGATGCGGACGGGTCGGTAGCGTCCACCGAAACCAGAATGGCGGGGTGTTCACCACGAATCAGATTTTGTGCGAAGTTGGGCGGTATGACGACCAGAAACTGAGCCTGGCCGGTTTCAATCAGCGCTTCGCCCTCGTCTACTCGCGTGCCGCTATGGGTGACGCGAAAGTAGCCGGTGTTTTGCAGGGAGATGACAAAACTGCGGGCCAGTGGGCTGTTGTCGGCGCTGACGACTGCTGTGGGCAGGCCTTTCGGGTCGGTGTTGATGGCGAAGCCGAACAGCACCAGTTGCAGGATCGGAATACCCACCGCCATGGCAAAGGTAAGCCGGTCGCGCATCATCTGCTGGAATTCCTTGATGAAGACCGCCAGCATGCGGCGCCAGGAATATCGCCTCATGCATTCTCCTTGTGCCTGTCGCCGCCGACAGAATAATTGTCTTGGACAGTTGCCATCAGGCTGATGAACACGTCCTCCAGTTTTGCTGGTGCGGGCGTGACGCGCAGCGCGGTCTGCTGACGTACACCGGCCAGTGCCCGCTCGACCAGGTCGGCGTCTTGCCCGGCCACATGCACGGCATTGCCAAATGCAGCAACACTCAACACACCCGGTGCTGACTTCAACGGTGCCAACAAGGTTTGTACGCCGTCACCTTGAATCGACCAAACCTTGAGCTTGGCGTTGTCGATGATGTCACGCTCGGTGCCGTGCGCCAGAATTTTCCCGTAAGCGATGTAGACCAATTCATGGCAGCGCTCGGCCTCGTCCATGTAATGCGTCGACACCAATACCGTGATACCTTGTGCTGCCAAGTCGTGAATCTGGTCCCAAAAATCACGCCGTGCCTTCGGATCGACACCGGCCGTCGGTTCATCGAGCAACAGCAGGCGTGGTTCATGGATCAGGCATGCAGCCAGGGCCAGGCGCTGCTTCCAGCCACCCGACAGCGTGCCCGCCAACTGCTGCTGCCGCGCCGTGAGTCCAAGTCGTTCCAGTGCCAGATCGACTGCCGAACGCCGATTTGGAAGTTCAAAAAGGCGCGCCACGAAATCCAGGTTCTCCCGAATCGAAAGGTCATCGTAAAGGCCAAACTTTTGCGTCATGTAACCGACCTGGCGCTTGATAGCACTGGCCTCGTTAATGATGTCCAGCCCGAGGCATTTACCACTGCCGGCGTCCGGCGTCAGCAAGCCGCAAAGCATTCGGATGGTGGTCGTCTTACCGCTGCCATTGGGGCCTAGAAAGCCGCAAATCCGTCCAGCTCCGACTTGCAGTTGCACGTGATCCACAACGGCACGACCGGCGTAGTTCTTGGTCAGATCATGCACGTCAATCGCCAGTTCGTTCATGGTGCGCGGTTGGTTGCAGCTGTAACGAGGCGCACGTCCAGCGGTTGACCGGGATGCAAGTGTGCGCTGGCGGGTGAGTCCGGTAGCGCTTCGACCATGAACACCAGCTTGGATCGCTGCGCGTTGGAGTAGATCACCGGCGGTGTGTACTCCGCCTGTGTCGCGATGCGGGTAATGCGGGCGGCAACAGGCGCCGGGCAACCATCACAGAGCAGTTCCACGGCCTGGCCCGGCGCCACCTTGGCGAGTTCCGCCTGCGGAACAAAAAAGCGGGCTTTCACATTTTGCGGTGGCAGCAGGGACAGCACCGCCTGCCCGGCGGGAACATATTCTCCGGCGCGAAAAAATACATCAGAAACCAGGGCATCAAGCGGCGCTGTTTGCTGCTTTTGTCCCTCTCGCCACTTGCTTTGGCGCAACACCTCGTTGGCCGCGGTCGCGCTCGCTTGGGTCGCCAGGCGCTCGTCGACCCGTGCCGGCAAGCGGGCGACTCGCAAAGCGGCTGCCAGCTCCTCCACATGGGCCTGCGCCTGGCTGGCGGTCGTGGTGGCGTCGTCAAGCCGCGACTTCGAGATAAAACCTTGCGCTACCAAGTGTTGCTGACGCGCAAGCTCACTTCGAGTCCATGCAGCATTTGCCTGCGCTTGCTCAAGCTGTGCCTCGGTGACGGCAATTTCATCGCTGCGGCGTCCCTTTTCAGTGTTGGCGGCTTGCGCCCGGGCACTGGCCAGGCGTGCCGCAGCTTCGTCGCTGGCGGCGCGCTCGGCTTCGGCGTCCAGCGTAAACAGCAATGCGTTTTTGGTGACGTTTTGCCCGGCCTGCACGGCTATCGAATCCAGCCTGCCTGCCAGCGGCGAAGCGATATATACAAAGTCGCCTTCAGCATAGCCGGACCAGGCCGGCGCGCCGGGCTCGGAGCAAGCGACAAGTGTCAGCAGCAATGGCCCCATAAACAGCGCGCGCCAGACTGATGACAAGTGAACACACATGGTGAAGTTCCTCTACTCGCTAGGGCCGAATTCACGTCCTGCATTGACGCTCCGGCACCGGTCAAGGATACTTCAGGTACTGCACTTGAATGCATCTATCTTGAAGACTTGTAACCTTTCCCCATGAACAACCCTGTTAGCTCCTGGCTTCCTACTGCCGTCGCCCTGATTGAAGCCGACTACCAGCGCAGTGCCGACACCCACCTCATTGCCTTGCCGCTGCCCTGTTTTGCCAAGCTGGGCATTGACCTGTATTTGAAGGACGAGTCCACCCATCCCACCGGCAGCCTGAAACACCGGCTGGCGCGTTCACTCTTTCTTTATGCACTGTGCAACGGCTGGCTGCATGAAGGCTCTACTGTGGTGGAAGCGTCCAGCGGTTCCACCGCAGTCAGCGAAGCCTACTTTGCGCGGCTGGTGGGTTTGCCCTTTCTCGCCGTGATGCCGCGCGGCACCTCGCCCGAGAAAATTGCGCAAATCGAGTTTTACGGTGGACGCTGCCACCTGTGCGAGAACGCTTCCCAGGTTCACGAACTGGCGGCATCACTGGCACGGCAAACGGGTGGCCACTTCATGGATCAGTTCACCTTTGCCGAGCGCGCCACCGATTGGCGCGGCAACAACAACATTGCTGAGAGCATGTATTCGCAAATGGCGCGTGAACGTCACCCCATTCCGCGCTGGATTGTGGTCGGTGCCGGCACTGGCGGCACCAGCGCCACCATTGGTCGTTATGTGCGTTACCAGCGCCATGCCACACAACTTTGTGTGCCCGATCCGCAAGGCTCTGTTTTCGGTGCCTACCACCGCAGCGGCGACGCCACTCTGAACGGCCCGGGCTCAAACATTGAAGGCATTGGTCGACCACGAGTGGAGGCCAGTTTCATCCGCACCCTGGTCGACCGCATGCTGGAGGTCAGCGACCTGGATTCGGTCGCTGCCATGCGCGTGCTATCCGAGATGCTGGGCCGTCGGGTTGGGCCGTCCACCGGCACCAACTTCGTCGGCATGCTGAGCCTGGCCTGCGAGATGCGATCGCAAGGCCAGCAGGGCTCCATCCTGTCGCTGCTGTGCGATGCCGGTGAGCGCTATTTGCCAAGCTACCACGATGCCGCCTGGGTGCAACACAATTTCGGCGATTGCGCGCCTGCCATGCAGCGCATCAACATGCAACTGTCCTGAAGCCGCCATGCCGTTTGACTTGGCCGGCATCTCGCGTCGACAACTACTGGTAGCTGGTCTGGCCGCACCACTTTTGCCGTCAAGCGCACAAACAGCAAGGGCGCAGCATCACGAGTTGCAATTTCCGCGCGACCTCGGCAGCCACCCCGACTTTTCTATTGAGTGGTGGTACCTCACCGGTCGTTTGCTGGCAGGCCAGCGCGAATTCGGCTTTCAGTTGACTTTTTTTCGCTCACGGGTGGCGGCCACGCAGGGCATGACATCAGCCTTTGCCGCCAAGCAGTTGATCTTTGCCCACGCTGCCGTAACCGACATCGACGGCAAAAAACTGCTGCACGACCAGCGTATTGCGCGCGCTGGTTTTGGTGTCGCGCAGGCCAGTGAGAAAGACACCGCGGTGACACTGCGTGACTGGTCGCTCAGGCACGACGGCGCGCAATATCGGGCCATTACAACCGGCAACGGTTTTCAGTTTGATTTAACTTTGCATGAGACCCAGCCGCTGTTGCTGCAAGGAGAGCGTGGTCTGTCACGTAAAGGGCCTGATGCGCAGCAAAGCAGCTTCTACTACAGTTTGCCGCAGCTTCAGGTGACCGGCACGCTGGGTCTGGGCAAAGAGCAACTAAAGGTACAAGGCACAGCCTGGCTCGACCACGAATGGAGCCAGGCGCTGCTGCATCCGCAGGCCGTGGGTTGGGACTGGATCGGCATGAACCTGTTTGACGGCAGCGCTCTGACGGCTTTTCAGTTGCGCAACAAGGGCGGTCAGGCACTGTGGGATGGCGGCTCATTTCGCCACCCCAGCATCGGCGCTGTACCGCATATTTTCAGTCGTGGTGAAGTGTTATTCCAACCGGTGCGCAGCTGGACCAGCCCGTTGACGCGAGCCAGCTACCCGGTGCAGTGGCTGGTGCGAACGCCGGCTGATTTCTACACCATCAAAGCCGTCATTGACAGCCAGGAACTCGACAGTCGCGCGTCCACCGGCGCCATCTATTGGGAAGGCCTGAGCGAGCTGTTTGACAGCAACTCCAAGCTGGTGGGGCGCGGCTACCTGGAGATGACGGGTTACGCCAGCCCGCTACGGCTGTAGGCAATGTCAAACAACGTTAATGGGCAGCGGCAGCAGCATCTGCATTGCCAGCAGCCGCAGGCTTGGGTCGTGACAGCCAGACCACCGGTATCAGCAGCAGAAAAATAAGTGCCGAGGCGTAGAACACGTCATTGGCAGCCAGCATATAGGCTTGCTGGTCCAGCAAGCGGTTGACCTGCGCCAGCGCCTGCTCGGCAGTCATACCGGCGTTGCTCATGGCACCCAGTACCTGGGTTGCCGCAAAATTACCCTGGTTGATCGACTCGGCCAACTGGGCATGGTGCATGGCCGCGCGGTCCTGCCATACCGTGGTGGCAATCGAAGTACCGAACGAGCCCGCCACAATGCGGACAAAACTGGACAAGCCGGAGGCCGCCGGAATTTTGTCGGGCGCAATGCCGGACAGCAGAATGACGGACAAGGGGATGAAGAAAAACGACATGGCAACGCCTTGCACGAGTGTCGGAATCAGAATAGTGCCAAAGTCGGCCTGGGTGCTGAAGTGGGAGCGCATCACCAACACCACGGCAAAAACAATAAAGGCAAAACTTGCCAGGTAACGTGGATCGACCCGGCCGATATTTTTGCCCACGATTGGCGACAAAATGATGGCAAAAAGACCAACCGGCGCTAACAACATGCCGGCATCAATCGACGGGTAACCCATGAACTGCTGCAACCACAATGGCAACAACACCACGTTGCCAAAAAACAGGCCATAGCCGATTGAAATTGCCACTGTGCCGGACCAGAAGTTGCGTCGCTTGAACAATCGCAAGTCGACCACCGGATGTTCTTCAGTCAACTCCCAGGCGAGAAAGAATGCGCATCCAACCAGCGCCACCACCCCCAAGCCAATCACTTCGGGTGAGTGGAACCAGTCCAGCTCTTTGCCCTTGTCGAGCATGATTTGCAAGGCGCCGACCCACACCACCAGCAAACCCAGACCAACGGCGTCAATCGGCAACTTGTGAATCACACTTTCGCGCTTGTGGTAGATCGACCAGACCATGAAGGCAGATAACAGACCAATCGGAATATTGATGTAGAAGATCCAGGACCAGTTGATGTTGTCGGTGATCCAACCACCCAGCAGCGGTCCCAGCACCGGCGCCACCAGCGTGGTGATGGCCCACAAGCCCATGGCAAGGCCAGCCAGTGCCGGCGGATAACTGGACAGCAGCAAGCCCTGTGACAAGGGGATCATCGGTCCGGCAACAAAACCCTGCATGGCGCGAAACACGATCAGCATGGTCATGTTGGGGGCCAGACCGCACAACCAGGAGGTCAGCACAAACAGCAAGACGCTGGTGACGAACAGACGCACCTGGCCAAAGCGCTGCGATAACCAGCCGGTCAGTGGCAAAGCAATGGCGTTGGCCACGCCAAAGCTGGTGATAACCCAAGTACCCTGATTGGTGCTGACACCCAGGTCACCCGCAATGGCCGGCAATGACACATTGGCAATGGATGAATCGAGCACGTTCATGAAAGTTGCCAGCGAGAGGGCAATCGTGCCCCACAGGCGAGCCCTGCCCTGCAGGGGTGCCAAGGGTAGGGATTGTGGTGCGTTGGCCATTGGGCAATCGACTAGCGACCCAGATTGGCTTTGATGATTCTTCGCACTTCCTCAGCGGCACCACTGTCCAATGCTGCATACACATTGGTTTGCAACAAGGCCTGCGGTCGCGGTGCATCAGCCAGCGTCTTGCCGTCTTTGTTGCTGACATCGACCGTCGCTTCCATCGACAAACCAACCCGCAGCGGATTTTTCGCTAGCTGGACAGCGTCGAGTGTGACGCGCACCGGCACCCGTTGCACCACCTTGATCCAGTTGCCGGTGGCGTTCTGTGCCGGCAACAAGGCAAAAGCGGCACCGGTGCCCATGCCCAGACCGGCCACTTGCCCGGCGTATTCGACCCTCTTGCCATACAGATCAGCCGTCAATTTGACGCTCTGACCAATGCGCACGTCACGCAGTTGTACTTCCTTGAAATTGGCATCGACCCACAACTGATTGAGCGGCACGATGGCCATCAACGGTGCACCCGCCGCCACACGCTGGCCCAGTTGCACCGTGCGCCGCGCCACATAACCATCTACCGGAGACGGCAAGGCAGCGCGCTGGGTTGCCAACCAGGCCTCACGCACTCGTGTCCCCGCCGCCAGCACGCTGGGGTGCTGTTCGATGGCGGTGCCATCCGTCATGGTCTGGTTGCTGAGCAACTGTTGCCTGGCCACCGTGACGCCGGCCTGCGCCGAAATCAACGCGCTGTGGCTGTTGGACAATTGCGTCTGCGCATGCTGCAGTTCTTCTTTCGAAACGGCCCCGTTTCCAACCAGCGATTGACGCCGGTTCAGGTCTTCGGTAGCGCGGGCGATGTCGGTTTCGGCGCGCGCTACATCTGACTCGCGCAATGCGATTTGCGCCGTCAGGCTGGCATTGTTGGCATACAGCGTGCGCACCTGGCGCACCGCTTGCGCCAGGCCAGCTCTGGCCTGCTCCAGCGCCAAACCGGCATCCGCCGGATCAAGTTTGATGAGCGGCTGGCCGGCCTTTACGTAGTCTGTGTCATCGGCCAGGATCGCCATCACGGTGCCGCCGATCTGCGGCGTGATCTGGATGACGTTGCCTTGCACATAGGCGTTATCGGTCGATTCGTAGTGGCTGGCCACCAGCCACTCATAGGCAAGCCAGCCAAGACCGACGACGGCAACGACACTGGCCAATGTGATCAACGCTTTTTTACGCGTCGGGTTGGCCGCTATGGGTGCCGCCGGGGTGGGGTTTTGAGGTGCTGTCATGGTGTTGGGAATTGAAATGTGTACAAATTATTTTTGCGCCATGGACGCCGGCAGTTCGGCGCGGTAGCCGCCACCCAGAGCGCGCATCAAAGCCACCTGGACGTCAAGTGCGCGGGCCGCCAGATCAATCGCCATGCGGCGCTGACTCAGTACCGCCGTTTCGGCCGTTAGAACAGTCAGCAAATTGCTCAGCCCGGCTTCATGGCGCTGCATCGCAATGGCGTAAGAACTCTCTGCAGCGGCTTGCACCGCGCGCTGCTGAGTCTGCTGACGGTTGATGGATTGTGCTGAAGCGAGTTGGTCGGCGACGTCACGCACGGCTTCAATCACGGTCGCGTTGTAGCTCTCAATGGCTGCATCCAGATCCGTCGCTTTACCGCGCAAATTGGCCTGCAGTCGGCCGCCGTCAAACAGCGGTAGTCGCAGGGCCGGCCCTACGCCCCACTGCTCGCTGCCGGCACCGAGCAGGCGGTCCAGGCCAATACTGGAAAAGCCGGCGAAGGCGACCAGATTGATGTTGGGGTAAAACTGGCTATGCGCATTGCTCACGTCCTGCGTGGCCGCTTCCACGCGCCAGCGCGCGGCGGCGATGTCAGCGCGGCGACCCAGTAAATCGGAGGGAACACTCGTCGCCACAGCCCTATTTTTGATGCTTGCCAGTGCCGGTGGTTCCAGCTCGAGCGTTTTGGCAGGCTGACCCAGCAGGGCGCTCAGTGCATGGCGCGTCAGTGCCATTTGTTCATTCAGGCTTTCGATCTGCAGCCTGGCTTCGGGCAAGGTGCCTTCGCTCTGGCGCAATTCAAGACGCGTATCGAGTCCGGCGTTGACCCGATCCGTCACCAATCGCAACGACTGCTCACGTTGTACCAACTGTCGGCGTGCCACGCCCAGTTGCTCATTCAGGCGCAGCAGTTGAAAATAATTGCGCGCCACATTGCTGGCTAGCAGTGTCCGGGCGGCAGCGGCGTCGGCTTGTGTGGCACGCGCGTTGCCCAGGGCCGCCTCCAATGCCGAGCGGTTTTTGCCAAAAAAATCCAGTTCCCAACTGCCGGTCAGTTGCGCGGTGCCAGTCTCATAAGTCGAACCCGCCAGCGGAGGTGGAATCATGCCGGTGGCAGTGAACTTTTGTCGCATGGCGTCGACCGTTGCGCTGAGTTGTGGCCCGGTGGCGGCGTCGGTCACGTCAGCCGCAACGTTGGCACGCATGAGGCGGGTTTGCACTATTTTGAGAGAGGGGTTGTTCAGCAGCGCTTCATCGATCAGACGGTTGAGCTGTGCGTCGCCAAACTCGCGCCACCACTGCGCGTCCAGCGCCGCAGTTGCCTCTTGGTCAGCCGACAAGCCCAAGGAATAGGCATTGCGCAAAGTAGCTTGGGGCGGGCTGTCGGGCAGGTTGGCACACGCCGACAATCCCAAAGCCGCAACCATGAACAGTGCAAATAGGGTCAAGCCATTGCCACGGCTTGCCAGGCTGAGCTCGCAATGACGGGTGTGGTCAGGCATCGTTGGGTTTTCCTGAAGTGGGTGCAGTTAGGGACACGGTTTGCGCGTTGTCGAGCATGCGGCGCAAAAAGCCCTTTAATGTTTCAAACTCTTCAACGCTAAAACCGCTGAGATGCGCGTTTTGAACACGGCTGAGCACGTCCGGGATACCTTTTGCCGCCTGGCGTCCTTCCACCGTTAATTCGATGTTGACGACGCGCCGGTCGGCCACTGATCGCACCCGCCGGCACAAACCCTTGGCTTCGAGCCGGTCCAGCAAACGCGTCATGGCGCCGGCATCGAGCTGGCATTCGCGCGCCAGCTCCGCCACCGTGGAAGCCCGGCCCATGAACAATTTGAGCAGCGGAACCCATTGCGCATTGGTCAGGTCGCTGGCTACCAATTGACGCTCGACTTCGTGCGCCACAGAGGCCAGCACGCGCCGGATCATGTAACCCACACTATCTTCTGGCACGTAGTCGCCGGCGCAATAAAACGCGATGCCGGCACACGGCACTGCCGCGGTTTGCTTGGCTGTCTTGGCCGATTTTTTTGAAACACTCATAAGGTGATGAATATTATTTGCTTAGGCATTAATTGTCAAGGCTATGTTTGGTGCGGCAACCTTTTTTGCAGATTTTGGCTACACTTTGGGCTATGAGCACCTCTGCACCTACTTCTGCACTCCCTTCCACGCCTGCCAAAGGCTCGCCGCGATCGTTGTCCGGCCTGCGGCCTTTTCTCATGCCGTACCGCGGACGCATCGGGCTGGCACTGGTTTTTTTGGTGCTGGCGGCGGTGGCCACTTTGGCTTTTCCGCTGGCCCTGCGCAGCCTGATCGACGGCGGCCTGGTGCAGTCCGACAAAGGCGCGCAGGTGATGGCCTTGCGCGAGCATTTTGTTGCCCTGTTTGCCGTGGCGACCATGCTGGGCCTGTTTTCGGCCGCGCGCTTTTATATGGTGAGTTGGCTCGGTGAGCGCGTCACCGCCGATTTGCGCAATGCGGTCTATGGCCACGTGCTTGAGCAAAGTCCTGAGTTTTTTGAGACCACCCAGACCGGCGAAGTGTTGTCACGCCTGTCTGCTGACACCACGCTGGTACAGACGGTGGTCGGCTCATCGCTCTCCATGGGCTTGCGCAACACGGTAATGGGCATTGGCGCCCTGGGCATGCTGATCTGGACCAACCCCTATGTCATGTTTCAGGTGCTGGGCGTTTTGGTGTTGGTGGTTGTTCCGTCCTTGTGGTTTGGCCGGCGTGTGCGCAAGCTGTCACGCGCCAGCCAGGACCGCATCGCCGATTCGAGCGCCATTGCGGCTGAAGTGCTGAACGCCATCCCCGTAGTGCAAAGCTATACCGCCGAGAGACGCGAGTCGGCACGCTTCAACCTCTCCACCGACAACGCTTTCAAGACGGCAGTACGACGCACCAAGGCGCGCTCGGTGCTGGTCGCCTTCATCATCATCGCCACTTCAGCCGCGTTGCTGTGGGGCTTGTACCAAGGCACCCAAGCCGTAATGGCCGGGCGCATCAGCGCCGGGGACTTGGGCCAGACGGTGATGTACGTGATCATTCTGGCCAGTGCGTTTGCCATACTGGGCGAGGTCTATGGCGACTTGCTGCGCGCCGCCGGCGCCACCGAGCGCCTGATGGAGTTGCTGGCGAGTCGCTCGCCCATTGCATCGCCTGTCAATCCGGTGCCCGCGCCGGTTCAGCTGAGCGGTAGCGCGGTCCAATTTGAAGCCATCCGGTTTCACTACCCGTCGCGCCCGAACCAGGCAGCGCTGAACGATTTTTCATTGGCGGTGAAACCGGGCCAGACGGTGGCCCTGGTCGGACCCAGCGGCGCTGGCAAAAGCACGGTATTCCAGCTGCTGCTGCGCTTTTACGACCCGGCTTCGGGGCGTATTGTGCTGGACGGTGTGGCAACCCGCGACCTGACTTTGCATGACTTGCGCCAGCGCATTGGTATCGTGCCGCAAGACGCGGTGATCTTCTCCAGCAGCGCGCTGGAGAACATTCGCTACGGCAAGCCTGACGCCAGCGACCTGGAAGTCAAGGTAGCCGCGCAGGCCGCCTTTGCGCACGAGTTCATCACTGCCCTGCCCGAGGGTTACGACACCTTTCTGGGCGAGCGTGGTGTGCGTCTGTCGGGCGGCCAGCGCCAACGCATTGCAATTGCCCGTGCCATGCTGAAAAACCCGCCCCTGCTGTTGCTGGACGAGGCCACCAGCGCGCTCGACGCCGAGAGCGAGCGCATGGTGCAAGCCGCACTCGAATCGGCCATGCAGGGCCGCACCACGCTGGTGATTGCGCACCGACTGGCCACGGTGCAAAAAGCCGACCTGATTGTGGTGCTGGACCACGGCCGGCTAGTGGAGCAAGGCACCCATACCGAACTGGTGGCACGTGGCGGCGTCTATGCCGGGCTGGCGGCGTTGCAGTTCAATGCGTGAGCCTGGGCTGAGATGCAGCCACTACTTTTTCAGCAACACTGTTCCCAAACGCTGGCCCTGACGCCTCGCTTGTTCAAGTAACGCTTTCCAGTCATCTGGCGGGTGACCACTGTCCAGCATCTTGCGAAACGTCCGGTACGCATCATCGCCACTTTCGTAGGCACGCTTGCTGTCTTCGTCGTTGACCCAGGCGTAAATGATGATTTTGGTGCCCTTGTGATATCGAAAAAACAGCCGATACTGCTGAAAAAATTTGGCTCTGAACCAATGCTTGTGTTCTTCCCGCATGGTATTTCCCTGGCGGTACTCGGGCCTTTCGGGGTCTTGCGGAATCACTTCAAACGCGAGCTTGAAGACGGCTGCCAACCGTTTGGAAACGTTCTTTTGTTGAAAGCGTTCAGGGTCCTTCAGGCGCAAGATTTCGACTTGCGCCATGGCCAACTCCAATTGATCCAAAAATAGCGGATGGGCAAAAATGGTCCACCGGTTGATGAGCATTGGCGCGCTGGCGGTTTGTGTCATTCGCCGTCATCCGGCAATGCTGCATCAAGATCAACCGTCATGTCGCCAACCAGAGCGCGAATGCGGTTAACCAACTTGGCGTCAAGCGCTTGAATGTGCTGCGGGTGCGATGCCATGTCGCGCGCCAGAAAACCCAGAAAACTCTCCAGCACTGAATCGGTGTCTGGCAATGGCTCCTTGCGTGTGATAAGGACCACGCCATCGGGTTGAATCATGTAGTGAATCTTGTCACGCTTGCCCAAACTTAAGGCGCGACGAACCGGCTCCGGCACCGTGGTTTGGTACCGGTCGGTCAAAGTAGAGTCAATTTCCAGCGTTGCAGGCATATCAGCATCTTTCAGACGAGTGGGTTCTAAAATGGTAATGCAATTGCATTACCGTGTCAAACTTCATGTATCATGAGCAGAATTTCCAGCAAAATTCAGCCATTGACACAAACCAACTATACGAGTATATTATTACCCATTAAAATGTTTAACGGGAAACAAAATGCTCAAATCAGAACCACTTCCATTCGAAGTTTCTGAGGTTGTCAAACAATTGGGTGAAAATATCCGCCTTGCCAGAGTTCGCCGTCGAATGCGTCAGGACGAGTTAGCCGAAAAATGTCGCATTTCCCGAAAGACCTTGTACGCCATTGAAAACGGCTTTCCAGGAATTGCCATCGGGACCATTTTTTCAGTTCTTTGGGCATTGGGCCTGCTAGATTCAGCAAAAGTCCTTGCTGCACCCGACCAGGACGAACACGGAAGAATCCTGGAGGCAGCGCAACAAAAGCAGCGTGTACGGGACCCGGTTAAGGTCGACAATGATTTTTAGAAGGCCGTAGATGTCTGCGCAAGACCAGTTCTGTTACGTCCATATCCAGTTGCCGGGCACCGTCGAGTCAGTACCCTGCGCGTCGCTGCGCGTTAAAGCGGTGGCGGCCGGCATTTTTGAGGGCACGTTTACCTATGGCAAACGATACCTGGAGCGAGCAGATGTTCAGGCCCTGGACCCCTACCACTTACCCCTAGACACCAAGCCGATAAAGTTCACAAAACTCAAGGGGCTACCCGGCGCCATCAGGGATGCCAGTCCTGATGCCTGGGGGCGCAGAGTCATCCAGGCCAAACTTGATCGACCGGATGACTCTTTGCAAGAGATGGACTACCTCCTCAACGGCCCTGACGACGGTGCCGGCAATCTTGGTTTTGGACCAGCGCTGGCACCACCCGGGCCTCGTCGCCCATATAACCGTACACATCAACTGGAGGCCTTGACTGCCGCTGCATACATGCTAGAACAAGATGGGCGCTTGCCGCATGAAGTACTTGAAGACCTTGAACCCGGCACCAGCATGGGTGGCGCCCGGCCCAAGGCCAGCGTCGAAGACGACAACACGATTTGGCTGGCAAAATTTCCGGAAAAAAATGACCGCCACAATATGCAGCGCATTGAGTACGCAACACTGGAACTGGCGCGCGCAAGCGGACTTAATGTGTGTGGCACCCGGCTTGAAAAAATGGGCGCCCAGGATGCACTGTTGCTCAAGCGCTTTGACCGCGAATGGGACCCTGACAGAAAACGGTACCTGAAACATGGTCTGGTATCCGGGCTGACCGTGCTGGATGCCGAAGACGGTTACACGGGCCGAGAACGCTGGTCGTATCTGCTACTTGCTGATGAAGTGCGGCGTTGGTCCGCAAAAAACGAGGCAGACCGCATCGAATTGTTTCGCCGCATGGTCTTCAACGCCATGGTGACCAATAACGACGACCACCCCCGCAACCACGCCCTGTTGCATACCAGCGCGGGATGGCGCCTGTCACCTGCCTACGACATCGTCCCGGTGCCTTTGGTATCGCAGGAGCGCCGGGATTTGGCCCTGACCGTTGGCACTTTTGGCAGAACCGCCAGCCTTTACAACCTGCTGTCGAGGTGCGAAGTTTTCGGACTGTCGCCGGAATCTGCCCGACATGAAATCACCACCATGCTGCATGTAGTGAAAACCTGGCGCCAGTTTTTTGCGGCGAATGGCGTCGAGCAGCGCAGTATTGAAATGCTAGACCAAGCCATACTGCCAGCGTCCTTTTACCGGGAAGAACCGCCTCAGGCACTTTGATGCCAACTGAGTCAACCCCTCCTGACCGCGGTGGATGGCCGGCTAAATGGCCACGGGCTTTACCTTCAATCGCTTGGCATTGCTGGCTAGCACAGCATCCAAAGTCACCATGCCAGACGCGTTGTTGGCCATTGCACACGCCAGATGCAAGGCGTCCCCGGCGCGCAACCCGGCGGCGGCGTCCATGGCAAGCATGGCGGCTTTGTGAAAAGTTATTGCATCGACCGGTAACAACTGCAAGTCGTTGGCACACATCCGCTCGAACTGAACCCACGCAGCTTGCGCTTGCGCCTCGGCCAGCTGCCCAGTGCGTTGCTTAATGCCCATGGCGCTGGCAAATTCAGTGACACACCATGCGGCTGATACCAGTTCGTCGGTGCAGGCGGCATACCACTTGATTACATCGGCAGTTTTAGTCTCGTTGGTGCACAGCGCCACCAAGACACTGGTATCGACATACAACATCAATACCGCGCCTCTTGCCGCAATTGCTCCATCACCGATGTACCCATGGGCAGCACCTTGCTGTCGCGCGCCAATTCCCTTGCAAATGCTTTACGGCTCCACAGCACAGATGGTCTCAGATTCAGTGTACCGTCAGCACCCAAGCGCGCCACAAGCTGGTCGCCCTCTTTAACGCCAATTCGGCGCACATAGTCAACCGGAATTCGTACCGCAAGGCTGTTTCCCCACTTGGCAATTTGTAGATTCATCATGACGGGATAGGATATACGTTAATGTTTACACATTTTAGAACGGTCTGACACTGCGTGC
>SESD01000101.1_pt1 | contig 49524 bp, 49 predicted proteins | sample 3171411 | NCBI WGS metagenome assembly SESD01 (sample SAMN06051880, study PRJNA518727) | freshwater metagenome | biome: subpolar coniferous forest; feature: holomictic lake; material: water; isolation source: holomictic Lake 442, 16.5 m depth | place: Canada: near Kenora, Ontario | collected...
CTGCTTTACGAACGGCCCGATTTATGCTTTGTAACCTTTCCATCTCAACCATCACAATTACTCATAAGGCTAACTTGATGAATAAGAACTACTTGCCCTCATGACATCAACAGCTAACTCACGCTTTTGATATCGACAGATTAAGTTTTTTCTTGAGAACTATCCCTTCCAACCCGCCCTTTTAACTACGAATAATCAATTGATATAAATTTGATGGATAATGCCCCCGAGCATCATTCAGCTAATTCCCTTTCCCAAAAAGATCTTTTTAAAATGCCGATCATCCGCGTTGCACTCGATGTTCCCGTGGCGACCCTGTTTGATTATCTTGCGTCTGATGCAACAACGCATGATATTGGGGTCCGAGTGCAGGTCCCCTTTGGAAGGAAAATCATGACGGGGGTCATCATGGAAGTTTTGGATTCCTCCCCCGTTACTCCCGGTAAACTTAAAACTGCTGCTTCTCTATTTCATGACATTCCGCCGCTACCCCTAACACTCCTCGATCTATGCCGATTCTGCAGTAACTACTATCACCATCCTCTCGGGGAAGTAGTGATGAACTCCCTTCCGAGCAGACTGCGCAGCAACAAACCCTTCATCCAAAAATCAACTCCCCCCTTCCAGTTTCGCCTGACCGATGCAGGGCGTCACGCAGATACGACATCCATCCCCGTCCGTAGCATCATCCAGCATCGTCTACTGAATCGATTGCGAGAGAATGGGGTAATCAAACCTGATGAGGCCAGACAGATTTCACCAAGTGCCCCAAAGGTATTACAGAAATTTCGTGAGATGGGTTGGATCGAGGAGGTTCCAATTCACTCCTCCAGCGCCAAATCTGTTTCCAGTCCTGTTCTTAATACTGAACAACAGACCGCCTTTGATGCGATTGCCAATGACATCAGAAAATTTAACGTTTGGCTGCTTCATGGGATCACCGGGAGTGGGAAAACAGAGATCTATCTTCGGCTCATTACGCTTCTTCTGCTTCAAGGACGACAGACCTTGGTGCTGGTACCGGAAATCAGCTTAACTCCGCAATTAGAGCAAATATTCCGTTCACGATTTCCCACTACATTACTGGTATGCCTGCATAGCAGGCTCAGTGACTCCGAACGACTAAAAGGCTGGCTACAAGCACAAAAAGGTGAAGCCAAGATAGTGCTCGGTACACGGTTAGCGGTATTTGCGCCGCTGCCAAAACTTGGGATGATCATTGTCGATGAGGAGCAGGATGGCTCATTTAAACAGCAGGACGGACTCCGTTACTCGGCTCGTGATGTCTCAATCTTTCGAGCCAAACAAGAAAATGTGCCGGTCATTCTGGGTTCCGCAACACCTTCTCTTGAAAGCTATTACCACGCCACCAATGGGCGCTATCGAATGCTACGCCTATCATCGCGCGCCGTTAAGAAAGCTGTTCTGCCTGCCGTCCACTGCATTGATATCCGCTCTGCTAAGTGTATTGACGGACTATCCCAACCACTGATCACAGCATTGGAAAATGGCTTAGCACAAGACCAGCAGAGTCTGGTCTTTCTCAACCGTCGTGGATACGCACCAGTACTATTGTGTAAATCCTGCTCATGGACGGCCAAGTGTCATCGATGCACAAGTCGCCTAGTCGTTCATCTACGTGAAAAACAATTACGCTGTCACCACTGCGGTCATCAAGAACGCTTCCCCTCTTCCTGCCCTGATTGTGGCGACCAGGATATCGTCCCATTTGGCCAGGGGACTCAACGGGTAGAGGCTCTACTCGCAGAGCGTTTCCCCAATGCACGGATTCTGCGCATAGACCGTGACAGCACTCGTCTTAAAGACGGATGGGAAAAGATGCTGAAAGATATCTACGAGCGACGAGTCGATATCCTTGTCGGTACGCAGATTCTTGCTAAGGGGCATGACTTTCCGAATCTATCGCTAGTTGGCATTCTAAATTCTGATGCTGCACTCTTCAGCACAGATTTTCGGGCAGCGGAACGCTTATTTGCACAACTGATGCAGGTGGCAGGTCGTGCTGGGCGAGCTGATATTCCGGGAGAGGTTCTGGTTCAAACTGAATTTCCAGATCACCCGCTGTATCACGCCTTGCGTCGGCATGACTATGCCGCGCTTGCACAGACACTCCTATCAGAAAGAAAGATGGCCGGCTTTCCACCATTCGTTTATCAAGCCCTATTGCGGGCAGAAGCACCCCAGATCTCAGCTGCAATGAATTTCCTCACCAGTGCGGCTGAGTTGGCAGGTTCCACCACAGGTGGGGTAGAAATTTTTGACCCAGTCCCAGCGCAAATGGCACGACTCAAGGGGTTGGAGCGAGCACATCTATTGGTGCAATCTGGTTCACGCAAGAAATTGCAAGAATTCCTCACTTCTTGGCACACAAGGATTACCACACTTCCCATCCGCAAGGTCCGATGGTCTTTGGATGTGGACCCGCAGGAATTCTGACGAAGCCCGCCTAACGGATCTCAGAATACAATCTCTCCATCACTTTCTCCGCTTGATTGAGATAGCCCCCACCAAACAAGTTTAGGTGATTCAAGATATGGTAAAGATTGTAGAGGTCTTTACGGATGACATAACCGGGATCAAGTGGGTAGGCCTCCCGATAGGCCTCATAGAAGTCTGCAGGAAAGCCTCCAAACAACTCAGTCATGGCAAGATCTGCCTCACGGTCACCGTAATATATCGCTGGGTCGAACACCACCGGTTGACCATCAGAGTCAAAAGCATAGTTGCCACTCCATAGATCACCGTGCAGCAGTGATGGGACTGTCAGCGTATCCTTGAAAAAAATATCAAGCTCCCCCATCATCCGCTCACCCCATGACTGCAGCTTCCCCGTATAGCCGTTCGCCAGTGCAAGCTCTAGTTGATATCCCAGACGGTGAACCCGCCAGAATTGAATCCAATTGGAAGAGGGTCTGTTAATTTGCGGCGTGGTGCCGATGGTATTGTCTCGCACCCATCCAAATTCTTCTGAAGAGAAACGGTGCATCGAAGCAAGGCCCCGACCCAGAGACTCAGTACTCTCTCTGCCCGCATTCCCCATTTCCAAAAACTCCATCACCAACCATGAGCTAGTTTCGTTTCTCCCCCAACAAATGGGAACAGGGACACGCAATGTGCGGGAATTGTAAATCTCCTGAAGACCCGCAGCCTCAGCTTCAAACATCGATAGATTATCGGTACTGTTGGTCTTAACGAAAAAACATTGGCCACTACTTTCGATACGGTATCCTTGGCTGATGCAGCCACCACCAATGTTTGCAACTTTCTGAACGGAAAATGGAATGCCTGTGGAGGCCGAGATCTGTGAAGCAATATCCGACCATGACTGCATGGTAAGTTACCGGATGACTAAGTGAAGCTTTAGGACAGCTTCTTCCTGCACCGTCTAATCGCGATCCGCACCTGATTCGGGGCGGTCCCGCCGGCATGGTTACGACTCTTCAATGAGCCTTCTAGGGTGAGTATCGAATAGATATCTTGCTTGATCCTCGGGGAGAACTTCCTTAATTCAGTCAAAGTAAGCCCGCTCAAGTCACAATTCTTTTTCTCGGCAAAACGAACTGCCTGCGCGACCGCCTCATGAGCATCTCGGAATGGCAATCCTTTTTTCGTCAGGTAATCGGCTAAGTCGGTTGCGGTGGCATAACCCTTCATCGCAGCAGACCGCATCGCCTCCTGATTAACGCGGATGCCAGTCATCATATCGGCATAAATACGTAGCGTATCCGTAAGCGTGTCCACAGTATCAAAAAGGGGTTCTTTATCTTCCTGATTGTCCTTGTTATATGCGAGTGGTTGGGCCTTCATCAGCGTCAGCAAGGCGACCAGATGGCCATTGATACGTCCTGTCTTGCCGCGCACCAGTTCCGGCACGTCTGGGTTCTTCTTTTGCGGCATGATGGAAGAACCCGTACAGAACCGATCAGCAAGATCGATGAAACCAAACGATGGGCTCATCCATAGAATCAACTCCTCAGACAGTCGTGACAAATGCGTCATAATTAATGCAGCACAGGCACAAAACTCAATCGCAAAGTCCCGATCAGAAACCGCATCAAGCGAGTTTTCACAGATACCGTCAAAGCCCAGTTTCTGAGCGACTAATTTGCGGTCGATTGGATAACTTGTCCCTGCCAATGCGGCCGCACCGAGTGGCAATTTATTCACACGCTTCCTGCAATCGACCAATCGATCTACATCACGCTGCAGCATCTCAAAATACGCTAGCAAATGATGTCCAAAGGAGATGGGCTGTGCCACCTGCAAATGGGTGAATCCGGGCATCACAGTATCCACATGCTTCTCAGCAAGGTCTAGCAAGGCCTTTTGCATCGCCTTGATGCAGATGACGATATCATCAATCGAGGTGCGTAAATAAAGGCGCACATCCGTCGCCACTTGATCATTACGTGATCGTGCCGTGTGAAGTCGCTTGCCGGCGTCCCCGATCAACGTGGTAAGTCGTTTTTCGATATTCAGATGTACATCTTCAAGCTCCAGCAACCAAACAAATTTACCGCTACGAATCTCTTTTCGAATTTTATCCATGCCGCGTTCGATGGAGGCAAGATCTGTCGAGCTAATAATGCCCACAGCAGAGAGCATCTGCGCATGTGCAAGTGACCCCTGAATATCGAATTCAGCCAAGCGACGATCAAAACCAATCGATGCCGTATACCGCTGCACCAGTTCTGAAACCGGTTCATCAAAACGCCCAGACCAGGCTTTCTTAACGTTTCTAACGGGTGGTTTTTTAACTCTTAAAGTCGCCATATAGCCTTGATGAGAATGAAAGTATGCAAAAGGCCTTTAAGAACGACAGTTCCTATCTTAAAGATCCAGGTAGCGAGTATAAATTAAAATGCCAATTCTTATACCCTCCTGAATTTTCCATTCTCGTCACAATACGTTGATTATGATATCTGCCAATATTAAGTTAACATTTTTTGCTGTCAGGATATTAGACTCAGTTTAGAAGCCAATTCCGAGATAACCGCCAGCAGTCACACCATCAATCTTGATATTGTCGTACCTACCACTGGTCAAGTGATAACGCGCATCAAGCCCAACAGAGAAACTTTTCCAGATTCTGTAATCGACACCCCCACCAAACATGATACCTGGTACCAGTTCCGTAATGGCTGCTGATGGCGGGCTGATTACATGGATTGCCAGACCGGCAGGAATAATCCAAGGCCTGAGTTTGTTTCCCTCCAAAAATTTAATTTTTGGGGCCGCAGTTAAAGTAAGTTGACTGACATTGACACCGAATGTTGGGGCAAGACTGTTGCCTTGTACATTTTGTCCAAATTCCTTGTACTCAAACATCAATTCAGATGCAACGCTGGTCCTAGGTGCCAGACCCCAGGCATCCTTGGTTAGCCCCCAATCAAAGCCTGCACCAACATACCACGCATTTTTATCCGGTGTTCCAGCAAGTGAAACGCCGTTACGACTATGATCGCTGTGAGCAAAGCCACCGCGAAAAAACAACATATGACTCTTACGGTCCATTCGTTTGTCGATGATATCTGCCATTTCTATCGCATGATCTGCTTTTTCCTGAGCTGTCCTCGTATATTCCTTAACATCCAATGCTTTCTTTTCAATCTTTGTTGTTTTCTCCTCAATCGCTATAACTTTTTGTGCTTCCTTAGCAGTATCAGATTTCACTTGGTTCAGTTCGCTTCGGAGGGCTTGCAACTGACGCTCCATCTGTTTGAGTGCTTGTTCCAGAGCTTGCGTTCTTACGTCCTGAGCGAAGACCGGGGGAGCGGCCATTACTACTACAGTGATGAGTGAACCGAGAGCCACACGGATAACCAGCTGTGCTTTATCAAGATAATGCGTCATTTAATTTTTACTCCTTATTAATCAGTTTCGATTTACCGGTAACATCTCGTCGCCTATGACATTTAAGAAAGTGAATAACAATAACTCTTGTCATCCAACCCTCAAACCATAGATCTTAAGATAATAGGATATTTATATCCGAATTACATTAAAACTACTTGAATCGAAATAAAGTGATGGCCTTTGGAAGGAACCTGTCCGGAGATACTTTCCAAGATGCCAACAACGACAAATTAACCCGCCTTGCCAAGCCCAGTCATCCATTACCGCTCGACAGAAAACCTCATTACGCATTAGTTTTTATTCATTTCTGAATCAACCAAGGCCTCCTCACCCATCAAATTATGCATCCAGCGTAAATGCATCAAAGTTTCGGATCGGGTGCATCCCTGTCTTTTTCAGGTATATGGTGATCCTGCTTGATGACAGTGCCATAAGTAGAAGGATCTGGAGAGGCTGGTGTCGTTGGTTTACCACACGCAGCAAGCGTCAATATTACTAAAACAGTTAAGCAAGGTGCATATCCCATTATTCATTCTCCTTAAGTAAAATTTACTTTTTTTTGAGTTACAGATTGAATAATGGCTCTAATGCCATTTAATTATTTTGATTTAAGTCAAATTTACGCTATATTAAATCTATCAATATCCTAATATAGATATAAATGATGTTTGCCACTCTAGTCACGAAAAAACTCAGATCGAACACAAGCGCAAGATGTTCTACTTGCAGCTTGCGGGAGCTCTGTTTACCGTTGGGGCTTGACGAGAAGGCAGTCATAGCTCTCGACCACCTGATCAGCCAACGCCATAAAATTCGACATGATGAACACCTACAACACGATGGACTGCCTTTCCATTCGCTACACGTCGTTCGTGCCGGTTTCTTTAAGACTTATATCCTGCATGAGGATGGGCGTGAACAGGTCACTGGCTTTTATATGCCGGGAGAAGTGCTTGGACTGGATGCCATCAGTGCGGATACGCACACTTGCAGTGCAGTGGCTCTGGAAGATAGCGAAGTATGTGAACTTCCATTTACTCAATTGGAAAGGGTCGGGCGTACCATTCCACCTCTGATGCACCATTTCCACAAAATCATGAGCTTTGAAATCGTGCGCGATCGTGGAATGTTGCTTGGTAGCATGAAAGCAGGAGAACGCCTAGTAGCCTTCTTGCTGAATCTTTCTCGCCGCTTTGCTAGGCGCGGTTATTCCCCTCTGGAATTTAATTTAAGAATGACACGAGAGGAAATCGGGAGTTATCTGGGATTGAAGCTGGAAACAATTAGCCGTGCATTTTCTAAGTTACAAGCGGATGGGCTAATCAGTGTTAATAACAGGAAAATCTGTCTGAATGATATTGAGCACCTCAGACGACTATACGGCAATTCTTCTTATAAATAGACTGACTGCTCTCGTACAGCATTTTCTAATAGACATTACATCTCGCCTGAGTGGGATCATATACTCACTCTTAAACTGCAATCACTTCAATTTCAGGCTCAATCGATCTTAGCAGATTCTCAATTCCTCTAAGAGTCCCTGAAATCGAACTTGGGCAAGTACCACAAGCACCTTGATAATGTACGCTGAGTATATTGCCTTCGAGGCCCAGCACATGAAGATCACCGCCATCATTTTGAAGATAGGGACGTATCTCCTCGTCGAGCAGTACACTCATCTTATCGAGTCGCAATTGATCCTCCGGACTTAATCCCGCGATTGCGGTACTGGCCGCAGCAACTGTAGCGGCGGATTGAGCATCTGCGGCAGGCGCTGCTCGGATCGGGTCGGCAACTGCACGTGACAGATCTTGCCAGTCAGCACCACCATCTTGCGTAATCGTGATCCAGCGGTCAACGTAAAATACATTGGTAATGTGGTCAATGTCGAACAAAGCTGCCGCAAGTGGGTCATCCTTCGCCTCCTCAGCATTATCGTATGAACGCGTCACCCCCCAGGTCAGAGGTTCCTTGAGAATGAACTTCAATGCATTTCTGTTAGGCGTACCTTCTATTTCAGCTATTCTTGGCATAGTTTCTTACTAAGAGGCACTATCAACCGATGCATGCACCGGATCATCTGCAGCCTCAGTTGAGATGCTATTAACAGAATTGAGTGCAGCGTGAAGGGTATGCCATGGCAGGATCGCACACTTGACCCGAGTTGGCAGATCACGAACACCCGCAAATACTGTGAGCCGTCCGAGGTGGTGTTCACCGCTAGGATCGAGCTTTCCGAGTGCCATATCACGAAACTCTTGAATCAATATTTCAGCATCGGATCGTGTCTTACCCTTTACAACTGAGGTCATCATCGATGCCGATGCCTTACAGATTGCACATGACTCCCCATGAAATGCTATGCCGTCGATATTCTGACCATCAAGATTGAGCGCGATCTCCAAACGGTCTCCACAGAGTGGATTATGTCCGACTGCATGGTGGTTTGAATGCTCAAGCGTTCCATAATTACGTGGCTTCCGATTATGGTCAAGAATGACCTCTTGATAGAGTGACTTTGAATGCATTATGCGAAGACCTTTTGCGCGGAACTGATCGCCTCGATCAGTGTATCGACTTCGTCCATCGTATTATAAAACGCGAACGAAGCACGCGAAGTTGCCGGTATCTTGAACCGTTGCATGACCGGTTGCGCACAATGATGACCGGTACGCACTGCAACCCCTTGTTGATTCAGTAGGGTGCCAATATCATGCGGATGAACACCCTCAACCACAAACGAGAGCACAGCAGCCTTCAAAGCAGCATTGCCGACAATATGCACACCCGGTAGAAGGCGCATCTGCTCAGTCGCATAATTTAGCAAAGCATGTTCGTGTGCTGCAATTGCCTCAAGACTGATTGCTGACAGATAATCAACCGCAGCGCCAAAGCCGATTGCTGCTGCAATTGGTGGCGTTCCCGCCTCAAACTTCTGTGGAATTGTATTGTAGATCGTCTTCTCGAAGGTGACCGACAGTATCATATCTCCGCCGCCCTTAAATGGCTGCATCCGTTCGAGAATATCAGCCTTCCCATAGAGGATACCGATCCCAGTCGGGCCACACATCTTGTGACCTGAGAACACATAAAAATCACAACCGAGATCTTGCACATCGATTTTCATATGGGGCGCAGCCTGTGCACCATCGATCAGAACCGGTACCCCGCGTGCATGCGCAAACTCGATCATCTGCTTAACTGGGTTAATACTCCCCAACGCATTCGATACATGCATTACGCTGACAAATTTGGTGCGTTCGTTGAACAAGTTTTCATATTCATCGATAAGAAGCTCACCCGCATCATTAATGGGAACAACCCGTATTTTTGCGCCCTTCTCTTCTGCCAGCATCTGCCACGGGACGATATTGGAATGATGCTCAAGCGTGGTCAGAATGATTTCATCACCAGGACCGATAAACTTGCGGCCATATCCATGCATGACCAAGTTGATTGACTCGGTAGTGCCACTGGTAAAGATCACCTCTCTATCCTCACGCGCATTAATGAAGTGCTGTAGCTTATGACGGGCTTGTTCAAATTCGGCAGTAGCCAGTTCTGACAAGTAATGCACAGCACGATGGATATTGGCATGTTGCGTGGTCTGATACCTCACAAGGCGATCGATTACCTGCTGTGGCATCTGGCTGGAGGCAGCACTATCGAGAAAGACAAGTGACTGACCATCGACCTTGAGTTTAAGGATCGGAAAATCGGCACGGATGCGGTCGATGTCAAGCGATGGGGTCGGCTGTGATGCTACAATCGACTCTAAGGAGGTCATGATTTAATTTCTCTGCGTGCGTTCGAGAACAGTGTTCTCGAGTTGCTGCCTCAATGATGCTACTGGAATGCGCTCAATGATCTCAGCACCGAATGCATAAGTCAGTAAGTTACGCGCAGTCAACTCGGATAGTCCGCGACTCTTGAGATAAAAAACTTCTTCACTGTCGAGCTGACCGATCGTCGCGCCGTGGGCACACTTCACATCATCAGCAAAGATTTCTAACTGAGGCTTAGTATCGATATGCGCCCTACCGCTGAGCAGCAGGTTGCGGCTCGACTGTGTGGAATCGGTGCCCTGCGCATCAGGTCGGACCATGATCTTGCCGTTGAATACAGCGTGAGCAGATCCATCCACGATACATTTATGCAATTGACGGCTAGTGCAATGTGGCTTGATGTGGTCGATGCAGGTATGTGTATCCGCAAGCTGGCGATCTGCAATCAGTGCCAATCCATCGACCACGCATTCAGCGCCTTGCCCAGACAATTGAATATTCATGTTAACTCGAGAGATGCGTGCCCCCAATGCAATACTGGTCGACTGATAGTGGCTCCCCTGAGCAAGCGATACCGCACAGTCTGCAATATGAAATGCCTGACCGCTATCGCGCTGAACCCGGATATGGTTGACACGTGCATTATCAGCCAATGCAATCTCAGTCACTGCATTGGTAACATAGACCCCCTGCTGCAACGTGACGTAATCCTCAATGACGGTCATCGCACTTCCAGATTCGGCAATTAACAGACATCTCGGATAGCTTGCTACTTCTTTTTGGGTCGCGATGAAGAGGAGATGAACCGGCCCATCGATCGTAATATTAGGCGGCATGATGACTAGCGCTCCATCATGGAGCATTGCAGTATTAATCGCAGTGAATGTGTTATCTCTGAAATCGGCATGACGAGCAAGATGCTGCTCAAGTGTGGCCGAGTGTTTAGATAGATTCGCTGACAGCTGCATGACCACTATGCCAGAATCTCTGGCAATATCTGAAACTTGAGTCGATAAATGTGGCGCGTACACGCCATCGACGAATACCAAACGGACTGCCGCTGACTCTATGTAGAATGATTCCGCCTCCGTAGGAGGCAGGTATGATGCAGCTGGTACCGACTGGAAGGGCAGCTTAGTGAGAGGAGAGATATCGGTGAAGCGCCATTCTTCATCATGCGTAGTCGGGACTCGTAACGTACCTGCCCGCTCAACCGCATTTGCACGCAACTGATTCAACCATGCTAACGGGCTGACTGGTAGCTTCGATCCTCCCTGCAGCAAACTTTCAAGGTAACTATTGGCAGTGGCCACGCTCATTTCTATATTCCCGCTGCGGCACGCTGTTTGGTACTCACCCAGTCGTAACCATGTGACTCGAGATCAACTGCAAGTTGTTTGTCGCCGGTCTTGATGATGCGACCTGCCTCCATCACGTGCACATAGTCGGGCACGATATAGTTGAGCAGGCGCTGGTAATGCGTCACTAATATAGTCGCACTGTCCTTAGTCGCAAGTTGGTTGACGCCATTGGCAACGATCCTAAGTGCATCAATATCCAGACCGGAATCAGTCTCATCGAGAATTGAAAGATGTGGCTCAAGCAATGCCATCTGCAAGATTTCATTACGCTTTTTTTCTCCACCTGAAAAACCTGCATTGACACTACGGTCAAGAAAATCAGGACTCATTTCGAGCATCTTCATCTTCTCACGCACGAAATCATCAAACTCAAGCGGATCAAGCTCGTCCTTGCCGCGATGCGTTTGTACTGTATTGTAGGTCAGCCGCAGAAACTGATTATTGGCAACGCCGGGTATTTCGATTGGATACTGGAAGGCAAGGAATACACCGGCACGGGCCCGCTCTTCGGGCGCCAAATTGAATAGATTGTTGCCTTCGAACAATACTGTACCCCCGGTAACCTCGTAAGCAGTATGTCCAGCAAGTACCTTTGCAAGGGTGCTCTTTCCTGAACCATTAATACCCATGATCGCGTGTACTTCACCGCTCCTGACCGTGAGATCGACCCCCTTTAGGATCTCGATGCTATTGATGCTTGCCCGTAATCCGCGTATTTCCAGCAACAATTTGCTATTTGGGGAGATCATCCGACACTCCCTTCGAGCTTGAATCCAAGCAATTTAGTCGCCTCGACCGCAAACTCCATTGGTAACTGTTGAAATACATCCTTACAGAATCCATTGATAATCATCGATACCGCCTCCTCAGCGCCGATACCGCGCTGCGCAAAATAGAATAATTGATCCTCACCAATTTTTGAGGTGGAGGCCTCATGCTCGACGATGGCGCTGTTATTGCGCACCTGAATATAGGGAAAAGTGCTGGCACTGCATTGATCACCAATCAGCATTGAGTCGCATTGCGAGTAGTTACGAGAACCGGATGCGGTGGGTGCAACCTTAACCAGTCCACGGTAGCTATTGTTGGAATGGCCCGCTGAGATACCCTTGCTGACGATGGTGCTTCGCGTATTCTTACCGATGTGGATCATCTTAGTACCCGTATCGGCTTGTTGATAATTATTGGTCACCGCTACTGAATAAAATTCGCCGACCGAGTTATCCCCCTGCAGTATGCATGAAGGGTATTTCCAGGTGATGGCCGAACCGGTCTCGACCTGAGTCCAAGAAATTCGAGAGTTCACTCCCTTGGCGAGTCCACGCTTGGTCACAAAATTAAAAATGCCGCCGACTCCATTCTCATCCCCCGCATACCAGTTCTGTACGGTCGAGTACTTAATATCCGCATTATCAAGCGCGACAAGCTCGACCACAGCCGCGTGCAATTGATTGGTATCGAACCTAGGTGCGGTACAGCCTTCGAGGTAGGAGACAGAAGCACCCTCCTCTGCAATGATAAGCGTGCGCTCGAACTGACCCGATGCTTCCGTATTGATACGGAAATAAGTCGACAGATCCATCGGACACTTGACCCCCTTCGGGATGAAGCAGAACGAACCATCTGTAAATACCGCCGAATTGAGTGCAGCGTAATAGTTATCCCCAACCGGCACCACCGTTCCAAGATATTGCTTCACCAGATCGGGATGCGTATGTACGGCCTCTGAAATGGAGCCGAATATAATGCCGACCTCAGCCAACTTTTCCTTGTAGGTGGTCGCTACAGATACGCTATCAAAAATCACGTCGACCGCAACACCGGCAAGTGCGGCCCTCTCGTGCATCGGCACACCGAGCTTCTCAAAGGTACGCAACAACTCTGGATCGACCTCATCCATGCTCCCCAATTTCTTTTTTGGCTTGGGTGCAGAGTAGTAACTAATTGACTGGAAATCTATTTTTGGATAGTGAACATTCGGCCATTGAGGCTCTTTCATTGTGAGCCAATGCTGGTATGCCTTGAGGCGAAATTCAAGCAGCCATTCGGGCTCGTTTTTCTTGGCCGAGATCATCCGGATGGTATTCTCGTTAAGTCCTTTCGGCGCAACATCAGACTCGATTTCAGTAATGAAACCATGTTTATAAGGCTGGTTGACCAAATTCTGTAACACGGCACTCATTCAGATTGCTCCAATGTCATCCTTTATGAAGTAGAAACTCTGAATTGCTGTCCTAGAGTCTCTTCCTGTCTGCTCTTGTTAAATCTCAGTTGACTCTTTCAGACTAAAACTCTCTCCACAACCGCATGTATTTTCAATGTTGGGATTATCGAATTTGAAGGTGGAGTTGAGTCCTTCTCTAACGAAGTTGACACATGATCCATCGAGGAATGACAGATTAGCGGCATCAACCACTATCCGTGCATCATGTGACTCAAATATTTGATCATTGGCCCGCAACTCATCCGCATAGTCGAATGTATAGGCGAATCCAGAACAGCCCACCTTCTTAACGCCAATCCGCAAAGCCAGTCCCTTGCCGCGTTTCTCAAGCTGAGTCTGAATCTGTTTTGCTGCACTTTCTGTTAGCGTTATTGCCATCTTTATAATCCGTCCGTCACTGCGTTAATCGTGACCGTTACCGAGGTATGTAGTTGCACCGAAATCACACTGAAAGTGCCGCATCTTCAACGATGTTCTTGACCTTACGCATATCCAGTAAACCAACCGAGTGATCGTGACATACTTTCTGCTCGTCAACCAATTGTCTGAGAGATACGCTACCCAGATGATCAAAAATCAGATCGTTAAGTCTGACCCACAAATCATGGGTCAGACACTTTCTGTCATCAAGGCAGTTCTCCTTGCCACCACATTGGGTCGAATCCAAAGGCTCGTCCACGGCAAGGATGATTTCAGCAACCGTTATCTGCACACCATCTTTAGCAAGACGATAACCCCCGCCCGGGCCACGGACACTTGCAACCAGTCCGCGCTGCCGTAGCTTTGCGAATAACTGCTCAAGATAAGATAGCGAGATCTGCTGACGTTGACTAATTCCAGCGAGCGTTACCGGCCCAGTACCCTGCTGCATTGCGAGATCTAGCAGCGCTGTCACTGCAAAACGTCCCTTGGTCGTGAGTTTCATAAAAATATTTTAAATCAGATAGTTGAGTATGCGGAATGGAATTGATTGTCGCCAATAGCTGACTAATTTTGTCAACTATAAGATAGTTGATTGATTTAGTCAACTATGGCCTTGCTTTGCATGGGGATAATCTGCCCCAGTTCAGCCTGATCCGAGGGGGTATAGAACGGCAATTATCGAGAGGTCAAGAGACCACTGATGTTAATTACGACGAAGTCGCATATGGGTCTTGATCAGATCGATTGCCTGATGACGGAACTGGGTACCCTCGATATCTTTCACCCACATATGCAGCAATCCAATAAAAAACAGGTGGGTATCCATCGTTAGCTGAACAGGATTATGTGTCTCGTGGAGTTGACCTTGCGCTTTTGCAAGCTCATAAACTAACTGCAACTTTCCAGCGATACCAGAACAATTCGACAAAATTTGCTGTAAAACAGTCGCGAACTCTTCCACATATTCGCACTTAATCATCATGATCTCGTAGATCTGTCGTGTCTCAGCACTGTCATCCAACATCTGTATGGTGGCACACAGAAAATCCTCTATCTGGGCCAAAGGATCTTTAGAACCCTCAATCAGCAAGGTATCATCCATCCGATCTATCAGGGGTAAGAATACTTGCTCACGCATTGCATTGAACAGATCAATCTTGTTATCGAAGTGCCAATAAACCGCTCCCCGTGTCACTCCTGCCTGAGTAGCAATATGCTCCATGGTGGTGCGACTGACCCCGCGCACTAGAAATACCTCACGCGCGGCACAAATGATCCGCTTCCGGGTTAACTCTGCATCTTCTTTAGTTTTCCGTGCCATTCTTATTGCGGTTTCATAGATCTTAATTTACACACATCATTGCTGTTATAATAACTTACATACATACAAGAATGTAAGTAAGTTAATTTTAGACCCGAACGGGAGTTTTCGCCAGTGGTATACGGATCCGAACACAATAACCGCCATACCTCACTGGCAGTTCACTACCTAAAGAGAACAGTCCCCGCGATAGCTATCAGCATCGCATTGGTAGCATGTAGTAATAACAGTCCAACTGGTCAACCTCCAGCTGGGGGGGGCATGCCGGTAAGTGTTATTGAAGTGCAGCCCACCAGTGTGCCAATCAGTGCTGAATCTGTCGCACAAACCGAAGGTGCTAAGGAGGTGGAGATCCGTCCCCGTGTGGGCGGCATTCTGCTCAAGCGTCTCTACGAAGAGGGTTCTCCTGTCGTAGCCAGTCAGCCCATGTTTCTAATTGATCCGGTGCCCTATCAAAATGCTCTGGCGCAGTCAAAAGCACAACTCACTCAGCAAAAAGCCCGGAATCAACAAACCCAACGTGAAGAGAATCGACTACAAGGACTATTAGCCACTCAGTCCATTAGTCAGCGGGAATACGACAATGCCGTCTCTGATAATGAAATCGCAAGTGCTGCCCTGCAACAGGCTGAAGTGCGCGTGCGCGACGCAGAGCTTAACCTCTCATATTCGACCGTGACAGCCCCGGTTGCAGGGGTATCAGGTCATTTTCAATTTTCTGAAGGAGCTCTGATAACAGCCAACAATAGTTTACTCACGACCATCGTCCAAGTATCCCAGATCTGGGTACGTTTCAGCTTATCCAATAATGAATTAGTGAGATTCGGCGGCCATCTGACCGAACAAAATGTACAGCAAGTCACTTTGATATTGCCCGACGGGACAGAGTATCTACAAAAGGGACAATTAAATTTTGCTGCGAGCAGAATTGATCCTTTACTAGGCACGCAGATGTTGCGCGCAACTTTTGAGAATGCTGATCAACGGTTATTGCCAGGACAGTTTGTTCGTGTGCGAGTAACCACAGGCGAGCGCAGTGGTGTTTTTATCATACCTCAGACCGCAGTAGTAACATCTGATCTAGGGCGATTCGTATACATAGTGAATGAAAAGAACGAAGCGACCGTTCGTCCCGTCGTAGCCGACAATTGGATAGGTACCAACTGGGTAATTCTTGAAGGACTTAAAGCGGGTGATAAGGTAATAACAAATAATATTATCAAACTCCGCCCAGGCGCCTCCGTCTTGCCACAAGAAACTGTCAAAACGCCGATTCAAGTGCTTAAAGTAGTGCCGGCAGACACGCCCAAAATAATACCAGCAGCACCTCCAGAGGTGGCCCCGAATGATGTACCTGTGGTACCGCCCATAAAACAAGAAGAAGTGGTGTCGATACCTGCGCCTGAGATTATCCCAACGAAAGTACCCGAGATAACACCCATAAAATTACCAGAACAAACTGAGTCTGCTGCAAAAGCTCAAATCACTCAGGATTACGAAGCTTATCTAAAGCGACCAAAACGTAAATTTATTGGTTCTCACACGAAGGAACCCCTGTTCGTCAACTATGCCAAAGACTGGCGACTAAAGATGGATCAACTTGAGAAGCTGAATTATCCAGACCCTGTTAAACGAGAGAAATTATCCGGGACTGTGCAATTCACCCTCGGCATCAGATCGGATGGTAGCTTGGAGTCAGTTGAGATCAATCGTTCATCAGGAAATAAAGCCCTAGAGGAGGAAGCAATACGCTTCGCGAAGCTCGCCGGGAAGAGTGGATTTGCGCCCTTTCCAGCCAAAATTAGACAGGATGTCGACATCCTGCACATCACCCGTACCTTGGCCTTCAAGGAACCACCGAGCAAGTGAACATAATGGTGCATAAGCAGGAAACCGCATGACCAGATTTTTTATTACCCGACCAATATTTGCATCGGTCTTGTCCATGATCATCGTGCTGGCGGGACTCGCCGCAGCGGTGCAGCTACCGATCGCACAATATCCACAAATCGCCCCCCCCACCGTGGTGGTAACTGCCACCTTCCCTGGAGCAAGTGCGGAGACTCTCGCTAAAACTGTTGCTGCCCCTATTGAGGAGCAGCTCAGCGGTATCGAGGGACTGCTCTATTTTGATTCAAGCGCAGACTCTAGTGGCACATTGATCATCACCGCCACATTTGAGATTGGCACTGATATTGACCGAGCCACTTTCAATGTAAGTAACCGACTCAATATTGCGCTGCCACGCTTGCCTGATGAGGTCCGCCGTACCGGTATCGTGGTACAAAAACGCTCGACCGATCTTCTATTGGTCGTGATGCTGACCTCTAAAAATCAAAAACACAACCCACTCTTCCTGAGCAATTACGTCACTCTCAATGTACTAGATGAATTAAAGCGCACCAAAGGTGTCGGTGAAGCACGCATTTTTGGCGCACAAGACTATTCCATGAGAATCTGGCTCCGTACTGACCGCATGGCACAGCTGGGCATTACCACCAGTGACATTGCGGCAGCTATACAGACGCAGAATGCACAGTACGCCGCTGGCAAGATTGGGCAGCAGCCAGCACCTGATGATCAGCAATTGGTCTATACCGTCAGGGCCGAGGGTCGCCTGCTCGAACCCGAGCAATTTGGCAATATTATTCTGCGCGCCGATGGTCCACGTGGAGCGCTATATCTTAAAGATGTAGCACGGATTGAACTCGGTTCTCAAGACTACAACATACGCACCCTACTGAATGGAGAGCCGGGTGTCGGCATCCCAATTTACTTACAAATCGGATCGAATGCTCTGGATACTGCGCGCGCCATTAAAGTAAAAATGGATGAGCTCAAACACCGCTTTCCGGAGGGAATCGATTACGAGATCCCCTACGATACCAGTGATTTCGTAAAGGCTTCGATCGGGGAAGTAATCAAAACACTGGGAGAAGCGATGATCCTGGTGATTCTAGTAGTCTTTGTATTCCTGCAGAACTGGCGTGCGACATTAATTCCGATTATTGCGGTGCCCATTTCTCTCATCGGCACTTTTGCCGGTTTATGGATACTCGATTTTTCCATCAATACCTTGACACTTTTTGCCATGGTCCTTTCCATCGGTATCGTGGTGGATGATGCGATTGTCGTGCTAGAAAACATAGAACGATTAATGGCAGAAGAAAAACTCTCCCCAGTTGATGCAGCCATTAAAGCGATGCAACAGGTGTCCGGAGCGGTCATTGCAATGACCTTAGTCTTGGTTGCGGTATTTCTGCCGGTAGCGTTTCTAGGGGGTATAGCCGGCGAACTCTACCGTCAGTTTGCGGTAACACTAGCTGTAGCCGGGGTTATTTCTGGAGTAGTTGCACTGACCTTGACCCCAGCCTTGTGCGCACTACTGCTAAAGTCTGTGCACGGAACATCCCGCTTCTTCCAACCCTTTAACCATGGATTTGAGCGCGTTAGGAAGTTCTATGTTCACATGGTTGGTCTAACGCTTCGTCATACCATTATCGGCGCAGTGGCCTTTGTGATAGTGATTGGTGGTGTAGCTTATTTAATTAAGACCATCCCAGCTGGCTTTGTCCCGGCTGAAGACCAAGGATACGTCATAACTGCGGTCATCATGCCTGATGGTGCAACATTAAACCGAACCGTTAAAACTACTGATTCGATCCGGGCTACCATGGCAGAGGATCCGGCAGTCGCTTTCCAATTCGCCGTCAATGGATTTGATCTTTTTGGCGGTGGTAACAAGACTAATGCAGCAACCATGTTCGTCCGAATGACCGACTGGTCTGAACGCACGGCAACTGCTGATGATATCGTTAAAAAGCTTTTTGGCATCGGTATGATGCAGCCGGATGGTCTGGCCATCGCATTCAATCCACCCTCAATCAGTGGATTGGGGAATGCGGGTGGCTTTGAAGTCTATGTACAGAGCAGGGAAGACTCCGATCCACTGCGTCTGGCAAGCGTGGTCAATGACTTCATTGCAGCATTGAATCAAGAACCGAGACTGGCCGGCATTAATACTTTCTTCCGTCCGACAGTTCCACAATTATTTGTCGAAGTCGATGAAGCCAAAGCAATTTCGCAGGGTGTCGCCGTCGCCGATATTTATGCCACCTTGCAAAGCACGATGGGCTCCCTCTACATCAATGATTTCAACCGCTCTGGACGCACTTATCGGGTGCAATTACAAGCGGATGCCGAATACCGAATGAAACCAGAGGATCTAGGAAGAGTCTATGTGCGCGCACGTTCTGGTGCAATGATTCCATTGTCAGCCTTAAGCACAGTGACTGATGTCGTTGGCGCAGAACAATTGAATCGTTATAACGGGTTACTAGCTGCAAAGATATATGGTGGTGGCGCTCACGGTGTGAGTTCGGGTGACGCTATTGCAATGGTCGAAGAGATCGCCGAACGAAACTTGCCTGCTGGTTACCAGATCGCATGGACAGGTCAAGCGTACCAGGAGAAACGTACCGGCTCTGCCGCAGTCTTTGCCTTCAGCTTCGCCATTGTTATGGTATTCCTAATACTGGCCGCGCAGTTTGAAACCTGGGTATTACCATTAGCCGTCATCATGGCGGTACCTTTCGCAATGGCAGGCGCATTACTGGCAATATTGCTGCGCGACATGCCCAACGATATCTACTTCCAGATCGGTCTGGTGACATTGATCGGGTTAGCAGCAAAGAATGCGATTCTGATTGTTGAATTTGCAAGTCAAAAGATGAAACAAGGTATGCCGGTTGCTCAGGCGGCAATCGAAGCGGCGCAACTACGATTCCGTCCAATCGTCATGACATCGATGGCTTTTGTTCTGGGTGTAGTACCGCTGGTGATCGCCACTGGGGCAGGGGCGGCTGCACGTCGCTCCATGGGAACAGGAGTATTTGGCGGAATGTTACTGGCTACATTTGTAGCCACCATATTCATTCCACTATTCTTCGCCTGGTTCACACGTAAGCATGTACAACAACCTGCTGAAAAATCAGCGGAAGAGACCCAATGAAGCTGAAACCCAGTATATTGCTGGCGCTACTCAGCCTGCTGCTGTCCTCTTGCGCCATGGGACCCGACTATGCCCGTCCCAAGATCGAAATGGCCGATAACTTTCGTATGGCCGAGATAGAGGGAGAGTCGATTGCCAACCTCCCCTGGTGGGAGCTATTACATGACGAGCAGTTGCAACGTTTAATCCGACAAGCATTAGCAGAAAATAAGGACCTGAAACAGGCTGTCGCAAGCATGGAAGAGTTTCAGGCGCGCATATTCATGGCACGTTCAGATTTCTTACCTGGGATCAATGTAAGTACAAATGCCCCCGCTTTCGGTACTCTCGGTGGGTTTGTCGTACCAGGATTTCCGACACCATTTAGTTATTTCGGGCAAGGGACTCTGAACTGGGAGATTGATATTTGGGGCCGAGTCCGACGAGCCAATGAAGCAGCTCGTGCGGATTTACTCGCACGTGAGGAGAATCGCCGGGCAGTCGTCCTCACACTGGTGAGTGGTGTAGCGCAGTCCTATTTCGATCTTCTACAGCTTGATATGCAGCTAGAGATTACCCGTCGTACCTTGCTATCGTGGGAGGAAACAGTGGGTCTTTCCCAGCACCGCCTGCGCGGAGGCCTGATCTCCCGGCTCGATGCAGACCAATTTGAAGCAGAGCGTGCCAACGTATCTGCCAGATTGGCTGAGCTAGAACGCCAAGTAATTCAAAAAGAAAACGAACTAAACTTATTACTCGGAAAGAATCCGGCACCGATTTCACGTGGCCGTCTGCTGACGGATCAGGTGATACTGCCGGAAGTTCCTGCCGGACTTCCCTCTGATCTACTGCAGCGTCGTCCGGATGTCCTACAAGCGGAACAGACCCTAGCTGCTGCCACCGCTCGGATTGGTATGACCAAGGCTGCGCGCTTCCCGAGAATCACACTCACTGGCCTGCTCGGCGTTGCGAGCCCACGGCTAGCAAATCTACTCACCTCCGGTACTGAGTTTGGGATGGGGGGGGTTGGATTAGCCGGCCCGCTACTGAATGCACAGACCCTGGGCCATGAACAACGGGCAGTTGAGGCTCAGTCCAGGCGAGTATTAGCACAGTACGAGCTGACCATACTGACCGCCTTCAAGGAAGTCGAAGATGCGCTGGTAGCGGTACGCACAGCAAAAAGTCAGCGAAAGGCTCAGCAGGAGCAAGTCGACGCACTGCGATCAGCGCTACAAATAGCCCATCTACGTCACCAAGCAGGCATTACCAGTCATTTAGAAGTGCTCATTGCAAAGCGCAGCCTGTTCGCGGCTGAGACTGCTCGCATCAGTGCGCATCGACTGCACCTGGTATCGGTCGTGCAACTCTACAAGGCCTTGGGGGGAGGTTGGTCACCGGGATAAACAAGATACGAGTGGAATGCCTCAGTAGGAAATCCCCTAACGCATAAAGGGTCTGACACTCTCACCAAAAAATTCACGCATCATGAATTCTTCCAGCCCCGCGTTATCTTCGATGCGTGCCGATAGGACAACCACACGGTTAAGTCGAGGGGATTCCCAATTAAAGGTATCCTCGTGATACTGTCTTATCAGTTGAATCATCCTGCGAACGATAGCACGCTCCACATCACCATCTGGACCTGCTTGGACTTCAATTAATTCGAGACGAGAGCTGCTAGGGTCCGTGGTCCATCCCCGGAAAGTAAACTCGGCAGTCCTGGCCCCCATTCTGACAATTCTAAATATACCATTCGTACCTGGGGCCTGGAGATTGCGCTTAATATTGGCCATCCTGATCTCTTCTTCTGATGGCTGGCGGCCTGAAGTCGTCTCTTCAGTATTCTCACGCTCATCAAAATTCCCTGCTGCTCGTCGGCGCGCTCTGGCCTGATTGATGTAGGCCATCATATCCGTAGGAGCCTCCAAACTCCGATCTGAAGGAGGATTTGGTGGTGAGGGCTCGATCGGTCTGGGTTGAGTCTTCACTTGCGCTTGGGGGGTCTTGCGGGGGGAAGGAGCCGGCGACGAGTCCTGGTCCCGTTTTGATTCGGATAACTCTACAAAACGTGCTTCAATTGAAGGTGGCGTTAGAATCTCAACCTTAGGTGATTTTAAAAATAAGCCGAACCCAAAAATAATGGCTAACCAGATAGCAACCGCTAGCGGTACCGGCCACCAGAATCGAATCTCTAGTGATCTGGAGTGTGCTATATGTAGCGAATTATTTATGCTTCACCGCAATCAAAAACTGCTGTGCACCGGCAGTCCGAGCTTGCAACATCGCCTGCACTACAATCCCCTGTGGGGCTTCATGATCTGCTGACACGACTATCTTCTGTTGTGAGTCGTGCAACAACGGCTTGAGTGTCGCCGCTAGGGTTTCCAATGTGACAGAGGTCCTGTTGATAAAGATCTTGCTGTCGCTTGTTAGGGTCAGCGTCACTGGGGTATCTGCGCTGAGTTTTTCAGCCTCCCCCTGGGGCAGATTCACCTGCAGAGAATCAAGATTCTGCATTGACAACGATGCGAGCATGAATGTTGCCAACAGAAAGAACATCACATCAATCATCGGGATGATTTCAATGCGCCCTTTACGGACCTCCCTGGATTTACGCAGCTTCATGGCTACCATCCTGTGGATTCAAACGGATATGATCAATTAATCGCGTACCCAATCGCTCCATCTGGTCCATGGTTTGTGATTGCAAGCGAGAGAAGTAGTTGAATCCGAACAATGCCACCAGAGCAATCAGCAGTCCGACCACCGTTGCAATGAGTGCCTCAGCCACACCACCAGTCACCGCCGTCGGATTGACGATCCCCTCGCTACCAATCACCTGGAAGGCCCGCATCATCCCGACCACCGTTCCAACCAGCCCGAGCAAGGGCGCAGCGGTAACGATCGTCTCAAGAGCCCATAGCCTTCTAGCAAGATTGCTCTCGATCACTTGGGCCTCATCAGCGGCTCGTGATTCAATCCACCATGAGGGTTGATGCCGACTGGCGATCAGTACCTCAAAGAAACGCTTGTAATAGTGCCGATCATCCAGTCCTGAGAGGATTTTTTCTAGATCACCCCATTTGAAACCATAGGTTTCAACCAGATTTAGCAAGTCATGCGAGAGTCGAGCAAAGCGCCAGTAGAGAAAAGCTTTTTCTAGCATGATCGCCAGAGCGAGTATCGCCAGAAGCGATAGCGGCAAGATAATGATTCCGCCGAGTTTTAGTGTGGTCAACGTTTGATTCAGCTCTTCCATATTTATCTCCAAATTAGGGATATTCTCCCAACCACCGGTTGCTAACTAAAAAGGTTACTGATACCAGGATATGTTCCTAGCATGACTTAAACTGGAAATTCTACTCCCGTCCCAGAGTTAATAAATATTGGCGATTAGATCCTTGACCTAAGTTGGCAAGGATGAATGAATCTCACGATCATAGCAGTAGATTGTTACGCCCTCCCAGACTGAAGAAAACCACATCATTCAGAGCAAGAGGAAGTAAACAAGACATTCCCACATCGCCACCTATAATTAAAGCGTATCTAACAGATGATGAAGATGAATAACATAATTTCAGTACTTGTAATTGGGGCTGCATTCCTCTCGCCCACCTGCGCTTTGGCACAAGGCTCAGCATCAACTCAAGTGAGACGGTCCCGGCTCCTGCAGTGGAAATGGAACGTGGAAAAGTAGGTAAGGAAGATACTAAAAGGTAACAAAGCAGAAAACTCAAGAGTGAGTCTCGAGGAGATCACCGATGGGATGCCCTGGAGACAAGAATCGAGGGCTAGTCCGATCCGACTAAATCCTCAAGGAACATGGCAATCACTCGGGACCCCTCAAGTAACCCCCCTTAAAATGACCAAGAGAGATCTTTTAATGAAAAAATCTTTAATAACTACAGCATTATTAGCAATATCCTTCACCATCGCACCGATGGCAGAAGTATTGGCTGAGACAATGGGCCCCCTACTATCCGACAATAAGCAGGTGATTCCTTATCTACCGAAGGATGTAAAACTCACAGAGGGAGCAAGTTTCCGATGTGACGAAAATGGTAAAACGACAAAAATCGCCTCTGTCCATGGCCGCTGCATGAATTACAGGAGCGCTGGAACAGCCACATCATGGAGAGTCCGCTACATATACGAAGGACAGGCCGACCGCGTTTTCAAATACACAAAGAATGGCAATAGAGAGGTAGTGACGCCATGGGTTACATTTGATCCGGATGACAGCGATGTCTATGGGCCACCTCTATTTGTTTCTGCCGGGGCGAAACAACAGTTTGTAAGTAATAGAGATCCTAGCGGTACAGACAGTGCCAAAGCTTCTACAAATAGCTCTACACCATCTGTGGAATCCAAATCCCGCTCCGTCACAACGGTCGACTGTAGCAGACTGGATTCCTACTCAAAGATAGCCTGTGAAGCCGGCAACGCGAGCACACAGGAAGCGATCAAGAGTCTGCCTATCCCACAAACTATCGCTGCGCCAGACTGTAGCGGGCTAGGACCTTTCGCGAAGATTGCCTGCGAGGCGACCAATGCAGCGGCAATTGAAGCACTCAAAAGTCCTAGTAGGTAGCGACAGCAGAACTGCTATCCCCTTACCTCCTCACTTCCCGGCATCAGGCCGGGGGCTTCTTTCAACAAGAACTCTCTGAAGGCTTGAGCTACGCTGGAGAGGCGTTTGTTCTTCCGATGCACCACATGCCAGTGTCGAATAATGGGGAAGTCCTGAACGTCCAGCACCTTGAGACGGTTTGTTAGCAACTCTAGCTCGGCTGTATGCAATGACATGATCCCTAATCCCATACCCGCTTGAACCGCCTGCTTGATTGCCTCATTGGTATCCGTTTCCATCCCTCGGTTAATACTGATGTGGTGCGCCGCAAAAAATCGCTCCATCGCACCACGAGTTCCAGAGCCAGGCTCACGTACCAGGAAAGTTTCTTGCCCCAATCTTTTTACAGGAATTCTGTGCAGTTTGCACAGCGGATGATCAGGTGGAGCGATCACAACGAGCGGATTCTCCATGAATGATTCTGTGGCGATATCTTGGTTATCTGGGGGTTGACCCATAATCGCAAGATCGGTCACATTGTCGGCTAACTGCTTGAGAACAGTTTCACGGTTAGAAACGTTCAAACTCACCGTAACACCGCTATAGCGCTGACAAAATTTTGCCAGTAAATTTGGAGCAAAGTAATTGGCGGTACTCACTACGGAGATATTGAGCTTCCCACGCTCTAAACCTTTCAGCTCATCTAGCGCCAGCTCCATATCCGCCAGCTGCCCGGAGATACCACGGCTATAATGATTGAGTTCGTGGCCAGCATCGGTCAGAAAGATCTTCTTACCCATTTGCTCGAATAAGGGCAACCCGATGTTATCTTCCAACTGCTTAATCTGCATTGAAACTGCCGGCTGAGTTAGATAGAGCTCCTCGGCAGCACGCGAGAAACTCAGGTTACGGGCAACGGACTCAAATACTTTTAACTGCCTTAAAGTAACATGTAGCATCAGTTGGATAAACGCAAGTAATGATAAGCTTAATCTTATCATGATTATCATAATTATTAATTTGTTCTTATGGTTATCAGCCTATATAGTTCTACCTGAAACTCACAATTTGTCATGTTCGTAACACAATCTCCTTGCTTCTATTTCTGTAGAAATTGAGTGGGATTTAACTGGAGGAAAAGCGATGGCAGCGAAAACATATAATGCTGGTGTAAAGGAATATCGGCACACCTATTGGACGCCAGATTACACCCCACTGGATACCGACCTTCTGGCTTGCTTCAAGATCACCCCTCAGGCCGGTGTGCCCCGTGAAGAGGTCGCAGCAGCAGTTGCTGCAGAATCTTCCACCGGCACCTGGACCACGGTCTGGACCGATCTGCTGACCGACTTAGATTACTATAAAGGCCGCGCCTACCGGATCGAGGATGTACCGGGCGATGACACCTGCTTCTATGCTTTCGTTGCATACCCGATCGACCTCTTTGAAGAGGGTTCCGTTGTTAACGTGCTAACCTCTCTGGTGGGTAATGTGTTTGGATTCAAGGCGCTGCGCGCTCTACGCCTTGAAGATATACGCTTCCCAATTGCCTATGTGAAGACCTGTGGCGGCCCTCCGACCGGCATTCAGGTTGAACGTGATCGCTTCAACAAATATGGTCGTGCGTTGCTAGGCTGCACTATCAAGCCTAAGCTCGGTCTATCCGCAAAGAACTATGGCCGTGCAGTCTACGAGTGCCTGCGCGGTGGCCTAGACTTAACCAAGGACGATGAAAACGTCAATAGCCAACCTTTCATGCGCTGGCGTGATCGCTTTGAATTCGTGGTAGAGGCTTGCCAAAAAGCCGAACGTGAAACCGGCGAACGCAAGGGTCACTACCTGAACGTAACCGCACCGACCCCAGAAGAGATGTACAAGCGTGCTGAATTTGCTAAGGAACTGGGCGCGCCGATCATTATGCATGACTACTTGACCGGTGGCTTAACCGCCAATACAGGTCTAGCTAACTGGTGCCGTAACAATGGCATGATGCTGCACATTCACCGTGCCATGCACGCGGTGCTCGACCGCAACCCCCACCACGGCATTCATTTCCGCGTATTGACCAAGATACTCCGTCTGTCAGGTGGTGACCACCTGCACTCAGGCACCGTGGTCGGTAAATTAGAAGGTGACCGTCAGGCCACACTCGGCTGGATCGATACCATGCGCGACAAGTTCATCAAGGAAGATCGCAGCCGTGGACTGTTCTTTGATCAGGACTGGGGCTCCATGCCGGGTGTATTCCCTGTTGCTTCCGGTGGGATTCATGTCTGGCACATGCCAGCACTGGTTGCCATCTTTGGTGATGATGCTTGCCTACAGTTCGGTGGTGGGACGCTCGGACATCCATGGGGTAACGCAGCCGGTGCAGCAGCCAACCGCGTCGCACTTGAGGCCTGTGTAGAAGCTCGCAATCAAGGTGTAGAGATAGAGAAGGAGGGCAAAGATATTCTAACTAAAGCAGCCGCTCATAGCCCAGAGCTTAAAATCGCCATGGAAACTTGGAAAGAGATTAAGTTCGAGTTCGATACGGTCGACAAGCTGGATGTAGCCCACAAGTAAATACTTACAGGGCGAATTCGATCAGAGATCTGGTTCGCCCTACAACCCAATTCAAGGAGTGAGTCATGAGTGAAGTGATTGATTATAAATCCCGCGTAAGCGACCCAGCCAGCCGTAAGTTCGAGACCTTTTCCTACCTGCCTGCGATGTCGAAAGACGGCATCAAGAAACAGGTGGAGTATCTGGTAAAGAAAGGCTGGAACCCTGCGATTGAGCATACTGAACCACAGTACATCATGGATTCATACTGGTATATGTGGAAGCTGCCCATGTTTGGTGAAACCGATGTGGATCATGTGCTGGCTGAAGCTGATGCTTGCCACAAGGCCAACCCAGATAACCATGTCCGTCTAATTGGTTATAACAACTTCAACCAATCCCAAGGCACAGCCATGGTGATATACCGCGGCAAGACTGTCTAGGCAGCGGTAAGGTTGCCCCAAGCCCCCGCTGCCCGAAAGGGTCGGGGGCTTTTGTTTATCTGCAAAAAAATGATATCCAGGAGCCCATCATGAGCGAGATTATCGAACAGTATAGAGTCACCAAAGAGCCCTACTACCGAGCCGTTGCAGATGAGGTGGAGCTGTATGAGGCAGCCTATTCTGTACGTATGCCGATGATGCTTAAAGGTCCGACCGGTTGCGGCAAGACCCGATTCGTCGAGTACATGGCATGGCGGCTTAAAAAACCACTGATTACAGTGGCCTGTAACGAGGATATGACGGCTTCCGATCTGGTCGGGCGTTTCTTACTCGATGCGCAAGGCACGCGCTGGCAGGATGGTCCACTCGCTGTTGCAGCTCGTTATGGCGCAATCTGCTACTTAGATGAAGTGGTCGAAGCGCGGCAAGATACGACCGTCGTGATCCACCCATTGACTGATAACAGACGCGTACTCCCACTGGAGAAAAAGGGCGAACTGATTCATGCCCATAATGATTTCCAACTGGTGATCTCTTATAACCCCGGCTACCAGAGTCTGATGAAAGATCTAAAACAATCGACCAAGCAGCGCTTCGGTGCGATGGACTTTAATTATCCAGATCATGCCACCGAGATGGAGATTGTGACCCATGAGACAGGAGTGGATGAATCGGTGGCTGATAAGCTGGTCTCAATTGCTGAACGTGCACGTAACCTTAAAGGACATGGCCTGGATGAAGGTATCTCTACACGGATGCTGATTTATGCTGGGAGCCTGATCGCCAAGGGAGTTAGCGCTCCCTCCGCTTGCCGTATCGCACTCGTTCGACCGATCACCGATGACCCTGATATGCGTGATGCACTGGATGCAACCGTAACAACTTTTTTCTAGTATTAGCGTTATAGCGATACAAAGAGCGCAGAAGACCGACATGGCTATTAATCCCGATGATTACAAAGAACTACTGGAAGACCTAGAGCCAGAGTCTGTCGCCTTGTTGCATGTGACATGGCCTGAAGCTACAAAGGTATTCTCTCCGCGTGGCCTGGATAATTATCTGAAGGGAGCCTCTGCGTTGCGGGGTCTTGGACGCGGACGCGGGGTCGTCGACGCATGGATCAATGAGGCTCCACAGGTCGCTAAAGAGGTGGGCGAGGATGTTGTGGGTGATCTGGCAACAGCAGCCCTGACACTTGCTTCAAGAACCTCCGGTGCAGTCATCGAACTCGTTCTCGCAACCGCACCCACCGCAGCCAAGCGCCTGGGCGATGCGCAACTATTTCAACAGTACCTACAATTCCTCAACACACTGATCGCTCAAGCACCTCGCGGTGTTCGGCCCATGCTGGATAAGCTGGATGTGCTGTTTGGACAACTGACTCTAGGGGGCCTCCGTCGCTGGGCATTGTGGGGGGCTCATGCACACCGCACGAACTATGAAGAGCAGATTAAGTATTTCAGCCTAGATTCTAAGGAATCTATCGCAGTACTACAGAGGGAGCGGAAAGGAACTCTGTTCGTGGATGTACAACGCCGTATCAACATGTATCTACGTGCACTATGGGCGCGTGATTTTTTCATGAAGCCGACCTCCGGTGACTATGAAACGCGAGAGGGCTACAAGCCCTTTATCGAGGATTATTTCATCCACCTACCGGATGCTTATGACGCTCATGGGACCACCCCTGCTAGCGAAGTTTATCGAGCGGCGGCAGTCCATGCTGCCGCACACTTGGTCGAAACAAAGAGTCCAATCTCTGCTGAATCACTCAATCCTCTGCAGATGGCGGTGATCTCGGTGATTGAGGATGCTCGCGTGGAAGCACTCTCGATCAGACGATTCCCCGGACTGCGACAGACCTGGGCGGCATTACACAGCGCCACACCATTAATGAACGTCAGTACCGGTGACTATCTCAACCGACTGGCACGTGCGCTGATTGATCCATCCTACCAAGATAACGATGACTGGGTAACCGAGGGCCGACTACTCTTCTCTCAGTCCCAAGACAGACTCGATAGCCACCACATATCTTGGGAGATTGGTGTTCAGTTAGCGCACAAGATCAAGGACAAAAAAATTCCATTTAACCCTCGGACTGACCAGCTGACAGCCCCCTACCTGGATGACAACCGCTACTTCTGGGAGTTCGAGGAGTTCGATCTTGAGAAGTCACAATCTGCCGGCCATGACACGCCCAAACAGTTGCGTAAATACGTCAATGTAATGGAATTTGCAAACGAGGTGGAGGTCGAAGGCGCTGGAGATGATGCGCAGGAAGTCTGGGTTATGGGAACAGAGCTGTTCCCCTATGAGGATGCTGGCATTTCCTACAATGAATTAGAGGGTAAAGAGCCGGTATCGCAGCCCTATCATTACTCCGAGTGGGATTACCAGATCCAGTTGGAGCGCCCGGCCTGGGTAACGGTTCAAGAGAAACGCGCCAAGTCTGGGGATACACAGCTGATTGATGATATCGCCACACAATACAAGCGCGAGATCTCACGTATGAAATTTCTACTGGATGCAATGCAGCCACAGGGCGTACAACGTATTCGTAAGCTAGAAGATGGTGATGAGATCGATCTTAATGCGGCCATCTCCTCCATGATCGACATGCGAATGGGGGTACAACCGGATTTGCGTTTCATGATGCGCTCAGTCAGAAAGATTCGTGATATCTCAGTCCTAGTGCTGCTTGATTTGTCCGAATCCACCAATGAGAAAGTTGCTGGGCAAGAACTCTCGGTGCTGGACCTTACCCGTCAGGCAACGGTACTGCTGGCTGATGCGATTAACAAGATCGGAGATCCCTTTGCTATCCATGGTTTCTGTTCAGATGGTCGACACGATGTAGAGTATTATCGCTATAAGGACTTTGATCAGCCTTATACTGAAATACCCAAAGCTCGTTTGGCGGGAATGACCGGGCAACTCTCGACACGGATGGGTGCAGCCATTCGACATGCCAATCACCATCTCAAGCTACAGCGTTCGGCCAAAAAACTATTATTGGTGATCACGGATGGCGAACCAGCAGATGTGGATGTACGTGACCCACAGTATCTACGTTACGACACCAAGAAGGCGGTAGAAGAGGCGGGGCGCTGCGGTGTCATCACTTATTGCATGAGCCTCGATCCACGCGCCGACCAATACGTATCACGTATATTCGGTGCAAAGAATTACATGGTGGTGGACCATGTGGAACGATTACCCGAGAAATTACCATTACTTTATGCAGGGCTGACCCGATGACAATACAACATTATGCAGGGATCGACCAAGACGAAAATGGGGGCCTGACACATCTCGGCCGGGTGGTACGTGATGCCTGGGTATTTGGCATCCTGCCAGAGTCAGAGACCTGCGCCGGATGGGATGGTTCACAGATGCAGAACCTGTATGAGCAGGTCTATGCCGCTTGGGGACCCTATGCACATCTCCCTAGCCGATTACCAGATGATCTTCAACAAAAGCATGCGACACTCTATGCTCAGGCTGTGGTAACCGCTAAGAATGAGGGCTGGGATGCGGAGCTCGGAGAGGATGAATAGTTACAAGGATCTAGTTTCGAGATAAAGGAAACTGGATCACACTCGCCGGCCCATCATTCTTCGACTTGCTGGCCAGTGCCTGTAGCGCACGCGGAAATTCTGTTTGCAGCCGTGCCATGATGTTCGACTGCCCCTGTCGATAGTAGACGGCTTCGTACTCTACTGGTTGATCTAGAGAGATACGCGCCTGCGGCCTGAATTTACGCCAAGCGATGTCAACCCAGCACTTGCGTTCTCCATCTAAGAATACAAATTCTTCATCATCCAGGATGGCCAGATATTGCATTGTTCGAATGGGAACGAATAACTCGTGTGATGCACTGTTAGCAAGCAGCGTAATGGCCAGATTGTAGGTGGTAGCAGGCAGATGTCTGGACTCATGACTGACTTCCTGATCGCGGTAACAGGTTATCTCCATTCTTGCTGATCCTTCTAGATGCTGATCTTTAGATTGTATAGCGACAAATAAGAAAACGGTACACCCAGATTCTCAAAACTTTCCTGGAAGTAAAGTGATGCGCCCCACCCGTTTCGAAAAACCGGAAGCCAGTCGCAATGACTGGCAAGTCATCCGAACCCTTCTACCTTATCTATTGGAGTTTAAGGGCCGGGTTGCCTTGGCACTGATACTGCTGGTGATGGCTAAATTTGCCAGTGTCGCTGTTCCTCTGGTGTTAAAGGAAATCGTCGACGCTCTTGACCAGCCGCGAGCCATGCTCGTGCTGCCGGTACTGCTGCTGCTGGGTTATGGAGGGCTACGCCTTTGCAGTACGCTATTCGGTGAATTACGAGATGCCGTATTTGCCAAGGTCACTCAGCGCGCCATCCGACGGGTGGCGTTCAGGGTATTCGGTCATCTGCATGCATTATCTCTAAGATTCCACCTGGAACGTCAGACCGGTGGAGTATCTCGCGATATCGAGCGCGGCACCCGTGGCATTTCTTTTCTGCTGAATTTCATGCTGTTCAATATCTTGCCGACGCTGCTTGAGATTGGATTGGTCGCGGCAATCCTTCTCTCTAAATATGATATTTGGTTCTCGGTGATCATCTTTGTCACGCTGGTAGCTTATATCGCGTTCACACTATTCATTACAGAGTGGCGCATGATCTTCCGCCGAACAATGAACGATATGGACTCAAAGGCCAATACCCGAGCCATTGACAGCCTTCTCAATTATGAAACAGTCAAATACTTTGGTAACGAGTCGTGGGAGGCACGTCGGTACGATGAACATATGCAAAAGTGGGAGGTTGCAGCGGTTCGGAATCAAACTTCCCTCGCCGCACTTAATGCGGGCCAGAGTGCCATCATCGCGATCGGGGTCACACTTCTAATGCTGCTAGCCGCCGATGGAGTGGTCAAGGGCAGCATGTCTCTCGGCGATCTGGTGCTGGTGAATGCCTTTATGTTGCAGTTGTATATGCCCCTGCACTTCCTCGGATTTGTTTATCGTGAGATCAAGCATTCCCTGGCAGACATGGAAAAAATGTTCAGCCTGCTCGCAGAAAACGAAGAGATCAAGGATAAGCCTGGCGTAAATGATCTCATCACGGGGAAAGGGGCCATTCGGTTCGATCGGGTGAATTTCAGCTATGAGCCTAACCGTCAGATTCTGTTTGATGTGAGCTTCGAGATTCCGGCCGGATGCACGGTTGCCGTGGTTGGACAGAGCGGCTCCGGAAAGTCTACCCTGGCACGCATACTCTTCCGTTTTTATGATGTGTCAGAAGGATGCGTCCTGATTAATGATCAGGACATCCGAGATATCACCCAGAAGAGTTTACGATCAGCCATTGGCATTGTTCCTCAGGATACGGTGCTGTTCAATGACAGCATTTATTACAATATTGCATACGGACGGCCTGATGCAACCCGTGAAGAGGTATTCGAGGCCGCAAAGTCTGCACACATCCATACCTTCATCGAGGGCCTTCCTGATCAGTATGAAACGACTGTAGGAGAGCGTGGGCTCAAACTCTCCGGAGGAGAGAAGCAGCGCGTTGCAATCGCCCGTGCAATATTGAAGAATCCAAGGATTCTCATATTTGATGAGGCCACCTCAGCGCTAGATTCAAAATCTGAAAAGATCATACAGTCAGAACTCAAACGTATTGCCGCGGATAGAACCACCCTCACCATCGCCCACCGACTCTCTACCATCGCCGATGCCGATCAAATTCTGGTCATGGATAAGGGAAGCATCATCGAGCGTGGCACCCATCGTGAACTGCTCGCATTTAACGGCAGCTATGCACATATGTGGGAACTACAGCAGCAGGAAGAGCAGACACTGCTACAATTAAAAAGAGAGGGTGCAGATAAAGGTTGAAATGAGCTAGGAAAGTAACGTTATTCCGGAGGGAGATTCCACAGATTTCCTCTACAATTGGAATATAAACTTGCTCTATCTATCTATTTTTGATAACTTATCTTAGATTCTCAATAAGTCCGTGTACAGCGGATCGCTTTCTTACAATGGAGCAAGAAAAATGAACAGAGCCATCCTTGCGCTGGTCGTCATGCTTGCAGTCACCGGAAGTGCTTTTGCACAGAAGGGTGATCTAACCCTCAAGTCCCGTGCTGCGCTCATTTTTGATGCTCAGCAGGGTCACGCCATCTATAGTAAGAATACCGATACCGTTATGCCGATCGCATCCATTACCAAGCTGATGACAGCGATGGTGGTTCTAGATGCGCAGCTACCCTTGTCCGAAGAGATCACTATCGACTCTGCCGATATTGATGTCCTCAAGAATACACGTTCCCGCTTGAAGGTGGGATCCAGCCTGACACGTCAGCAGTTGCTAAGGTTAGCACTCATGTCATCTGAAAACCGTGCAGCCGCAGCGCTAGGCCGAGCCTACCCCGGCGGTATCGAAGCATTCGTCTCAGCGATGAATAACAAGGCATTTGAGCTTGGTATGGGGAATAGTCGCTTCGTCGACTCCACCGGACTCAGCAGTGCCAATGTTTCTACCGCTCGTGATCTGGTGAAGATGGTTGAGGCTGCCCATTTCTATGAAGTCATCCGCGAGTTTTCTACTACCACCTCACATGCACTCGATTCACCGGATTATCGACGAGGCCTGAAATATACCAACTCTAATAATCTGGTAAATAGTGGTCAGTGGCAGATCGGCGTGTCAAAGACCGGCTTTCTAAGTGCAGCCGGTCGTTGCCTGGTGATGCAGGCGAATATCACTGGTAAGCCGGTGATCATCGTTCTGCTGGATTCAAACGGGAAGAAGACCCGTATCGGTGACGCCATCCGTATCAAGCAGTGGATGGAAGCGAGTCTCGCTCGCAAACGTAGCAGTTAACTGATCCTAGCGGCAGTAGTAGTAGTTAATGCACTGCCGGTCTAGACAACTCAGAGTAATAGGAATGCGAGGACTGCAATCAAGGTAGGTGGCAGTGCCGCAACCAGCAGACCCAATGGATGGATCGATTCATCCTCGAAAGACCCCTTGAGGATAGAAAATCCTGCCGGGTTTGGGGCATTGGCAATCACTGTCAGCCCCCCACCCGTGACCGCCCCTGCAACGAGCGCATACTTAAACTCGGCAGTCGGCGCATCCATCAACGAACCCAGATAAGTCAATGCCGCATTGTCAGTGATCGCGGTGAGTAAGGTCGCCCCAAAATAAAGTGTCGTGCTATCCATCCCTGACAGCAAGGGCTGCAACCACCATTTCTGCTGCCCCCCCAGGACGACTAAACCCGCCAAGAAGAAAGCAACCAGTAACCCCTCACGCAGGATCAGTCGGTCCTGGAAGCGCTCATAAGCATGGGCAAATCCCAGAAAGAACAGCAGTAGCCCCATGAAAACCACCGGATAATGGGCAAAGACCACCACCCCGATCAGGAACAACAGGTGGACGCAGACCACTGGCAGAGGAACACTGGTTTTTTCAGAGGGTTTCCCTCCCTGCATATTGGATAACTCACGTTGAAACAGCAGTGTGACCACCAGCGCATTTAACAACACCGCCAGCGCCGCCTTCCAACCAAAAGTAGTAAACATAAAGGTGATATCCCATCCCCACTTACCGGCCACCATCAATACTGGCGGTGCGGCATACGGCGTCAGCGTCCCACCGATCGAGATATTGACGAACAACACACCGAGAGTGGCATACTTGAACTTAGTCGAGATTCCATTCGAGTAATAGCGTTCAAACAGAATCAGTGCAGCCAGTGTCATGGCTGCAGGCTCAGTGATGAAGGAGCCCAGTAAAGGTACAAATGATAATGTAATGAAGTAGAAGGCCTTCTCACGTGAGCATGGAATGACACGTGCAATCGTCTCGACACTGTTCTTCGCAAATTGCAGAATCGGCCTACTGCCCGCAATCACCATGATAACGAATACGAACATCGGTTCAATGAAGCTCTGTCGATCAAGGTAGGCGATCGCGGCGAGCTTCCCGTCTATAGACATCATCGCCACAATCAGTACCATCGCCCAGAATCCAAAGACCACTTCGACCTCTCCCAGCAGGTGCCAGACACCGGCATGAGAGGGTTGTGTGTGGGCCAGGTGCTCGAAGAACTTGGTCGAGAATGTATGGATAACCGCGATACCGAAGAGCGCGGCACCGATGATTTCTAATGCGGCAGGATTCATTTACACGTGACCACTATGGTTTTTGAAAACCGGTCAATGGGTGATTGCCCAGCAGGACAGACTGATCGATTGAGCATGGAAGGTATGATACGTGAAAGTTTCAGGTTCTGGAAACGACGGCGGCACAGCTGCTATCGCCAAGCTTGGCTCATCACTTGCTAATCACCCTCGACGGTTAATCTGTTTTGTGGCCATCCCTCTTATCTCTGACCGGTATACGCCAGATGAAGACCAATAGGACAATTCCCAGGGTGGCCATCAACAACTGCTGCCAAGGCTGAGGTAGCAGCAGAATAGAGATACCGAATGAGATCACCATCATTAGATAGATCCAGCGCTTGACCCGAAGGGGGATGCTACGATGCTCATGCCACTCCCGAATGATCGGGCCTGCGAAGCGGTTACTGAGCAAGCGATCATGGAACCGTTCGGAACTGCGAGCGAAACAGGCAGCAGCCAAGAGTATGAAAGGGGTCGTGGGAAGTACTGGCAATACCACACCCAATACAGCCAACACCAGTGCGGCAATACCCAGTGTTAAGTACAGAATACGCACCATGCGTGAATCATGCGGACGAAACGAGCCCGTCCCACGTTCAGTCGGCTGATTTTTCTCCTCTAAATCTCCCTGCATATCCGTCCCTTCAGTCTAATGAGCAACATCAAGCCGGCCTTGACCGGACTGTGATGACGGACTAAACATAGCGAGTATAATATGCAAGCGCTCTAGAATTTGGAATGCCAACCCCTTACCAAATCAATCCTAATCGGGTGTGACGTCCTTTTAGGCGGAGAAGATCCGATTGAAGATGGAATCGTAGCTCAATCATGATTTAATGATCTAAATTTATATTCTGAGGTGAACATGACTAAATTAAATACCCTTCTTAATCTGAGTCTATTGGTGGTGAGCATGACTCTACTACCCCAGGTCGCATACTCTCAAGACAAACCCGGAGTGACCGGTGTGACAGAGCTCGTCATGACCGATATCCTCAAAGGAAATGGGGCAGAAGCAACCGTTGGATCAATGGCTGAGGTTCATTATACCGGCTGGCTTTTTGACCCATCCGGCCCATTGAATAAAGGTAAGAAGTTTGACAGCTCACGCGATCGTAGCGGCCCCTTCTCATTTCTATTAGGGGCGGGTCGGGTGATCAAGGGATGGGATAAGGGTGTTGTTGGGATGAAGATTGGTGGAAGACGGATGTTGATTGTGCCCCCCTCTATGGGTTATGGCTCCACCGGTGCAGGAGGTGTCATCCCACCGAATGCAACTCTAATCTTTGATGTTGAACTCCTCAGCCTACGCCAAGGTCCGACGCACTAAGCAGCAAGGATACGTCATACACAGTAGCGAGTACGGCACGGTCAGGGGAGCGTCATGAAAATACACGAGTACCAAGCCAAGGAAATTCTACGTGGATTTGGTGTCTCTACACCTCTCGGAATCCCCTGCCATAGCGTCGATCAAGCAGTATCTGCTGCCACTCAACTGGGTGGCAGCACTTGGGTCGTCAAGGCACAGATACATGCAGGTGGTCGTGGCAAGGGCGGAGGGGTGAAGGTCGCGAATTCACTCGACGAAGTCAGTCAGATTGCTACGAAGATGCTCGGAATGACCCTGATCACACACCAGACCGGTGTGCAGGGACAAGTCGTTCGAAAACTCCTGATCGAGCAGGGTGTCGATATCAAGAAGGAGCTCTATATCGGAATGGTGGTAGACCGTACCAACCAGCGGGTATGCCTGATGGCGAGCTCTGAGGGTGGGATGGACATTGAACAGGTCTCCGCTCATACCCCTGAAAAAATTCATAAGGTACTGATTAATCCGCTCACAGGATTGGATGATCAGGATGCTGCCAACATCGCTCGCAAGATTGGTATTGCTGAATCCGCACTCCCTGAGGCTCAATCCTTTCTACACAATTTATACCAAACCTTTGACGGAACCGATGCATCACTGGTTGAAATTAATCCATTAATAATTGACGCCGATAATCATATCCTCGCGCTCGATGCAAAAATGAATTTCGACGATAACGCGTTATTTCGTCACCCCGAGATCGCCGCCTTGCGCGATCTAGACGAGGAGGACCCGTCTGAGATCGAAGCATCCAAGTACGATCTGTCTTACATCTCCCTAGACGGTAATATCGGATGTTTGGTCAATGGCGCAGGCCTGGCAATGGCGACCATGGACATCATCAAGCTCTATGGCGGCAGTCCTGCTAACTTTCTAGATGTCGGCGGTGGCGCCACAGCTGAGAAGGTGGCAGAAGCCTTCAAGCTGATGCTGCATAACCCAAATCTGCAAGCCATCCTGATTAACATATTCGGCGGCATTATGAAGTGCGACGTGATTGCGGAGGGGGTAGTGGCAGCCGTTCGTGAAGTCAGACTCAGCGTTCCTCTGGTGGTCCGTCTTGAGGGGACCAATGTGGATCTCGGCAAAAAAATACTCGCTGAATCTGGGCTGCCCATCATCTCAGCCAGCAATATGTCAGATGCTGCAGAAAAGGCCGTCACCGCAGCAAGGGGGGTCTAGATATGCCTATCCTGATCAATAAGAATACCCGTGTCATGACTCAAGGCATGACCGGCAAGACCGGGCAATTTCATACCCGTATGTGCCGAGACTATGCCAATGGAAAGAATTGTTTTGTTGCTGGAGTGAACCCTAAAAAACCCGGTGAGGATTTTGAAGGGATTCCGATCTATGCAACCGTTGCTGAGGCGAAAAAGGCCAGTGGAGCAACCGTCTCCGTAATTTATGTACCACCCCCATTCGCCGCAGCCGCGATTGATGAAGCGGTCGAGGCTGAAATGGATCTGGTCATCTGCATCACTGAAGGAATCCCGGTACGAGATATGCTACGCACTCGATACAAGATGCAGGGCCGAAAGACCCGTTTGATAGGGCCTAACTGCCCCGGAATCATCACCCCAGACGAGATCAAGATCGGGATCATGCCCGGACACATTCATAAAAAAGGTCGCATCGGTGTGGTCTCTCGATCAGGCACCCTGACCTATGAAGCGGTATCTCAATTGATGGAGCAGGGACTAGGCCAGTCGACCTGTATCGGTATTGGGGGGGACCCGGTAAATGGATTAAAACACCTTGATGTGATGCAACTCTTCAATAACGATGATGAGACCGATGCGGTTGTGATGGTGGGCGAGATCGGCGGTTCAGATGAGGAGGACTGCGCACGGTGGGTCAAGGATCATATGCAAAAACCAGTGGTCGGATTTATTGCTGGTGTGACCGCTCCGGCGGGTAAGCGTATGGGTCATGCTGGCGCCATCATTTCTGGCGGCAAGGGAACGGCTGCGGAAAAGATTGCAGTGATGGAAGAGTGCGGGATTCGGGTGACGCGTAATCCTGCAGAGATGGGAAAGCTACTCAGATCAATCTTGCCATAATCAGACTCGTGTGATGACCGTCTTGAAATGACCCTGATCTCGATTATCTTCGCACTCCTTCTAGAGCAATGGCGTCCGGATCAGCGTTACAATCAGGCCGTATTACTCGTCTCATCCTACACCGACTCACTAGAACGTCACTTCAATACTGGGGTCAGTCGTCATGGCATCGCGGCATGGTTTGCTGCAGTGACCCCACTGATTCTCATCACAGGGTTGATCTATTACCTTCTTCTGAATTTGAGCCCCGTACTGGCATGGATTTGGAATGTATTAGTTCTTTATTGCACCATGAGTCTTCGTCAATTCAGTCGACCATTTGCAGAAATTAACCAGTCGCTGAAGGAGGGCGACCTGCCTCGTGCGCGAGAGTTACTGCGTCAATGGAGCGGATTACCCGCCGATGAACTCAGCAGTAACATGATTGCTCGGGTCGCAATTGAGTTGGGTCTGGTTCATTCGCACCGGTACCTGTTCGGTGTGATTGTATGTTTTGTGTTACTGCCTGGTCCGATGGGCGCGGTGCTGTATCGTCTCGCAGACTTCCTGAGCGAGCGTTGGGGGGGGCATCCGGGAGATGAGTCAGGAGAGTTCGGTCAATTCGCTGCAGGTGCATTCAAGATTATAGACTGGCTCCCTTCAAGACTGACCGCGGGGAGCTTTGCCATCGCGGGTAACTTTGAAGATGCAGTTTATTGCTGGCGAGCACAGTCCGAATCATGGGTGAACCATTCACAGGGAATCATCCTTGCCAGTGGTGCAGGTGCACTGGGGGTTCGGTTAGGAGATTCGCTGCAGGAGGTCGGTTCTGAACACTACCGGCCGGAATTAGGGATCGGAGAAGAGGCCGATACTGATTTTTTACAAAGTGCCACAGGCCTTATCTGGCGAGCACTGGTCTTATGGATAATGCTATTGTTGCTGATAGGAATTGCAAATTGGGCGGGATAGGGTTTAAGGTTAACCAGAGTTCCATTCTTTTGATCATCGTGATCCTTCTCGTTTCAATGGTCACGAGGCTCTCATGAAACATTTAATCGTATTGGCCTTGTGCTGCTACACATCGGCCGTGTTCGCTCAGCAGACCGGACAATACTCTTCCACCCCACCCGGTTTATCCATCGCCGCCAAGGCATACATCCTGACTGACTTTCAGAGTGGACAGACTCTTGCCAGCTTGAATATCCATGACCGTATTGAGCCCGCCTCTCTCACCAAGGTCATGACGGCTCATGTTGTTTTCTCAGCCATCAAGCAAAAACGGATCACACCCACTCAAAATGTACCGGTGTCAGAGCGTGCCTGGCAGACATCGGGTTCACGCATGTTCATCGAACCCAATCGACCGGTCACCGTCGACGAGCTGATACGTGGCATGATTATTCAGTCTGGCAATGATGCATCGATCGCACTGGCGGAGGTCATCGCAGGTTCGGAGGATGCTTTCTCACAGATGATGAATAACGAGGCACAACGTATGGGAATGAAGAATACCCACTTCGCTAATGCCACCGGACTACCCCATCCTGATCACTTTACGACTGCCTACGATCTGAGCTTACTGGCTGCAGCCATGATCAGAGACTTCCCTGAACACTACCCGATCTATTCAACTCGAGACTACACTTACAACAAGATCACTCAACCTAACCGGAACCGCCTCCTCTGGCTTGATCCACATGTGGACGGTCTCAAGTCCGGTCACACTCAGGCCGCGGGATACTGCCTGATCACTTCCGCCAAGCGGAATGAAAGGAGACTCATCTCTGTCGTGATCGGGACCAGCTCCGACAATATGCGGGCAATGGAGAGCCAACGACTGTTAAACCACGGATTTCAGTTCTACGATACCGTGCTTCTGTATCGGAAGGGCCAAGAGGTGACCAGCATACCCCTGTGGAAGGGGTCACAGAGCATGCTCAAGGCAGGCTTCGGGAGGGATCTTTACTTCACTCTTCCCAGAGGACAAAACGATAAAATGAAGGCCACGATGGAGTACCAAAAACCCCTCACCGCACCGATCAGTGCGGGGCAGCGAGTCGGATCAGTCAAGATTTCAATCGATGGAAAACTCATGTCCGAATACCCGCTAGTGGCGCTCGAGGGAGTGAGTATCGGCAACATTTTTAGCCGGACTTGGGATAGCATACGGCTACTGATTAACTAATATTTCAACCTAGCAATCTTCAAGGATTTAGTATGATTTATCTGAATGGCGAGTTCATGCCCATCGAGGAGGCACGTATTCCGGTGCTGGATCGGGGATTCATTTTCGGGGATGGCGTGTACGAAGTAATCCCGGTGTATTCACGAAGACCATTCCGTCTGGCAGAGCATCTGAACCGATTGCAGGATAGTCTCGACGGTATTCGTATCACAAACCCACACACCAATGACGAGTGGGGATCCCTGTTGAGTCGGATCATCGCTGACAACGAGGGTGATGACCAGTATATCTATTTGCATATCACTCGCGGTGTTGCCAAGCGTGATCATGCCTTCCCCAAGGGGGTATTGCCGACGGTCTTCATCATGAGTAATCCACTCATGACTCCCCCAAAGGAACTTCTTGCCACCGGTGTCGATGCCATCACCGCGATCGATAACCGCTGGCTGCGTTGCGATATCAAGGCGATCTCGCTACTACCGAATGTCTTACTAAGACAGATGGCGGTCGATGTCGGTGCTGTTGAGACCATCCTGATTCGTGAGGGATTCATGACCGAGGGTGCTGCCAGTAATATCTTTGTGGTGAGGAATAACGCTCTGATCGCCCCCCCCAAGAACCACTTGATGCTGCCTGGTATTACCTACGATATCGTACTGGAGTTAGCGGCTGAGAATGGCATTCCCTACGAGGTGAGGAAAGTCTCTGAGTATGAGGTACGTAGCTCACAGGAGTTACTGCTGACCTCATCGACCAAGGAGATCATGCCCATCACACGTCTTGATGGGAAGACTGTGGGTGATGGTACCCCTGGAAGCATGTTCAAAAAGCTGTACCAACTCTATCAAACTTACAAGAATACGGTGATGCGTGGCGACACCAACAACCATTAATACGCAATCAACAATGCCGTCTGAGAACGACATAACCGAGACAGATTCACTGATCGAGTACCCCTGCGAATTCCCCATTAAGATTATGGGTCGTTCAGATGTATTATCGGATAAGGTCTCTCTGAGTCATCAGAACGACCCTGTCCAACAGAACTTATCTCAATCGGTGTTGGTCATCGTAAAACATCATGCCCCTGATTTCGACGATGCCAATATGACCATCAGGGTGAGTGGAGGGGGTAAGTACCTAAGCCTCACCTGCACCATCAATGCCGTTTCTCGGACTCAACTCGACGCACTCTACCGGGAGCTATGCGCCCACCCATCGGTGGTGATGGTGCTTTGAACGGAGACAATCTGTCAGGAGCTGAGTCGCCACCATCAGAAAACAAATCCTTGAAATTGGAAGTGAGATACCGAGGGATGCTGGACTATCTGCCCACTTGGCAGGAGATGAAGGAATTCACCTCATCCCGTACCCATAATTCACCCGATGAGATCTGGCTGTTACAGCACCCTCCTGTGTATACACAGGGGGTAGCTGGAAGGCCTGAGCACCTCCTTCATGACAATGGTATCGATGTGATCCGGATTGATCGTGGGGGTCAGATCACCTACCACGGACCCGGCCAGATCATCGCCTACCTGCTCCTGGACATGCGCCGTTATAATCTCGGTGTACGTGAACTGGTCAGGAGGATGGAGGGCTCCGTGATAGACTTACTGAAGGACTATCACATCAGTGCAGAAGGCCGCACAGATGCCCCAGGTGTGTACGTGAACGGCGCTAAGATCGCGGCACTGGGTCTGAAAATAAAGAATGGATGCTGCTATCACGGACTATCTCTGAACGTACACATGGACCTGACCCCATTCAGCATGATTAACCCTTGCGGATATGCAGGACTGAAGGTGACCCAGACCCATGACCTCGGAATTACCGATGGAATTGAGGTATTAAGTCGCAGTCTCGCAGAAAAATTACAAACACGAATCATAGAAGGTAAGAATGACCACTGAAACACGCCAGAAGGGCGCAGACAAGACTGCGCGTAACCCCATTAAGATTGTTCCCCAAACGGAGGTGCTGCGTAAACCGTCGTGGATCCGCGTTCGATCCTCGAACAGCAAGGAATTCTACGAGGTCAAGCGTATCCTGCGAGAACAGAAACTCCATACCGTGTGCGAGGAGGCCTCCTGCCCCAATATCGGGGAATGCTTTGGGAAGGGAACAGCCACATTCATGATCCTGGGTGATCTGTGCACCCGCCGATGCCCCTTCTGCGATGTGGCCCACGGAAAACCACGACCACCCGATCCTGATGAACCGCTCCACCTGGCGCAATCAATTGCGGCCATGCGTCTCAAGTATGTTGTCATCACGAGTGTCGATCGTGATGATCTGAGAGATGGGGGTGCTCAGCATTTTGTGGACTGCATCAGACAGGTGCGTGAGCACTCTCCCCAAACAAAGATCGAGGTGCTGGTGCCGGACTTCCGTGGCAGACTGGATGTTGCTCTGGAAAAATTGTCGGCCTGCCCACCCGATGTACTCAACCATAACCTCGAGACCGTACCACGCCTCTATAAGCAGTGCCGACCCGGCGCAGATTACGCTCACTCTCTCAAGCTGCTACAAGACTTTAAGACACGGTTTCCATCCATCCCTACCAAATCTGGATTGATGCTGGGTCTCGGTGAAACAGATGAAGAGATTCTTGAGGTATTGAGTGATCTGCGTAAACACTCTGTCGGGATGCTCACCATCGGTCAGTACCTGCAACCGAGTAATGGTCATTTGCCAGTCATGAGGTATGTGACGCCGGATGGTTTTAAGGAGTTCGAACGTGCTGCCATCGAGATGGGTTTCAGTCATGCTGCATGTGGTCCGATGGTGCGTTCGAGCTACCATGCCGACCAGCAAGCCCATGAATCGGGTCTGGTCTAGTTTAATGAGGAGTCAGAATGACGCATCTAAATAACCGACTCAAACGACCGGTGCGTGCGTCAGGAATTCTTCTCTGTCTACTTCTCCTCTCATCACACGTCTACTCAGCAGGTATCAAGAGCCTCTCCAATGAAGAGGCTCTTGATGGTCTGAAGCAGGCACTCAATCAGGGTGTCATTGCCGCGACAAGCAAGATGACCACAGGGAATGGATTTCTTGGTAATGCAGGGGTCAAGATTCCACTCCCCAAATCATTGCAAAAGGCGGAGGGGGTAATGCGTAGCTTCGGAATGAAGAAGCAGGCAGACTCATTAATCATCGCCATGAACCGTACCGCAACTGCAGCAGCCCCTGAGGCCATGATACTGATGGCAGATGCCGTGAAGAAAATGACCGTTGAAGATGCCAAGGGAATTCTGAATGGGGGAGATGATGCTGCTACACAGTACTTCCGGGAGGCCACCTCTGGCCCCCTTGCTGAGAAACTCCTTCCCATCGTAAGAAAAGAAATTGCCCAGACGGGCCTTCTGAATCAGCTCAATGATTTTATGCGTCGGGGTGAGAAGTTAGGTCTGGTGACGGATACGGATCCGGATGTCGAGACGTACCTCACACAAAAAATTCTAGAGGGTTACTACCTCATGATGGCGGAAGAGGAACGTGCCATCCGAAAAGATCCGATCGGTCAGGGGAATAAGCTTCTGCAACATGTATTCGGCGCACTCAGGTAAAGACTGCTTTAAATCCCTCCTCCACCCGCAGTCGAGATCAATCTCACTTAACAGCCCTCCTCCCATCCTCTACTAATTCGGTCGCAATCCAATCGGTCAATTCTCCGCTCAAACGATCAACCGCCACGGTGAGGGCATGAACCGCTCCTGCGGCATCGGGCTGAGTGGTCTCTTGATCGATATTGAAGTTGCGCTGAGAGAGTAACTGTCGGCCCCCTCTCGAGATCAGGCTGGCTCGTAGCCTGACCACCACCCGACTCCGATCAGGGGTATCAAATACCTGAGAAAACTCTTCCAGCCCGATCCGTAAAATATAGTCCGCACGAATGCCATCCCCCGCACCGAGAACGGCATTCTGGGTCACACTCGCGAGATGACTTCTGACTCGGTGGGTGATCAATGCCGCCGGTGAGGCCGCCCACCGGCTATTGGCATATCCATGTGATTGAGAGGGGTCATGATAGGCAAGACGATACTGAATCGACTGGCTATCCAACCAGGGGGGAGATACTGCATCCGCTACCATCAGACTCGCCCATGTTGGCATCTGAACGATTGAAGAGGAATCTACCGATCGGGTTAGACCCAGGTCATACACCGTTGACGAGGTCCTAGACTGGGGAGTGGCCGAGCAGCCTGTCATCAGGAGGGTCAACACTAAAATAATTTTTTTGATTTTCATTTTGTTAGACCCTGGGGTGTGACAAAACCATTCTCTCCTGGCCCTGGCTGGGTGGGTACTCTTCCGAACAGAAGACTACGTGGCTGCTCCTCCAACTGCAACAGAACCCGGTCTGCGTTACGAGTACTGCGCGAGATGCCGTGACTCGCGTCACGCATCTTGGGGAGTGTCTCTGACAACTCTTCTGCGGTGTCTGACAGGCTGTCAATGATCCCTCCCTGTTGATTCATCTTGGTCACAATCAGATTCAAATCGATCATCAATTGGTTGGTCCTCTTCAGCGTAACGCTGGCCTCTTCCGCCAGTTGCGGCAGAACCTTGAGTCCCGGCTGAATCTGACTGGCAATGCTATCAAGATGTCCACTTGCACCCTCTACATTACTCAGAATGTGAGAGATGTGTGACTGATTCTTATCATCTAACAATGCATTGAGACGAACCGCTAGCTCGTTTGCATTACTCAGAAAATGTTGCCCAGAATTGGTAATGTTATCCAGTGCAGAAGGTCTCAGTGGAATCCTGGCTTGCTGATCCTTACCGTGCTCCAATCGTTGAGGAGAATTACCATCATCATTTAACTGTATGAATGCAAGACCCGTCAGTCCTTGATAACCGAGCTGTGCATAGGTATTCCTGGTCAGCGGGATATCTCCATCCACGGCCACACGGATGAGAATGATGTTCGCATTTTTAGGATCCAACCGAATATCCTCGACCTTACCCACACTGACCCCCCGGTAACGGACCGCCGCCTGAGGATTAAGCCCCGTGACCGGGACCTCGGACACCAACAGATACCGGTCACGGGTCACGGTCTCTCCTCCGAACCAGACCGCAACAGCAGCCACAGCCATAGTTAAAAGTATTACGAAAAGGCCCGCTGCCAGTGCATGGGAACGATTCTCCATGATGCTTCCTTATGAAATATAGCCAATACTTCCTAATACCTTCTTGCCACGATCACCGAGAAAGAACTTGGTGATGAAGGGGTGCCTGGTCGTGATGACCTCTTGCAAACTACCCAGTGCTAACAAACGTTGATCGGCCAGAACGGCCACTCGGTCAGACAGTGCCGCCAAGGTATCCAGGTCATGTGTTGCCATCACAATGGTCAGTGTTAACTCTCTTCTGAGTGTCTGGATCAGGTTAACGAATCCCTCACTCAGAACTGGGTCCAGACCCGAGGTCGGCTCATCTAGAAATAGTAACTCGGGGTCAAGGGCCATCGCCCTCGCCAGTGCAATACGCTTAATCATCCCACCAGAGAGTTCGGCCGGCATCTTGTTCGCATGCTGAGAATCAATCTCCACCATCTCGAGCTTCAACATCACCAGATCACGTATCATCGGCTCGGCTAGGGTATGGAGCTCTCTCATCGGTAGTGCGATATTGTCAAAGACAGATAACGCACTGAATAGAGCCCCCCTTTGAAAGAGGACACCGCAACGGTTCCGAATTCCTTGTAACTCGTTACGATCGGATTCATGTACCGACTGACCAAAGATCCGGACTGAACCCTGTGATGGTATCTCTAGACCAAGCATCTGTCTGAGCAAGACCGTCTTCCCGCTGCCGGAACTGCCGACCAATCCCAGAACCTCCCCCCTCTTCACAGACAGACTGATATCTTCATGCACCACATGATTGCCGAACCGGGTATGGAGATCCTCGACCTCGACAACACTGACCCCACTCGTCGTCATTTCATCCTCCTACCGAATCCCCACATCGGAGAAGATGACCGCAAAGATTGCATCGATGATGATGACCACCGTGATCGCAGTCACCACTGAATTGGTCGTGCCGATACCCAGACTCTCCGTATCTGATCTGATCCTCAGACCGAAATGACAGGCGATGAGTGCGATGATCATTCCGCAGACCACACCCTTACTCAGTCCGAGCCATAGATTGGCGAGTGGGACAGCATCGGGTAACTTACTCAGAAAGAATTGATAGCTCAATCCTAACTGTAGTTCAGCTACCACCATCCCTCCCATCAGAGCGATCGCGCTGGTCCACATCACCACCAACGGCATCGCAATACCAAGACCAATCACCTTCGGCAGAACCAGCCTCAGGCTGTGAGGGATTCCCATCACGGTCAGTGCATCGAGCTCCTCGTTCACCCTCATCACACCCAGTTGAGCGGTCATGGAGGATCCAGAACGACCCGCCACCAGGATTGCGGCCAGCATCGGACCCAGTTCACGGATGATGCTCATCCCCAGAATATTAATGATGAAGATATCCGCACCAAACATCTGTAACTGTTTGGAGGAGAGATAACTCAGAACCACCCCAATCAGAAATCCCACCAGTGCAGTAATCCCCAATGCCTGTGCACCGGTTCGAAATAGATTGGCAGAGATCTCTCTCCAGGGGGTACGTGCAGGATGGGCCATCAGGTACTTCATATCCAGCAGCAACTGTCCCGCCAGGATGACGATACTGGTCAGATGCTCCCACAAGAGAATTGCACCACCCCCTACCCTCGAGACGAGCCACAGGGGCTCTTTTTTTGGAAGTGAAGGGAGGGGGGGCGTCTTTCCTAGTCGACTGAATAATCGTTCTTGTTCGGGCCTGACCGATAGATGCTCTGGTCGAGAGGCTCCCCAAGAACGCCATAAGAGAACCGCCCCTGCATCATCCATCTGGTCGATCTTGGTTAAATCCCAATGGAGATGAGGGTCTGACGCGTAGGATGTCAGTTCATCGGATAGATCACTCATCCTCCGACCCAATGCGGATAGGGTGCAGCTACCGGTTAAGAGTAGGCATGACTCGCCCCCTTGGCCGGTGACTCGGCTGAATTTCATGGATGATTGAGTGTCATCTCTCTCTGGCATCGGGATGAAGGATGACCCCTTTATTGAAACAGAGAACATGTTGCAGACAGAGCCTACCTTGGCCCGGTCTACTCATTATGGTGGTGGACTCCAACCGGTGGAAAGGTCCGCTCCCGACAAGGCGTCAATGATTATGACGTATCGTCTTAGACTGAGAATGCTTCGATGGGCCTGTGACACGGATCTGATAGGACGCGTGGCAGGCGACGCACTTACCCATGGAATCGCTTAATTGCTTCAGTGTGTGTTTGGGATCTTTCAAGGACTCCGCATCAGCGGCAATCTGATCAAAGTCCCGGTGTAACATCATCCCCATCTGCATGAACTCCTGAGGAAGGATCGCCTTCATATGATCCTCTCCCTTGTGAGGCATCCCCGTCCCTAGAGGACGAGCATGATCCGCCACAGAGGCCATATCTTCTCTGGTGAGTGCTGACAGTATTCCTTGAGTCCCTGCGAGTAATGCTCTCATCTCTGAGAGGATGTGACCTCTCTGCATCTCGTTCATGGGTAAGGCGCGACGTGTATCGATCTCTCCGGCTGTAGCCGAGATTGAGATGAGGAGCAATGACGTAGCAAGTATCTTCTTCAAGTGAACCCCCAGAGTGTCTACACGGATCAGTGATGGTAAGAACAGGATCCTATTGCAATTGAATCTAACATTATTCAATCGGCAGTCCCGCCCCCTTCCATTCTGGCCAACCCTCACGGTAGTAATGGACCTGACTCCACCCCCATGAGACCGCCTTCTCGCTCGCGATCGAGCTTCCCTTGCAGTGGATGCCGTTACAGTAGAAGACCACCCCCTGATCCTTCTGAACGAGACCGATCAAGCTCTCCTGGGTAAATCCCTCTCCACTCACCGGTAAATTTTTTGAGCCGGGTATATGGCCATTATTGAAGTCTTCAACTCGCCTCACATCAATAAAAACAAGTCCCTGATCATGAAGACTCTTGGCCATTACGGTATTAATGGTCACGGCCCCGTCCACCCTCTCTCTGACCTCGTCCGCGGCCAATGCTGAACCCACTATAAATAGTATAGCCAATGATGACAGTAGGTATCTCTTCATTTCGTGATCTCGAGGTC
>SESD01000104.1_pt1 | contig 48951 bp, 38 predicted proteins | sample 3171411 | NCBI WGS metagenome assembly SESD01 (sample SAMN06051880, study PRJNA518727) | freshwater metagenome | biome: subpolar coniferous forest; feature: holomictic lake; material: water; isolation source: holomictic Lake 442, 16.5 m depth | place: Canada: near Kenora, Ontario | collected...
AATGGTTTCAGTCGAGGTAGATGCGACCCATGCTCCGTTGATGTAGAGCTTGTCGTAGTTGGTCTGTGTGTCGGTCATTTAGGGATCCTCCATGTGATTTTGACGACATCGTACGCCATTGTCCGGAGTCGGCGCGCAGCCAGAACGCGATCCAACGCACTCTGTGACACCCATGTGGTCAAATAGCGAAGCACGTGGGGAACCGTCCGCCTGCTGCACCGATTCCGAGAGGAGACCACGTTGGCACTGCACATTCACCATGGCGCACAGCTCACCGGTCTCTGCCACGCATTGGCAACGCTGCTCGAAACTCCGCTCTCCGATCCATTCGCTACCGAGGTCGTTGCGGTGCCCACCGCAGGCATCCGCGATTGGCTCCAGCAGCAGCTTGCGCTTCGCCTCGGCGCATCTGGCCTCGGCAATGGCATCTCCGCCAACATCGACATGCCGTTTCCCGGCGGCTTCATCGGCCGAGCTCTCGGTCAGGCACCAACATCCACCAATCCTTGGGATATCGATCACCTCACATGGTCAGTGCTGCAGGTGCTGCAATCTCCCTCATCGCACGTGCCCGACTTTCTCGCACAAAACCCACACGACGCTGCAAGCACCCGGGGTCGTTACTCAACTGCGCGCCGCATCGCCGATCTGTTCGATGGGTACGAGAACAATCGGCCCGAGATGTTGCAGCAATGGGCCATTGGGCGCGACGGCGACGGCACGTTCGACGAGAACACCGCAGTTGTTCCCCTCGCCGCCGACCAGTTGTGGCAACCTGCGTTGTGGCGCGAGGTGCAGTCACTGATTGTTCAGCCCAGTCGGGCTGAGCAGCTGCCGCAGTTGTTGGCAGATCTCTCTCGGGGAGAAATCGAGCCGCTGCTCCCCCAGCGGGTCAGCGTCTTTGGTATCAGCGCAGTGTCACCTGGTCAGCTCAGCGTGATCAACGCGTTGGCTGCGGTGCGCGAGGTGCATCTGTTCTTGCTTCACCCGTCGGTGGTTGCTTGGCAGCAATGTCGTCAACAACTCGCTGGTCGGCTCACGCTGCGCAGCGCGTGCGATGCAACCGCCAACGTGAGCCATCGCCTCACCCGATCATGGGCGCGGCCATCCATGGAGGCAGCAGCACTGTTGCGCGGCCTCAGCGCCCAGCAGTTCGAGTACCCCCATCCGTTGCTTCGCGCTCCCGACGCTGCGCCCCCAGCGCCGCGGTCGCTGCTGCATCAGTTGCAGGCCGATATTGCAGCCGATCACGACCCATCGGGCACGCACCCATTCACTGCCGACAACAGCGTGCAGGTTCACGCTTGCCACGGCGCCACCCGTCAACTCGAGGTGCTGCGCGATGCGTTGGGGCATCTCTTCGCCGCTGACCCAACGCTTACCCCACACGACGTCATCGTGGTCTGCCCCGACCTACCCCGCTTCGCCCCGTTGGCTGCATCAGTGTTTGCCCGCGGCTCGTTGCCGGTGCCGGTCTACGTCAGCGACCTTTCCCTTGGCGCCACCAACCCCGTTGCGGTTGCACTCACCACCGTGATCCACCTTGTGGCAGGTCGCTGCACCGCCGCCGAACTCCTCGGCCTGTGCGCTCTGGCCCCAATTCAGCAATGCCTCGGCCTCTCGGAAGACGACATTTCCACGATCGACCGATGGATCAGCGATCTCAACACAACATGGGGCCTCGACACAGAGCATCGCAGAGTTTGGCTTTCCGACGATTTCGCAGAAGGCACATGGGCGGCGTCCATCGACCGACTGCTGATGGGCGCCGCGATGGCTACTCCATCACCGCGGGTCGGGCCCGATGGCATTGTGCCGTTCGACGACGTTCCTACCGGCGGGCTGCGCACCGCTGGCCTGCTCGCCGAGCTCGTCGCTCGCCTGCGCGTCGCTCGCACTACCACGCTGGGCGATCACCCCATTGATTACTGGGTCGATGCACTGACCAACATTGCTCGCTCGCTATTCGCTACTGCACCCAACGACGCGTGGCAGTTAGCTCAGGTCATCGGCTCGATCGAAGATCTCCGCACCAACTCGAAACTCGCCGGGGCCGCAAACGAAGTTCCGTTAGCGCTCAACGACATTCGCGCATTGCTCACCGACATCAATTCGGCGCCACGCGGGCGCCTCACCTTGCGCTCGGGTGCCGTCACCATCACCGGCATGGTTCCAGTGCGCAACCTCGCGGCCCGCGTCATCTGCATCCTTGGCCTCGACGAAAGCAGCCTGCGTTCTTCTGGCTCCGATGGCGACGACCTGCTTGGCGCCCGACCATGCGTTGGCGAACGCGACCCCCGGGTCGAAGGTCGACATCTGCTCCTCGACGCGCTCATGGCGGCCGGCGAGCAGTTCATCATCACGTGCGACGGCAGCGACATCACCACCAACCGAAAGCTTCCGCTGCCCGTTCAGCTCATCGAGTTCAAAGACACGGTGGCTGCCACCCTCGATCCTCAAGCGCTCAGTGGCATCTCCATCGACTCTGCTGCAGAACAACTCATTCTCACCAGGCACCCGCGTCAGGCGTACGACGAGTCCAACTTCACCGTCGGAAAGCTGCCGGCTGCGGCCCAACCCGGCCAGCCATTCAGCTTCGACAATGGCATGCTCGACGCTGCCATCGTGCGCCGCGAGCCCGCCACAACGTTGACCTCAGGCACCGCTACGCCGCTACCGCCGATAGTTCCTGACACCGTGCGCCTCGCCGATCTCGCCCAATCGTGTACTCGGCCGTCACGCACGTATCTCATCGATCGGCTCGACGTGCGCATGCCCGGCCAACCCGACGAGATCGCCACCGAGATACCACTCGACATCTCGCCACTCGACTCCTCCCAAATCGGCACCGACCTGTTGGCACAGCACCGGCGAGCATCATCGCCCGAGCAGCGCGAGCAGTGGCGCATTGCTCAACAGCTCAGCGGCGCGCTGCCCCCGCGCGAGCTGTCGCAATCTGCCCTCAACGCCGTCGAGTCCGAGGTCACCAAACTCATTCAGTCGCACGCCGAACTCGCCGAACTGATCACCCACTCAGAGAGCGCGCTCATCGACCTCAGGCTCACATCCACGGGCGCCGAGCCGGTTTCGGCGCAGCTCGTCGACACGCTCACCGGCCTCGCCGGGCACACCTTGGTGAGGGTGCATTACAACCGGCCCAACCCGCGCTACCAGCTCACCGCTGCACTACATCTTGCAGCCGCAGTGGTGGCATACCCCGAGCACCCATGGAAGGCGGTCGTGGCCACCCGCGGCAATAGCAGCACGAAGCCCAAGCCCGAGTGGCTCACTCCACCTGCTGGGCCGCTGCGCGTGGCGGCGGCACAGCATCTGCTCGATGTCGCCCTGACCCTACGACTGCAAGCATTGTGCGAACCTTTGCCGCTGTTCGAGCACACGTCCGCAGACCTCTACGCAACGGGGTGCATCGACGAGACCAAGCTCGACAAAGACTTCAGGGACACCTACGCCAAGTTTCTCTGGGAAGACGCCGACCCAGATCAGCTGCTCCCTGCAGCCGCCCCGTTGGCACGTGTTCTGTGGGACGCCTACCACTCATTCCTGACAGAGCCCGCATCATGAGCAGTAGCTCCGCAGTCGCGCCATCGGGCATGCCATTCAACCTGAACCAGCCGCTGCCCACTGGGCGCGCATCGCTCGAAGCCAGCGCCGGCACTGGCAAGACCTATGCACTCACTGCGCTCATCGTGCGCTACGTCGCCGAACGCGGCATCACCGCCGATCAGTTGTTGGTGGTCACGTTCACCCGTGCCGCTGTCACCGAGCTACGCGATCGCACGCGGTCCATGCTCGGCATAGCAGCGCAAGCGTTGCTTCCCAATGCCAATCTCGCCGACACACCTCAATGGCTCATCGACGTCGTGCAGGCTGCCACAAGTGCGGGCCATGCCGAGCAGCAGCGACGACACCTCCTCGAGGCGATTGCCCGTTTCGACGAGCTCACCATCACCACCATCCACGGCTTTTGCCAACAGGCTCTGGGGCAACTCGGCCTGCGCGCGGGCAACAACCCCGATGCCGAACTCGTCGACAACTCTGCAGACATCGTCGCCGAGGTCTGCAGGGACCTGCTCATCAGCCAATTGGCCGACAATCCCGCATTGCTCTCCAACAACAGCTCCAACAACGCCACAACACCGAAGCAGGTCGAGACCAGCTTGATCGACGCCGTTTCGATGGTTATCGGCAACCCGGGCGCACGCTTGGTGCCAACTGCCGACACCGCCCTGGTCGAAGATGACATCACCGAAGCGCTCGCGATGCGGTGGAGCGATCTCGTGCTGCACGCCTGCGCCGAGGTCAAGTCTCGACAACAAGCCCGTGGCGAAATCGGATACGACTCGCTCATCACCGATCTCCACGATGCACTCCTCGACCCTGTGCACGGAGCCGCCGTGGCCGAGCAGCTCTCGGCGCGATTCTCGGTGGTACTTATCGACGAATTCCAAGACACCGACCGGGTGCAGTGGCAGGTCTTCCAGACTGCGTTCGCCAGCAAAGCCCTCATCACCGTAGGAGACCCAAAACAAGCGATCTATCGGTTCCGTGGAGCCGATGTCCACGCCTATCTCAATGCCGTCGATCAGGCAAACGTGTTCAGCTTGGCCACCAACCACCGCTCCGACAAACAGTTACTCCACGGCATCGAGCATCTCCTCACAGAGGCCACACTCGGCGATTCGCGAATCAAGTTCATGCCAGTGCAGCCCTGCGATACCGCTCCGTTCAACGCGTTAGGCAGCGAAGCCGCTGTGCAACTGCATGCCGTACTTCCTCACGACAGCTTGCTCTCAAAAAACGGCAAACAACTCGCTATGCCCAAGGTGCGAGCAGTCGTGCTCGGCCACCTCGTGCGGCGCATCATCCATCTCCTCGAGCACGACACAATCACCGCTGCGGGCAGTACCGAACCCAAGCCAGTGCGCCCCGGCGACATCGCTGTGTTGGTCAGCGCGCACAGTAACGCCGAGCACGTTGCCGCTGCACTTCGCCAGGCCGGCATCCCTGCAGTGCGCACTCGCACGGGCTCGGTACTCAGCACCCCCGCAGTCATGCAGTGGCGCCTGTTGCTCACGGCGTTGGCAAATCCATCCCATGCACCTGCGGTTCGCGGCGCTTCACTGGGCTGGTTCTTGGCCGCCAACCCAGCCGAATTCTGCGGCCCCAACGCCGACGCCACGCTCGCCACTATGCAAGAGCGCGTCGCAAAAATGTCTCAGCGCCTGCACCGAGTTGGGCTGGCCTCGATGTACGACGAAGAAAAAGCTCGACCCGAACTGCTGCCCTCAATTCTGCGTCTCGAGCAAGGCGAGCGGCACCTCACCGACCTCGACCACATCGCCGAACTCTTGGCCAACGCATTGCCCGCCGGGGCAGAAGCCGGTCAGGTACTGCGCGTACTCGACGAAATGGTTACGTCAACCGACGAACGCAGCGAATCCACTATGCGCCGCATCGACTCCGATGCATTGGCGGTGCAGATCACCACAATCCATTCGGCTAAAGGCCTTGAGTACCCCATCGTGTTGTTGCCGTTCGGGTTCAAGGAGCCAAACAAGCTGAAAAAGCCATACTCATACACGAGCCCCGATGGCGCACGCACCATCGACCTCGCGTCGTCGGTTCCATGGGACCAAGGGTTGCTCGACCCCGACGATGCCAGCACCACCCGAAACCAAGACGCTCGCGAACGACGAGCGAAACTCGACAACGAGGGCGACGATCTGCGCCTTCTCTACGTGGCGCTCACTCGGGCACAGCACCGCCTCGAGGTGTGGTGGGCTTCCACCCAGGGCGCGAACAAGAGTGCACTCGCACGCATCCTGCTCGACCGTGAAGGCGATGGTCCGGTACTCAACTCGCCCAACACCCTTCGGGTCAAGAAAACTGGCACGATCGAAGAAACGCCAGCGGCGTACCGATCCAACACGATGAACGACATTGTCGAGCAGCTACGCGTGCTGGCAACCACCAGCAGCGGAGCCATCAGCCTGAACGAGGTACTCGACCACGTGTCCGTCAGTCGGTGGGCCGGCGCCGACGTTCAATCGTCGATTGCCCTCGCCGCCGCGTCCACCGGCGGCCGCGGCTCCCTCGCCAACTCCAACTGGAAACGCTGGTCGTTCACCCGCCTCGGCACAACCATCGACACCATTGCGCACGGTGGCGTCGATCATGCCGCGTTCGCTCCTATGCGTGGCGGCGCCGACGAGCCAACGTCTGCTGCCGACGGGGTCATCGCCGACACTGGGTCACGCGCAGCGCCGTCGCCCCGCCCCCCTCAATCGGGCGCAACCATCGCTCACCTCGCCAACGCCGTGGCCGGCGCCTCGTTCGGCACATTCGTACACACGGTGCTCGAAGAACTCGATTTCACCTCAGACAAACTCGACACCGATGTTCTGGCTCTTGTCACCCACCACGCTCAGCGCGATGGCCTCAGCATCGATACCGAGCAGGTCACTGCAGGCCTCATTGCTGCGCTGCACACACCCCTCGGTCCGCTGTTTAATCAGCTCACACTCCGCGACTTCTCCCCCAAGAACCGCCTCAGCGAATTGAACTTCGACTTCCCAATCAACGCGGGCACCACTGCGGCGGCACACACCATGCCAACTCGTGCTATCGCCGACATTCTGTTGCGCACGTTGCCGCTCACCGACCCGGTGCGCCCCTACGCCGAACTGCTCGCGGCCGAGACCAACGGCATCGAGATCTCCGGATGGATGAATGGCTCTATCGATGCCGTTTTCCGTGTGCCACACAACGGCGCCCACAAGTACCTCGTGGTCGACTACAAGACCAACCGCCTGCACGTGCCTGGCGCCTCAGATCCCGTAGCTGCATACGCCCCGCAGCAACTGGTGCCATCAATGCAAGAACATCGGTACCCACTGCAGGCACTGCTCTACACCGTGGCGCTACATCGCTACCTGCGTTGGCGGCTTGGTTCCTCATACGACCCCGATCAACATCTCGGTGGTGTTGGTTACCTGTTTGTTCGCGGCATGGTCGGCCCACTCACGCCGCAAGTCAACGATGTATGCCATGGCGTGTTCTCATGGCGGCCACCAACCGAGGCGGTCCTCGCACTCGACAATCTGTTCGCCACCGGAAGTGCATCATGACGTCTGCAATCGCCCACCCGCTCGCGCCAACGCTTGCTCCCTCACTCGCGTCGCTCCAGCCATGGGTCGATGCCGGCGTGTTTGGCGTCGCCGAACTGCACGCCACCGAGGTCATCACCCGATCCGACCCACAGGCGTCGCCGCTCGTGCATCTCGGCGCGGCGTTGGCATTGTGGGCTCCGCTTCACGGCCATGTGTGTATCGACCTCGGCCAAGCGTCGCTGATGACTCGTGCCGAGATCGCGAACACCGACGACACCGACGACACCGACGACAGCCACGGTCCTGACGCCGAAACAACTGCGACGTCGGCATTCGACACGTTGATCTGGCCCAGCACCGATCAATGGACCCAAGCGCTGCACGCGAGCAACGTAGTCAGGGTCGTGTCGGCGCCCGATCCCGAGCCGATACTCGACGCACACCCGTTGGTACTCAACGGCCTCAAGCTCTATAGCCAACGCCAATGGGTCGATGAATGCATCGTGGCGACATCGCTTCGAGCTCGGTGTAGCGGCACATCGGCCGAGGCGCTCTCGGCGGGCGCCGAAGACCTTCTTGGCCGCCTGCTGCCCGCCACTGAGCTGAACTCCAACACTCTTGAGCGCGATCCCAACACTCAGCATCAGGCAGCGCGCATGGCACTGTCGTCCACATTGGGCGTCATCGTGGGCGGCCCCGGAACCGGCAAGACCCACACCATCGCGCGCCTGCTTGCCGCCATGCTCGTCAATGCCAGCGACCGGGGAACACCGTTACGCATTGCGCTTGCGGCGCCAACCGGAAAAGCTGCAACCCGATTACGTGAGGCCATCATCGCCGCGTCGGGCGCTACCGAGGACGGCAGCGCTCTCTTGCCCGCCGAAATCGCCGACCACCTCAGCCGCCTGCCAACCACCACCGTGCACCGACTGCTGGGCCCGCTGGGTCCCAATGGCACTCGCTTCGTTCACGATGTAACACATCCACTTCCACACGATGTCGTGGTCATCGACGAAACTTCAATGGTCTCGCTGCCGCTCATGGCCCGCTTGCTCGAAGCCGTTCGATCCGATGCAACGCTGCTCTTGGTCGGCGACCCAGATCAGCTCGAAAGCGTCGAGGTCGGCTCGGTGCTCGCCAACGTGGTCGATGCAGCCCGCTTGGTCGAGTCTCCGCTGCACCGCCACGTCGTGCGCCTCAACCGGCCACGCCGCCAGCAGACCGGGTCTCCAATTGCCCCGCTCACCGATGCCATCCGCGACAACAAACCTGACGACGTTGTGGCACTACTACGCGCCGGCGCCAACGATGCCGCTACCGGCCTCCCGTTGCTCACCTTTGTCGAGCACCGCGACCCAAGTAACGCAACAGTCTTGGCAGCGGTGCGCGCCGCGGTATCCGCGCCGTGCGCTGCGTCGCTCGCCGCAGCGCTCGACAACCGAGCCACCGATGCCTTGCACGAGCTCACGGGTGTGCGCGTGCTGTGCGCCCACAAGCGTGGGCCATTCGGCGCCGAGACATGGAACCGCACGATCGAGCAATGGATGCTCGGCCACGCCGCGTCAACGCGCTTCTATCCGGGTCGGGCACTGCTCGTTACCCGAAATGATCCACGCACACAATTGGCCAACGGCGACACAGGTGTCGTCGTGGAGCAACCCGATGGCATGCGCGCCGCCTTTCGAATTGGCGACGACGTGCGACTCTTCGCCCCCTCGCAACTCGATTCGGTCGAAACCGCATTCGCGATGACCATTCATAAAAGCCAGGGCTCCGAATACGACACCGTGGTCGTCGTGCTCCCACCCGAAACATCGCCGCTCATCGGCCGAGAATTGTTGTACACGGCCGTCACACGCACCACCCGCCGACTCATCGTGGTGGGTACCGCCGAAGCCGTCAGAAAGGCTGTGCAAACGCCCGGCAGCCGCATCACCGGCCTCACCTCGGCGCTCGCTTCGGCCCATCCGTGACCCGGCTACTCTGACTGTGCAATGTCCGTCGCCAATGGTTCGCGATCCACACAACTTCGGCGCATAGTTCCGGGCATCGCGGTACTGCGCAATTACCAGCGGAAGTGGTTCCGCCACGACCTTGTGGCAGGCCTCGTGCTCACCACCTTGTTGGTGCCGCAAGGCATGGCCTACGCGGGCCTCGCCGGCCTCCCTCCCGAGACGGGGCTCTACACAACAGCCGCAGCGTTGCTTGCCTACGCGCTCTTTGGCCCCTCACGAATCTTGGTCGTCGGCCCCGATTCCACCCTGGCCCCAATCGTGTTTGCCACCCTCATTGCCGTCGCAGGCACCGGCGCCGACCCCGCCCGTGCGATGGCACTCGCCGGAGCGCTGGCCATCTTGACGGGTCTCATCTGTATTGCCGCCGGGTTCGCCAAGCTCGGCATCGTGGCCGAACTCATGTCGAAGCCGGTACGACTTGGCTTCCTCAACGGTGTGGCGCTCATCATCATTGCCGGCCAACTTCCCAAGCTCGTCGGATTCGCGTCACAGTCTGGTTCGGTACCGCGAGAACTGTGGTCGTTTGCCGAAGGCCTCGCGGCCGGCGATGCGCTGCTCAGTACAACGGTTCTTGGCCTGGTTTCGCTCGCGATCATCGTGGGGTGCCGCCACTGGGCGCCTCGAGTCCCCGGCGTGGCGCTCGCCGTGGTGGGCTCGATTATGGCCGTTGGGGTGCTCGACCTTCAGCGTCGAGGCGTCGTCGCTGTCGGCACAACTCCGCACGGTTTCCCACGCCTTGCCCTTCCCAACGTGAGCACACACGATCTCGGCAACCTCATTGTCGATGCCACCGGCCTCGCATTTCTCGCCCTTGCCGACACCTCGCCCGTGTCTCGCGCGCTTGCACTGAAGCGAGGCGATCATGTCGACTCGAGCCACGAAATGGTGGCCATCGGCGCCTCCAACATTGCAGCGGGCCTCTTCCACGGATTCCCAGTGAGCGGCTCGGCAAGCCGAACCGCTGTCGCCGAAACAAACGGTGCCCGCAGCCAACTCACCGGGGTCATTGGTTCGGCCGCAATCCTGGCCATCTTGGTCTTCGCCAACGACCTGATGAGCAACCTGGCCATCGCCACGCTCGCCGCAATTTTGATCTCGGCTGCATTCGTTCTGGCCGATCTACCAACGCTCGCTTGGCTCGCAAAGGTCAGCCGAGTCGAACTCGCGCTCTCACTCGTCACCACCGTTGGTGTTGCGTGGCTCGGCCCGATGCGCGGCCTCGGTGTGGCCGTCGCTCTCTCGGTCATCGATTTCCTCCGCAGAGCTTGGCGGCCGCACAGCGCTGTTCTCGGGCGCATCATCAATCGCAAGGGATACCACGATCTCGCCCGCCATCCCGACGCCGTGCTTGCGCCGGGCCTCGTGCTGTTTCGGTTCGATGCGCCGCTGTTCTTCGCCAACGCAGATCACTTCGCGCAAGAAATCCGAGCCGCAATCGACGACCGTCCCGAGCCAATTCGATGGGTGGTCCTTGCCGCCGAACCAATCACCGACATCGATACCACTGCGGCCGAAATGCTCGGCAGCCTGCTCGACGAACTCGACAGTCGTTCGGTCACCCTGGTGGTCGCCGAGATGAAGGGTCGGGTGAAAGATCGTCTTCGCTTGTACGGACTCGCCGATCGCATTGGCGAGCAATCGCTCTACCCCACAATCGGCAGCGCCATGAAGGCGTATTACCACGCGGTTGGTCTTGCGAACCCCGCCGACGACGAAGCCACAGGCCCGTAAAACGACGCCGCTCAGATGAGCGAGACTGAGCACGTGGAAAGCAACACGCCACGAGTGAACATTGAGCGCGAGGTGAAACTACTCGCGCCACCTGAGCTCCGAATGCCGAAGTTCGATCTGTCTACATCCGGCCTCGTTGGTTCGCCACCCCGAAGGCAGCGGCTCGTCGCCGCGTACTTCGACACTAGCGATCTTGCTCTCGCCAGATTCGGCGTCACGCTGCGCCACCGATCCGGCGACGCGGCAGCGCCGTGGACACTCAAGCTTCCGATCGCCGTGCATCACAACACGGTCACCAGATCTGAGCTCACGTTTGCAGGAACGAACCGCCATGTGCCCGCCGCTGTAGCCGACCTCGTGCGGGCGTACTCGAGGTCACGGCCCCTGGTGAATGTCGCCACGCTACGCACCACTCGATGTACCGTCGATATTCACCAACCCACTGGCCAACGTGTGGCTGAACTCGTCGACGACACCGTGTCGGTCTACGACGGCAACCTCTTGGTCAACAACTTTCGCGAGATCGAGGTCGAGCTACTCATCGGCGGCGACCTTGCCGGCCACATCCTGAGCACAATCGAGCACCTACTGCTTGACGCTGGCGCCGTTGACGACACACCGCTGCCCAAGCTTGTGCGCGCGCTCAGTCCACGGGCCAGCGCAAACCCCGACGTGTTGGTCAAGCCACTCACTGCGCGCCATTCGAGCGCCCGTCGCCTCGTGCGGCACTCGATTGCAGCGAGCCTTGTGCAGATGATTCGTCACGATGCCGGGGTGCGTCTCGGCGACGACCCCGAAGCCGTGCACGCATTGCGTGTGGCCACACGCAAACTCCGTTCGCACCTGCGCACCTTTGCCCCCTTGCTCGATCCCGAAGCAAACCGGTCGCTTCGCGACGAACTGTCTTGGCTCGCGAGCAGCCTCGGCGTCGTTCGCGAGAACGAGGTGCTCGCCGAGCGGCTACACCAACGCGAACCATTGATGCCAAAAGGATCCGCCGCATCGTTGCGTCGCCTCATCGAACTGCTCGCCCAGCAGCGCCTCGACGCACGCCTGACCCTGCTCGCCGACATGCGCTCGCCGCGATACGACAGGCTCATCGACAACCTTGTCCGCGCCGCTCACCGCCCACCGTTCAGCACCTACGCGAAACCAGCGTTGCGACAATCGGCGGCCGAGGTTGGCACTCAGTTCACGGCGCATGCGTGGCGGTCGCTCGAACATCTACTGCGTGCTGCTGGCGACGCGCCGTCACCCGACACGCTGCATGAAATTCGTATTCGGGCGAAGCGCGCCAGATACGCCGCCGACCTCATTGAATCGATCATCGGCGAACCCGCCACGCGACTCAGCGACGCTGCAACCTCAATCCAAGCACTGCTCGGCGAGCATCACGACTCGGCATTGGCCGAGCAGTGGCTACGCGAAGTTGGCCGCACGCGCACCCGCCCCGACCCCGCGGTGGAATACCTCATCGCGTGCGAACAACGCGACCGCGGCGACCTCGAGGTGCAGTGGGCGCGCCTGTCGCATCAGGTACTTACCGATAAGAAGGCCACCAAGTGGCTTCGATCAAACAGCGCCCACGTACGACGTAATCCATGACACCGCAGCGTCTGCATCAAGCGGCCGCGACATCAAGTAACCCTGGGCATGATCGCAACCCACCTTGCGCAACATCTCCCATTGCTTCACGGTCTCCACGCCTTCGGCCACCACCTGCAGGCCCAGTCCTCGAGCGAGACCCACTACTACCTCGACCACAGCGCGATCCTCGGCGCAAGTTTCCATTCCGGCCACGAAGGTCTGGTCGATCTTCAGCGACGCCAATGGAAAGCGGCGCACGTGAGTGAGCGACGAGAATCCGGTGCCGAAGTCATCGAGGCTCAACGCGGCCCCGGCCGTGCGAAGCTTTTGCAAGGTCTCGTCAGGCGATGACATTCCGGCAGCGGCGTGACGGGTGAGCATCGCCCGTTCGGTGATCTCGATGATCAACTGGTCCATATCGAGGCCGTGGTCGGTAACGGTGCGAATGACTTGCTCGCACAACGACGGGTGGGCGAGTTGGCCCACCGACAGGTTCACCGCAAGAGGCACGTGGATGCCACGAACGTTGAGGATCTCCAACGTTTGACAGGCCGACTCCAACACAGCAGCGCCGAAGGGCATATCAAGGCCAGCGTCCTCGACCAGATCAAGGAACGAAGCCGGTGCGAGCTCGCCAAGGTCTGGATGGTTCCAGCGCGCGAGCGCCTCGACACCAACGAGAGCACGGGTATCGAGATCGATGATGGGTTGCAGGTGGGCCACCACCTCACCGCGACCGATACCAGCAGCGAGCGCATCAGCCAACCGGCGTCGCTCTGATGCATTTCTGCGCGGCTCCCCGGACGAACGCGTGGTGGTGCCACGGCGTTCCGACTTGGCCTCGTACATCCGCACATCAGCGTCGGCCAACAAGCTCGCAACGCTCGACATCGAGTCCGCTATGGCAACACCCGCGCTTGCCCCGACCTTCACCGGGCCCACGCCGAGCTCGTACGGCGCCGACAAGGCCGACTCAATGCGTTCGGCGAGCAACGTGGCCGATGTCCAACCAGAGATACCAGGGGCCAAGACAACGAACTCGTCGCCGCCCACACGGGCCACCACATCGCCAGGACGCACTGCCTGCGCGAGACGCACCGCTACCTGCACAAGCAGTTCATCGCCAGCCTCATGGCCAAACAAATCATTCACCGGCTTGAAACGATCGAGGTCGATGAACACCACTGCAACGGGCCGGCCGATAGCCAGATACGTATCGAGACACGACAGCATCAACGAGCGATTCGCAAGGCCGGTGAGCGCATCGTGACGGGCCAATTGCTCGAGGTCATTACGCACACGCTGCAGTTCGGTCACGTCGTATCCCGACACCACGATGCCCGCAACGACAGGGTCGCTCAGAAGATCTGCAAACTCGAATCTGATCGGTCGCAACTCGTCACGATCGAGCCGCTTCATCGATAGCTCGATCGACGTATTGCAATGATCCCGACTCATCGAGCCCAACACATTGGCCAATGAGCCCAATGACTCGTTGGCAACAAAGGCCGACAGCGACTGGCCAATTACGACCGACGGGTCAAAACCGAGGAGACGCGTGAACGCTCCGTTCACACTGGTGACGATGCCGCCGGCGTCGAGCAGCATCGTGATCGACGGCGAGTGCTGAATCACCTGCTGGAATCGAGCCACGTCACCGCCGGCAATCTCCCACATTCTCCGCTGGGTGATGTCGCGCACCACCAGCACAAGGCCCCCAACGTCGGCGTGATGATGTTGATTCGCCCCAACAATTTCCATCAGATGCCAACCACCATCGGCATCAGACACTCGCACTTCTACAGGGGTTCCATACTCCTTGCCCTGCATCGTGCCCATTGATGCAACCGCAACCGCGAGGTCATCGGGGTGCAGCAGATCAAACGCTGAGCGGCCAATCCACGTTGCGCGGGTCCAACCCAGTTGTCGTTCCGCAGCGGCGTTCGCGTAGCGCAAGCAACCCGCCTCGTCGAGCACGAGCACCACATCGGGAAGGCAATCCAACAGGACCGTTGCGTCAAGAACACCCTTAGGAAGGGCAGTTGGTTGGATCGCTAGCATTCCTCAATATCGGCACGTATGGCGCGAAACTCAAGCGCACATGTCGGTCCGTCACAAAAAATACATGTACCGAGCGACACCTCACGAGAGCCGACCACCCTCGCCATCGGCTCAGTGTCGCACCTGCGTTCGGGCCAACTCTTCATCGCAGGTACTCTGAGCAGTCATGGGGACACGATGACAAGCAGAATCGTGAGCACCGCGGTTGGCTCGCTCGACCCGAACGACGCGCACCCGTATCGATCCGGACCATGGCGGCCCAACCGCACTGAGTACGACGCGGCCTATGACATCGGCGATCTCCGCATCAAAGGCTCGATCCCCCGTGACCTTGCTGGCGTCTATTTGCGCAATACCGAGAACCCGGTGCACGAGTCCATCGGGCGCTATCACCCGTTCGACGGCGATGGCATGTTGCACTCGATCAACTTCGCCGATGGGCGCGCCACCTATGCCAACCGCTTTGTCCGTACCGCTGGGCTCGCAGCCGAGAACGAGGCCGGCCATGCGCTGTGGGCCGGACTCGCCGAGAGCCCACAACGCTCGGTTCGCACCGACGGGTGGGGCGCTCGGGCGCGACTGAAAGACGCATCGAGCACCGACGTCGTGGTTCATGCAGGCGTGGCGAAAACCAGCTTCTATCAATGCGGCGATCTCTATCGCCACGACCCCATCTCGTTGGCCGATCTCGGGAGCGAAACATGGGACGGCCGCTTCCCAGCCGAAGGCGTTTCGGCGCACACCAAGGTCGACGAGCGCACCGGCGAGATGCTGTTCTTCAACTACTCGACCCAAGCGCCGTACATGCATTACGGCGTCGTCGACGCAAGCAACACCTTGGTTCACTACACACCCATTCCGCTGCCCGGCCCACGCCTGCCGCACGACATGGCCTTCACCGAGAACTATGCGATTCTCAACGACTGCCCGATGTTCTGGGACCCTCGACTTCTCGAACGCGACATCTATGCCGTGCGCTACTACCCCGAAATGCCCACCCGCTTCGCGATCATTCCGCGCCGCGGTAACGCCGGAGATGTTCGCTGGTTTGAGGCCGATCCCACCTATGTGTTGCATTGGATCAACGCATTCGAAGACGGCGATGAGATCGTGCTCGATGGTTTCTACCAGACGCATCCCAGTCCCAAAGCCGCGCCCGACGACACCGAGTTCGAGCAGATGTTTCGGTTCCTCGATCTCGCCCGCATGCAACCCCATCCGCACCGGTGGCGGTTCAATATGCGCACCGGTCGCACCACCGAGGAGCGACTCGACGATCGCATCCTTGAGTTCGGCACCATCAACGGTGGCTTCGGCGGCCAGCCGTATCGATACACCTACGCGGTCACCGGTAAGCCTGGTTGGTTCTTGTTCAACGGGCTCACCAAGTTCGACACTCACACCGGCGCTGTCGATGAGTACAAGTTTCCAGATGGCGTCTACGCCAGCGAAGCCCCAATGGCGCCCCGCATTGGGTCAACCGCCGAGGACGATGGTTATGTCGTCACGTTCACCACCGACATGAACAACGACCAATCGCAGTGCCAGATTTTTGCAGCGCAAGACATCGCCGGTGGGCCCATTGCCAGCGTGTTGCTCCCCGAGCGCATCTCGAGTGGTACACACAGTTGTTGGGCGCCGGCAGACCAGTTGCACCGCTAGCGATCAGGGCGCCCTGGCTCCGGTTCGCCAATCAGGAATGCTTGGCGCCTTCGGCTCAAGCGTTCGCAGGTAGGTCACCATCTGGCGAATCTGTTCGTCGGTTAACGAACCGCCGTAGTCAAGACTCCACGCCGACATCGATGAACCCGATACTCCACCGGTGACGATCAACGCGATCTGGTTATCGGTAGTGGTGCTCAAGAACTGCTTCGAGTTCAACGTTGGTGCTGTACCGCCCGTGGCCTGCTTGCCGTGACACGAGGCGCAATTCGTCGAGAACAACTCGCCACCGGTCTTTTCATAGTTCTGCTGCTGCTCGGCTTTCGCATCGGCGCGCAGCGTTGGTTCACGAAGGTGATACAGCGGGAACGCCACGAGCAATACCACCATGAACACCAAGCCCCATGTGAGGTAGCGATCAAGGCTGCGCTGCAACCACGCTGGTTCTTCGAGCTGGGGTTTGCGACCACGATCTGGCATCGCCGTCACCCGTTCCCGGCACAAGCCGGGCCCTTCGGCTCGGTACGAAACGCTGAAGCACCGCGGTCGGGACCGTCGATGCGCTTGCTCGTATCGACGACTAACTCATTGTTCTCGATCGTGAGTGGATGTTGATCCATGCCTCGCGGTGACGGCCCAGTGACCCACTCGCCGCCGATATCAAACACCGAGCCGTGACATGGGCACTCGAACTGCCCGGAGCTTTCGCAGAATGGAACACGACACCCAAGGTGCGGACACTTTTGCGACAGCGCAAACAAATGGCCGTCCGCGTTGGCCACCCAGAGCCGCCCCTGGTTCACGAAGGTTGCGGTTCCCGGCTTGAAGTTCGCTGGATTGCCCAGCTTCATCTTGCCGGTGGCACCTACTGCGGTGAGCGGCCGAAGCAGCTCCCACGATGTCCATCCGGCGGCGAGAGCAAGCAAGCTGCCGCCAAGTCTCCATCCTGCACGAAGCAGGTTTCTACGTGTTGTGGCCATGATCGTTCCTCACATCTCCAAATACGAGTGCTGCCATGGCGGCACGAACTCCCAGCCGGGGCCTCTAAACAGAGCACCGATCACGGTGAGCGTGACCGCAATAATCAAGATCGTTGCGAAGACGCATACCGCCACTTTTCGATTCCGTGATTCAGTGGCTGGATTCCGATCGAAATACGGCAGTAACGCCAACACCAGCAACACGCCTGCTGGCACGAAGATGCCGGCGATGAGTGGGTCAAAGTGCGACAACAACTCTTGAAGCCCAACGAAGTACCACGGCGCCTTCGCCGGTTCAGGGGTCAGGTTTGGATTCGCAATGTCACGAAGTGGCGCAGCAAACGCCACACCAAGGGCAATCACCGTAGCTACCGTGCCGAGCCCCACCACAGCGTGACGCACCAACAGATGCGGCCACGCAAACACCGTGTCATCGGTAAGACGTTCTTCGGCGGTCACCGACTCGCGATCAACCACACCAAGCAGACGCACCCGATCGCCATTGTCGATTGCTCGAGCAGTACACATCGGTAACGACGGCGTACGAGCCGCGGACTCATCAACGGCCTCAGTTGCGCCCTCAGCGAACGCACCAGCGCTGCCACGTTTCACTGCAAAGCCATCCTTGCGAACTCGCCAGATGTGAACCATCAACATCATCGCCAGGGCCAGCGGCAGCACCGCAACATGCAGCGCATAGAACCGCTGCAGCGTGGCCTGACCAATCTGTGGGCCGCCGATGAGCAGGTCGGTGAGGACGCCGCCAACCACGGGCACGTAGCCCACAAGGTTGGTGCCAACGGTGACCGCCCAGTAGCTCAGTTGGTCCCACGGCAGCAGGTAGCCGGTAAACGAGAACCCGAGGGTGATCGCAAACAACACCATCCCGATGACCCAGTTGAACTGTCGGGGCCGCTTGTATGACCCGGCAAAGAACACCCGGATGAGGTGCAACACGACCACCAGCACCATCAGGTGCGCAGACCAGCGATGCACGTTGCGGATGAGTTGGCCGAAGCCGACTCCGGTGCGCAGCTGCTGCATGTCGCCGTAGGCAGACGTAACCGACGGTGTGTAGAAGAACATCAGGTACACGCCCGTCACGATCAAAATGGTGAAGAGCACCGTGGCGACATAGCCCAAGCGCCACGAGTAACGCAGCCGCAGCACGCGGCGTGGCACCTTCACCGGATACACGTGCAGGAACACGTTTGAGAACCCCTGCAATGCGCGACCGCGCGGGGTGTCGAGTTGCGGATGCCGGAACACCGAGCGCCATGCATCGGTATGAGTGACTCGCTGCCACCGACTTTCTGGAACCGGATACACATCGGGCTCAAGCGCGTCTCGCAACTGCTCGCCACTTCCGGCTTCTTGGTCAATCATGCAACAACCTCTCTGGCGTGAACCATCAACAGGGCACCGGGCGGGCATCGGTTGACGCACAACCCGCAGCGAATACAAATCTCTTCATCGAGCAACAGCGCCGACTGGGCTGAGGTTCCGTGGCCGGCGTTATCGGCACGCACAATCGAGATGCAATTGGTAGGGCAAACATCGACGCACAACCCACACAAGATGCACAGCTCAGCTTTGAGCATCACGTTCTCGAAGCAACGCAGACAACGCAACCCTTCGAGAACCGCATGGCCCTCGTCATAGCCGGTCTCAACTTCGGCAAAACCGATGCGACGATCGTTCGGAACGCTCGGCACAACCACGCGAGCAATGGCGTCGTAACCGGTGGCCATGCGCCTGAAGTTGGGCTTCGAGATCAACTCGATGCGCACCACATTTGCATGGCGATGTGCACCATCGGCGACCTGATCGATGCCAGACAACGCTGCATGAACCGAGGCGGCCGCCTTACGTCCATCAGCGATTGCATCGATGAGGTTTCGTGGCCCGAACGCAACATCGCCGCCGGCCCAAACACGAGGATTACTCGAGCGCATGTTCGCATCGACCGCTATGCCACCGAATCGATTGCGATCGATGTTGCCGTCTCCAAGGAAGACGACGTCGGGTGATTGGCCCACCGCCAAGATCACTGTGTCGGCCTCGATGATCGATTCGGTTCCCGGCGCAAACACGGGAGCGAAGCGATGTTGTTCGTCGAATACCGACACAACCTCGATCGTCTCAAGGCCAGCCACACGACCCTCGCCCACGATGCGATGCGGTCCGCGTCGGTAGACGATGTGGATACCTTCAGCTTCAGCTTCTTCAATCTCTTCAAGGGCTGCGGGCATCTCGGCAAACGACTCGAGGGCCACGACGGTGACGTGCGAAACTCCGGCGCGCAGCGCAGCACGGGCCGCATCAAGCGTTGTCGTGAGGCCTCGCCGCGCATCGTCGCCTGCGCTCTGGCCAAGCACAACGGGCGCAGGGGCGGCCTCGTCGTGCGCCGACGCACGAAGCGCTGTGCGAGCCGCATCGAACGCAACATTGCCTCCACCCACGACCACCACTCGCGAGCCCAGCTGCACGCGGAACCCTTGGTTCACGTTCAGCAAGAACTCAACAGCTTTGAACACACCATCAAGGTCGTTGCCCGGGATGTCGAGGCTCCGGCCGCGCGCCGTTCCAACGCACACGAAGACTGCTTCGTGCTGCGCAAGGAGTTCGTCGAAGCTGACGTCGCGACCGATGCGACAGTTCAATCGAACGTCGACTCCGAGGTCGATCACCGCGTCGATCTCGCGCTCGATCAACGGACGCGGCAGGCGGTACTCGGGAATGCCAAGCACCATCATTCCACCAAGCCGCGATTCGGCTTCGTAGATGGTGACTGCATGACCGGCGAGCCGGAGATCATGCGCTGCGGCGAGGCCGCCAGGGCCTCCACCGATGATTGCTACTGACGAGCCACTTACTGCGGGCACGGGGCCGTGGCCGTCGTGCCATGCTGCCGCGCCCGCAAAACTTTCGACGCCGTACCGCTCGCTCACGAAACGCTTCAACGCTCGGATCGACACGGGCGAATCGAGGTTGCCGCGTCGGCAAGCCGCCTCACACGGCGCCGCACACACCCGTCCACAGATCGAAGGGAAGGGGTTGGGACCCCGAGCAATCATGTACGCATCGCGAAACCGGCCCTCAGCGATTGCGGTCACATATGCGCCGGCGTCGGTGTGCACTGGGCACGCTGCCCGGCACGGTTCGTTCTCCCAAAGCCACGCGGCATCTGGAATAGGTGGTGGAAGCGCCATCAAATGATGCGACTGCTCTGAAGGCGACGAAGCCCCCAGAGCAGTCCCGTTAATGAAGCCGCAAACCAGCCAGTTGCGAGGGCGACACGGCCGCCACGCTCGAAGCTCGTGACCTGCGAAAGAATGAGATCAGGAACAACCACGAGCAACGCGAAGGCGATGCCAACGATGACAACGCCACTGACAATGGCTCGCAGCCAGGTCATCCGGTAACCGTGAAGGCAGCGCGCATGCCCTGTGCGTAATGCTTCTCAATGTTGCAGACGAGGATGTACTTGCCCGGCTTTAAGTCGAGCGTGACCGTGCCAATTTTGCCGATGTCGGTCTCGCCGACTTCGCCAACCGTTGTGGCTTCGCTGACCTTGTTGGTGGCCGTGTCTACGGCCAACGCGTCGATCGCCTCGTCGGTCTTCAAGACAACCATCTCATGCTTTTTGGTACCCGAGTTGGTGAGCGTGAACGTGGTTGGGCCAGCAGCCACTGTGACGGGTTCAACCTTGAGGAATTGCGTAGTGTCATTCGTGTCACCAGCTGTCACGGCTACTGCAGTACCTGTGTCGCCTGCTGGAACAGTGACACCGGATGGCGCATCTGTGGCGGTGGTGACCTTCTTGTCGCTGGAACAACCAGCGAGAGTCGCCAGACCAATGGCTACCGTGGCAGCCAGCCGTATACCTCGACGCATATGAACACTCCTTGTTGTAGGTGCCTCATTCATAACAAGGCACACGCTGGCCAAATAGGGCCAAAAGTCCCGACAAGTCCCACCGAAGCAACAAGTACTGAACCCGACAAAGTCGGCATGCAGCCAGCTCGCGATTACTGGTCACGTGCGGCTGACAGAATGTCGCGATGAATTGCTCGCCGTCATGCTCGTAATCGCCGACGACATCACGGGTGCCGCCGACTCAGCCGCTGCGTTCACAGCAAGCGGACATCGCTGCGTCGTCTCGCTCGATGGTTTGATCACTCGTAGCGACAGACCACCCGACACCATCGTGGTCATCGACACCGACAGCCGCGACATGCATGCCTCCGACGCGTTCGCCGTAACGTCCGCAGCGATCAGCCGACACTCGCCTACTGAGCTCTTCATCAAGATCGACTCCACGCTGCGCGGCAATATCCGCGCCACCGTTGAGGCCACGGTGTCGACGTTGTCGGCGCTGAAGAGAGAGCCCGATCGAATTCTGATCTGTCCCGCATTTCCGCAACTTGGACGAACCGTCGTGAATGGTCGCGTGCACGTGCACGGCGTGCCACTCGACGGCGCCGACCTGTGCGAGCTCTTCGATGGGTTACGCACCAAAGGCCGTGTAGAAATCCCCGACGTGCAGACCGACCACGACCTCGCCATCGCTGTCGGCTCTGCTCTCGGCACCACGTTGTGGGTGGGTTCGGCGGGGCTCGCCCGTCACGTCGGTGCATCCATCGCTGCGAACGATGCGGCGCTGCACGACGGCGAAACGATCGCAGCCGCTCGGCGACCATGCTCGAGAGTTGTTGTCATCGCTGGCTCGCAACACCCGAGCACTCTCGAACAAATCGACGCGCTCAACCCGTCGACAAACATCGCTGCGTTACATCCACTCGATCCCCAGTTCAGCGCCCGCGCTGATCAGGCCGCTCGCGGCGCCGATGGCCTCGTGCTCACCGGCGGCGCTACAGCCAGAATTGTGCTCGACCTCCTTGAGGTGCGATCACTCGATGTTCGCGGTGAGGTCGAACCCGGCATCGCGTGGTCCACCGCACGCAGCCGTTCCGGAGACATCACCGTGGTCACCAAGGCTGGCGGATTCGGCAACACGCTCGCGCTGCAACGCGCCGCCGACTTCCTCTCGCGGTCATAATGACGTCGTGCCAATGACCAACCGTCCCATCATCGCGATCACGATGGGCGACCCCGCCGGTGTCGGCGCCGAGGTCATCGTCAAAGCATTAAGCCACCCAGAGGTCGCGGCGATGTGCCAGACGGTGGTTATTGGCGATGCAAGTCGGCTCACTCTCGCCGCTCAACTGTGCGGCCTCTCGCCCCAGATCCGCGTGGTCGCCGAGCCATCCGAACTCAGTACGGCCAGAGACCCATCGACCATCAACGTGATCGATCCCCAAGTCGTTCCCGCCGCACTTGAGTGGGGCGTTGTATCTGCGCTTGCGGGCGAAGCCGCCTACCGCTATGTGGCCATCGCAGCACAGTTGGCCATCGCTGGCCTCGTGCAGGCCATCTGCACCGCTCCGCTCAACAAAGAAGCGCTCCACGCCGCTGGTCATCAGTTCCCCGGCCACACCGAACTACTCGCGCATCTCACCGGCACCGACGAAGTGTCGATGATGCTCGAAGCCCCCGGACTGCGCGTGGTGCACGTGACAACGCACATCGGCATTCTCGACGCCATCGATCGCATCAATCCGGCGCTCATCGAACGCACGGTTCGCCGTACCCACAGCACCTTGCTTTGCGCTGGCATCGATATTCCACGTTTCGCGGTCTGCGGCATCAACCCGCATGCGGGTGAAAACGGGTTGTTCGGTCGCGGCGAAGAGGCCGACAAGATCGTGCCAGCCGTAACCCAGTTGCGATCTGAAGGCATCGATGTCGTCGGTCCGCTACCGGCCGACACGCTTTTCTATCGCGCTCGCCGAGGCGAGTTCGATTGTGTCGTCGCGATGTATCACGACCAGGGCCACGGCCCGGTGAAAGTGCTCGGCCTCGAAGCCGGCGTCAACATCACCATTGGTCTGCCCGTGGTGCGCACCTCGGTAGATCACGGCACAGCGTTCGACATCGCGGGCACCGGCGTTGCCGATGAGCGGTCAATGATCGAGGCCCTCAAGCAGGCCGTTGCACTCTCAAGTCGTTGAGGTGTGGCCGCTTCGAGTCGATCGCGAAACTGCCGAACCCGAGCGGCATTATCAGCGCCGTGTAGGGCCACCGCCGATACTCCAACTACGGTGACCCACATGAAGTCCCTCTGCGCCATAGCCGTGTTGTCCATCAGTTTGATGGCATGTAGTTCAAGCCCCTCATCAACATCGGGTTCCACCGCAGCGTCGATAGATGCATCTGCAACTACGTTGCCGGCCGACACCACGCCACCCACCGAGGCACCACCCGCAGAGCCACTCACCATCGATGAGCTCATCTCGATTGGTCGCCCCATCGTGCTTGCACACGCCGGCGGCAACGACGAGCACCCGCACTCCACTCCCTACGCCTATGCCGACAGTGTGAAGGCGGGTGTCGACATGCTCGACTTCGATGTGCAGCTCACCAAAGACGGCGTGCTTGTGGTTCAGCACAACGAAGACACCGGGGCGAACACCGAACTCAACCTCGTCATTGCCGACACCAACTACGCCGACCTCGCCAAGCTCGACAACGCATATTGGTTCACCAAAGAGTGCACCTGCCACGACAAGCCCGAAGCCGACTACATCCTTCGCGGCATGCGCACTGGCGCTGTGCCACCGTTGGCGGGCTACACCCCCGACGACTTCATCATTCCGCGCTTTCGAGACATCGTGGAGCGCTTCCCCTCGATGCCGTTGAACATTGAGATCAAAGGCGTTGGCGAACCGGCGCTTGCCGCTGCGAAAGTACTCGCTGGCGAACTCACCGAGTTGAATCGTCTCAAGAACGCCGTCGTCACCTCGTTCAACGATGACGTCGTCGCTGCCTTCCAGAAGCTTGCCCCGACGGTCGAAGTCACTCCGGGCCTCGGGCTGGCATCGGCCTTCATCCTCAACAAAACCCCTCTGCCCGCCGGCATGCGTATCTTGCAGCTGCCCCCCGACTACTCAGGCGTGCATGTGCTCAGCCCCGAAAGCATCGCGCTCAGCAAGGCGTCCGGCTACGTGATTTGGGTGTGGCCCGACGATGGCAAGTGGGAGAACCTCGCTGGCTACAGCGAGTTGCTCGCGATGGGCCTCGAGGGTCTCAACGGCAGCCGCCCCAGCGAAGCGGTGGCAGCAGTGAAGGCGTTCGTGCCCGGCTGAGCTACATCGTGATCACGTCGAGCACCGCTCGAGCGTGCATCAACATCATCTCTGGGGTTACCTGATCCGAGCCTGGTAGCTCCACCAAGAAATTGGTGGCCTGAGGCACGGCTGTGTTCGCGAACTTCGTTGCCGTGCCGGTGCACATCTGCGTGCACGGCACGCCGCCAGTACCGAGACCCACCAAGGTGCTATACCGCAGCGGTATCGCCTTACGGCGCCCACTGGTGGTGATCACGTGGGCGTCTTGGTGGTACCAGATACCGATCGAGGGCTGCACGAGTCGAATGAAGTTCTCGATGGCTTGGCTCTCGGGCTGATCGGCTGGCTGCTCACCGCTGTACTGACCATGCGCTCCACGCGCGATGTAGCTCCAGCCCGATTCGAAGTTGCGGTTCAGGTCGACCCCGTTGGCATTCTGACGGGTGTTCATCGCTTGGCCATCGGGATTGATGCTGTCGACGATCCACAGGTCGATCCCTGCCGGGGTGGGCATCGTTCGAAGATCAGCCGCGACAAGTGCGCCCTTGTTTTCATCACCATGAATGACGCCTACAACGAGCACTACGCGACCGCCCGGTGTACCCATGCGATAGGCGGTGATGTCGCGCCCTTGCACCGACGCACCGATGACGCGTTGCTCAACAACGTTGGGCGGCACCGGAGTGCCAACTGAGCGGCGAATGCCAAGTGCTGCGGCAGTTTGCGGGCCAACGATGCCGTCGGCAACAAGTCCAGCCGACTGTTGGAACGCCTGCACCGCAACGGTGGTTGTCGCCCCAAAAAACGGATTCGGCCCCACAACGCCGGTATAGCCACGCAGCCGCAATGTGGTCTCAAGACACCACACCTCCGATGCGCGAGTGCCCTGGCGCAACGTGATGCCAATTGTGCACGGCGCAGCCGCCACTGCAGCAAGCTGCGCTGACTGCGGTAGCACGAGTGCAACGGAAGCCATCAATATGGCGGCACCAAGGCGGGTCGAGCGGCGCAGCATCACGAGATGACGATGAAGCCAGTCATGCCGCTCGCCGAGTGCGCAGCGCATGGAATCAGAGTGAAGCCGGAACAGCCAAGCGCCGCTCGGCGCGCGCCGCAAGGTTTTTGGCTAGCTGGCCGAGACGATCGATGCGCTTCAGCAACGCTTCACGCGCCCGTTCGGCCGCGGCAGTGAGGTTGGTCAGTTGCTCGACCTTCCAGTGATTCAGGATCACGGGTACCAGCACCTGCTCGTGGAAGATCGTGGCGTCGTAGATTCCAGCGCGGGCGATGGCAGCACTGTGCCGATCGAAATCGACAATGCCAGTGCCCGGCATCGCGAACGTGCGCACCACTTCCTCGGTGGCGATCATCATCTCGGACGGATCGAGCTCAAACGCTGCCGTCGCAAGATCGCGGTAGAAGAGGTAGTGCAGGTTCTCGTCGGCGGCGACGCGAGCCATCACTTCGTAGCCGCGACGATCACCGATGATCTTGCCCGTGTTGCGATGCGCGATTCGCGTCGCGAGCTCTTGCAAACTCACATAGATCACGCCGATGATCGGCGACGAAGGAGTGGGTACTTCGCCGGCCGATACCTGCGCCATGCGGCCACGCTCGAGGGCCACCGGATCGATTGCGCGAGTGGCAGTGAGGTAATCGCGCATCACGATTGAGTGGCGCCCCTCTTCGGCGGTCCAACGCCTGTTCCACGTGCCGAAGGCGCCGTCCATTGTGAACATTCGCTCGATGTCGCGGAAGTAATACGGCAGGTTGTCTTCGGTGAGCAGGTTCACAAACAATGCGCTGCGAGCGGCCTCGGGGAGCTCAGTGCCATCGAGATTGCAGTCGGCAGGCGACCACTGGTATCCAGGCGGAAAGTCGTGGCCGCGGTCGTAAGGAACCAACTCGTGCGGAAACCATTCTTTCGCTGTCGCGAGATGCCGGTCGAGCAACTTGCCGGCAACCGGTTCGAGTTCAGCGAGGAAGGTCTGTGGGGTCACAAAACGCAGCCTACCTACTGGTAGGTAGATGGTCGAGTCACCTGTCGATGAAATTACGAAAGTCCTTAGCGGAACAGGTCCCGGCTCTGATCACGAAGCACCGGTGCAATTGTTGCCGTATCGTCGCGCTCCCACTGGTAGCCACGCACCACAGCCAGCGGCACCCGGCTGAGGTTGCCCTTCACCAGTTCGGCAGCGCCGGTGAGTTCATCGGCCACGCATAACGCCTGCACCTTGAACTCGTGTCCGTGCGGATCGAACTGGCCGATGTAGCTCAAAATCGGCTGCATGCCAGCGATGCCAATGGCGATGTCGGTTTGTCCCTCGCGCCACGCACGGCCGAATGTGTCGCTGATGATCACGGCCACATCGAGGCCAATAGCCAAGAGGCCAGCGCGAATTCGGCGAGCACTGTCATCGGAGTCGAGTGGCAGCAGCACAGCACGACCGTGAGCTCCGCTGCTCGACTGATCAACACCGGAGTTCGCGCAGACGAAACCGTGATGGGTTTCGGTAATGAGGATGGGTCCGATCTGACGCACCACACGCTTGGCTTCGCGCAGCACAATCTCGGTGACGGCGGCGTCCTTATCCCACTGCTTCGACCACTCAAGCGCGTACTGCGACGGCGTGATGTCATCGAGCTCAACCGTTCGGCCCTCAGCTTTCGAAACGATCTTGCTCGTCACGATCAACACGTCGCCGCTCTGCAACGGAGTGCCCGCATCGCTCGCGGCGCGTGCACTGATATCGGCCAGATCAGCGCCCAGTTCGATCTCTCCAACGCCGCCGATACCAAAGATTTCGAGACCACTCATCCCGTGAGTCTTGCCGATGAGTGCCCCGCTGCCACAACAATGTGGCGCCGAGGCCATAAAGCGGTCAACATGTCACCGTGATTTCCGACATCTTCGATCCAACGGCGTGGCACACGGTTCCGGAATTTTCCTTTACCGACATCACCTATCACCGAGCCAAGGCTCACGGCACCGTGCGTATCGCGTTCAACCGGCCCGAGGTGCGCAACGCGTTTCGTCCACACACGGTCGACGAGCTCTACATCGCACTCGACCACGCGCGCATGAGCACCGACGTGGGCTGCGTGTTGCTCACGGGCAACGGACCATCGGCCAAAGACGGCGGATGGGCATTTTGCAGCGGCGGCGACCAACGCATCCGCGGTCGCGATGGCTACAAGTACACGCTGCCCGAAGGCCCCGACGGTGCCGCTGGCGAGACCGCCGCAACCATCGAGCCAGGCCGCGCCGGACGACTCCACATCCTCGAGGTACAACGCCTCATTCGCTTCATGCCCAAGGTGGTTATCTCGGTGGTGCCCGGTTGGGCCGCCGGCGGCGGACATAGCTTGCACGTGGTGAGCGATCTCACCATTGCCAGCCGCGAGCACGCTCGGTTCAAGCAAACCGATGCCGATGTCGCCAGCTTCGATGGCGGATTCGGTTCGGCATATCTGGCACGCCAGGTTGGCCAAAAGTTCGCCCGCGAGATCTTCTTCCTCGGCGACGAATACACCGCCGACGACGCGTACCGAATGGGCATGGTCAACGCTGTTGTGGCCCACGACGAACTCGAAGCCACTGCGCTCGAATGGGGCCGCAAGATCAACGCAAAGAGTCCCACAGCGCAGCGCATGCTCAAGTTCTCGTTCAACCTCATCGACGACGGACTCGTGGGCCAGCAAGTGTTTGCAGGCGAGGCAACACGTTTGGCCTACATGACCGACGAAGCCCAAGAGGGCCGCGAATCGTTCCTCGAAAAGCGCGACCCCGATTGGTCCCCATACAAGTGGCTGTTCTGACGGCCGTTCAATGATCGTCATCGATGACCCCGATGACGGGCGCATCGCCCAGTTCCGAATGCGCGAACGTGGCATCAACACTCGCGCCGATAGGCGTGAGCAAACCGGAGCCGGACTCTTTGTTGCCGAGGGCGACCTCGTAGTCGCTCGGGCTCTCGACGCCGGCTACGAAGCCGTGATGGCGTTCTTCGATGTTGCCGCTCCCCCGCCTGTGATCCAGCGCTTCGATCCCAAGGTCGAGCAATACGCGGGCACCGAAGATGTTCGCCGCGCCGGCATGGGCCTCGGCGTACCGTTATCGATCGTTGCGCTATTTCGACGACCGCCGCCGCTCGATCCCAAAGCACTTGCAGGCGGGCACCGCATCGTGGCGCTCGAGGCCGTCGACAATCCCGTGAACATCGGCACTGTCGTGCGCAGCGCCTCGGCGCTCGGCTGGAACGGGCTACTGCTCGACCGCACGAGCGCCGATCCATTGGCTCGACGAGCCTTGCGCGTCTCGATGGGTACGTCGTTTGTGCTGCCCTTCGCCCGTAGCGAGTCGTTGGTCGACACCGTGCGAGCGGCCCGCAGCAGCGGCACACTCGTGGTGGCTCTTGCGCTGGCCGACGACGCGATACCCCTGAACTGCGTGTTGCCGGCCGCACACCAACCGGTGATGTTGCTGCTGGGCGCCGAGCGCACCGGACTCAGCGACGAGTTGCTCGACGCTGCCAGCCTTCGCGCCACGATTGCGATGGCGCATGGAGTCGACTCGCTCAACGCTGCGGCTGCGGCAGCGGTGGCGTGTTACGCCCTGCGGCGCTGACGCCAAGACCTCGCTCAGCGTGGATAATCGGCGCTGCTAATCGGCAACCCCGTGTCGTTGCGCAGGTGCTCGGCTGCACGCACGAAGTACTCAATCAACGTGTGCTCGATCTCAGGCGAGGCTCCGCTCAGCTTCACAGCGTTGGACATGTGCAACATCCAATGGTCGCGCTGCAACGGACCAACCGGAAACGGGAAATGCCGCATGCGTAGCTTGGGGTGTCCGCGCTCTTCGGCGTAGGTGGTGGGCCCGCCCCAATATTGAGCTAAAAACAATGTGAGTCGGTGCCGAGCCCCCGAGAAGTCGGGGGCCTCGGGATACAACGGCGCAAGTACGTTGTCGGTCTCGACTCCGTCGTAAAAGTGGTCGACGAGGCGTTCGAAGAAGGCCATTCCACCGACGGCATCAAACACCGACATGGATTCGGCTTCGGATTCGGCTTCGGCATCGTTTGGCATCGCCCCGAAGCCTACGCCGTGACGTCAGGCTGCTTCGGGACGAAACAGGCGATACCGCACGAGATCGATTGGGCGGATCAAGAACGGCGTCGAATCATCGCAGGCATCAAGAATGATCGCCTCTTCGTTGGCCAGGAGCACAATGGCCGAGATCCACACGCCGTCGTGATCGAGTTCGATGACATCGCCAGATTCGATTTGGTTGCTCAGCCGTGTGATCATCAGTCTCTCCTTGAGACGCTGCCTCTATCTCTCGCAGCTATGACCTAGAGCCTCGCGTTCTCTTGTGACGATGGACGAGTCAGAGCGCTGCAATCGGTTCGAGCAGCTTGTGATCTGCGTCACAAAGTTCTGACGCCGCCGTGATCACGAAAATTCAGGGGCTTCCCAGTCGGCAAAAATCTCGGGCAAACCATCGCTCACCTTGTCGACCCACACTGGTGGACGCTTCTCGAGGAAGCTCATCACGCCCTCGCGGCTGTCGGCACTCTTGCCGCGCTCTTTGATGCCACGCGAATCAACTCGGTGCGCTTCCATCGGGTGCGCCGCACCAAGCATCCGCCACATCATCTGACGTGACAAGGCCACCGAAACAGGGGCCGTGTTCTCGGCGATCTCGCTGGCAAGGGCCCGGGCGGCCGCCAACAACTCGTCACCGGGATGCACGCTGCGAACGAGACCCGCATCGAGCGCGTCGTTGGCACCAAAGACGCGGCCGGTGTAGACCCACTCGGCTGCTTGGCTGATGCCCACGAGCCGAGGCAGGAACCACGAGGAACACGCTTCTGGCACGATGCCGCGGCGCGCGAACACAAACCCGAAGCGCGCTGCGTCGGAGGCCAAGCGAATGTCCATCGGCAAGGTCATCGTGACACCGACGCCAACTGCAGCTCCGTTGATCGCTCCGATCACCGGCTTGGTGCACTCAAAAATGCGCAGCGACACCAGGCCGCCGCCGTCTCGTGGCACACCCACTCGGGTCTGCACGTCGCTGCCGCCGCCCTTAAACGTGTCGCCCCCGCCCGAGAGGTCGGCACCCGCACAAAATCCACGGCCGGCACCGGTGACGATGACCACGCGCACGTCGTCGTCGGAATCGACGCGATCGAATGCCTCGATCAATTCACGCATCATCGTGTTGGTGAACGCGTTGAGCTTGTCGGGCCGGTTCAGCGTGATGGTGGCGATGTGGTCGGCGACGTCGTAGAGGATCTCGGTGTACATGGCACCGAAACTAGAACATACGCCGCCCGCTGCCTCGATCGACCCTCATCCCCCGCCAGCAAAGCGTTTGTTGAAGACTTTTGGTCGGGGGTCAACCAATTGTCTTCAACAAACCGAGGATGGTCGACGGAATGCGGATGGTCGACGGAATGCGGATGGGTGACAGGGTGAGACGTCGAGGGGTGAGACGTCGAGGGGGTTAGACGTCGAGGAAGCGGCTGGCAGCAACGCCCGACGCAATCGCGCCAGCGGCCATACCGAACAGCACCACGAGCAGCATCACCAAATTCAAGAAGCTGTTGCTGACCACCAGGGCAATAAACCCATTATCACCCTTGAGTTTCACGACGCCGTTGGTCCACAGACGGTTGAAGAACAGCAGGAAGCCACACGACATCAGCGCTCCGATCAGACCCTGAATGAGTCCTTCGAGCATGAACGGTATTCGGATGAACCAGTTGGTGGCACCGACCAACTTCATCACCTCGATCTCACGTCGGCGAGCAAACATCGCCGTGCGAATCGTGGTCCAAATCAAGATCAGCGCGCCGACGAGCAACAACACCGAGAGTCCTACCGTGACGGTTTGCACGAAGTCGCGCAACTTGCTGATCTGTTCAACCTGATCGCGCGCCAAGACCACCTTTTGCACCTTGGGCACCTCGGCGAATCCGTTCGCGAGCTGCACCAGCACGTTGAGTTGTCCGGCTTTGGGCACCACCTTGAACTCGGTGGGCAGGTTGGCTTCGTTGAGCAACCGGAACGTGGTGGGGTCGGCGGCCAGCAAGCGCTTGGCTTCGGCCAACGACTGCTCGAAGTTGAGGTACTCGAGTTTGCCAACGTCGACAACTGTTGGACTCGACTCGAGTGCACTCTTGATGTTGGTGACCTGATCGGGCGTGGCCGTGGGGCTCACGTACACAATCATCTGCACGCCACCGGCCCACTTCGAGAGCAGGTTGTCGAAGCCGCGCTGCACCAGGAACGTGCCGCCAACCAAGAACAACGACACCGCGCTGGTGAGGATGGCCGCCACGGTGAGCGTGATGTTTCGGCGCAGGCTGGCGCCGGTCTCACGGAACGTATAGGCAAGACGAGACAACATTATTCGTACACCCCGCGGGCCTGGTCGCGCACGATGATGCCGCGGTCCATCTGGATCACGCGTTTGCGCATCATGTTCACGATGCGTTGGTCGTGCGTGGCCATCACCACTGTGGTGCCGGTCTTGTTGATTCGATCGAGCAAGCGCATGATGCCCTCGCCGGTAGCGGGGTCGAGGTTTCCGGTGGGCTCGTCGGCGAGCAAGATAAGCGGACGGTTCACGAAGGCTCGAGCGATAGAAACTCGCTGCTGCTCGCCACCCGACAGCTGGTGCGGAAAGCGGTCTTCTTTGCCGGTGAGACCCACGAGGTCGAGCACTGCTGGCACCTGCTGGCGAATCACGTGCTTGGGGCGACCGATCACTTCGAGCGCGAAGGCCACGTTTTCGTGAACGGTCTTGTTGAGCAGCAACTTGTAGTCCTGAAAGATGTTGCCGATGTTGCGCCGCAGATGCGGCACCTTGCTATCGGGCATCTCGTTGATGTTGCGTCCGGCCACCCAGACAGCACCTTTTTCGGGGCTCTCTTGGCGGTTCATCATCCGCAGCAAGGTCGACTTGCCCGAGCCTGATGGGCCAACAAGGAAAACGAATTCGCCCTTGGCAACATCGAAGGTGGCGTCGCGCAGGGCGGTGACTTCTGAGTTGTAAATCTTGGTGACGTTCTCGAGGCGTATCAACCTGGCTCCTCGGAAGTGGAATACGTACGTTTCTGCCGCCCGCAGACAGCAAAACCTAGCAGTGCCCGGCGGGCCACGGAGGTCACTCTTGCGAACGGCGGCGATGCTGGAGGTAACCCTCCATGAACACATCGAGATCGCCATCGAGCACTGCGGCCACGTTGCCCGACTCGACCTCGGTGCGGAGGTCTTTCACCATTTGGTACGGCTGCAGCACATAGCTACGAATCTGGCTGCCCCAGCCAACTTGTGCCTGGCGCCCAGCAATGCGATCCATCTCGACTTGGCGCTCTTCTTCAACCCGAGCAGCGAGCATGGTGCGCAACCGGTTCATCGCCTTTTCGCGGTTCTGCAACTGGCTGCGCTCCTCTTGTGAGCTCGACACCAACCCGGTTGGCTCATGGATGAGCCGCACCGCCGATGATGTCTTGTTCACGTGCTGACCGCCGGCGCCGCTGGCCCGGAAGACCTCCATGCGCACATCAGATTCGTTGAGCTCAACGTCGGGATCTTCGAGCACTGGCCACACCTGAACCGCCGCAAAGCTGGTCTGGCGGCGGCCTTGGTTATCGAACGGGCTAATACGAACCAAGCGATGCGTGCCGCGCTCGCTGGTCATCAGCCCGTAGGCGTAGCGCCCAGTGAGGGTGAACTCGGCTGAAAGAATGCCGGCCTCGGTGCCCTCGGAGATGCCGTCGATCTCGAAACCGATACCGTGCCGCTCGGCCCAACGGCCGTACATGCGCAGCAGGATCTCGCTCCAGTCCTGAGCATCGACACCGCCGTCTTTGGCGTTGATCTGCACGATGCAATCGAGCTCGTCGTGCTCGCCGGTGAACAAGCTGCGCATCTCGAGTTGCTGCAACGTGGACGCTGTCTTAGCGACTGCGTCGACGAGCTCGGGTTCTTGACTCGCATCGTCAACTTCGCGGGCCATCTCGTGCAGTAGCTCAGTATCGGCGATGTCGCTGGAGAGGCCATCGAACGTGTCGATGTCGCTCTTCACATTCGAATACTCGCCATTGACCTTCTTGGCCAACTCTTGGTCGTCCCACAGATCGGGGCGCGACACCTCGAGCTCAAGTTCGCCGAGGCGGGCGCGCTTGTCGCTGATTTTGAGGTAGGCCTCTGCCTCGCCGAGGCGGCGTCGCAGGTCCTTGATGTCGTCGGAGAAATCGCGCATGAGGGGTGGGTGTGCGATGCCTAGGCGGTGGCGCCGTGGCACACCTTGAACTTCTTGCCGGAACCGCATGGGCACGGCGCATTTCGGGGAGTCTTCGACCATTCGTCATTGACGATGGGCATCGACTTCTGCTCGCTGTGCGCCGCAGAAGCAGCCAGCTCAGGCGAAATCTCGCCGTCGGCGGCAGCGACCTGCGCGGCGACTTGGAAACCCGATGTCTGCACGTTGTCGGCCGATGACTGCTGCACGTTTTGAACGACTGGAGCTGGCTCATCGTTGCGCACCACTTGCACATGCATGACATAGCGAACGAAGTCCTGGGCCACGCCCTTCATGAGCGAGCCGAACATCTCGAAGCCTTCGCGCTGCCATTCGGTGAGTGGATCCTTTTGACCCATCGCCCGCAAGTTGATGCCCTCTTGGAGGTAATCCATCTCCTCGAGATGCTCGCGCCAGCGCTGGTCGATGATCTGCAGCATCACCTGACGCTCAACATCGCGCATGACCTCGGGGGTGAGTTCGGCTTCGCGCAGTTCGTAATAAGCCGAGGCATCGGCCAGCACGAGCTTGTACATCTCGTCGGTGTCGCGACACCCAGCAAGCTGAGCTTCGGTGATCTCGGTGGCCCAGAACGAGCGCAGTTCGGTGACAAGACCGTCGATATCCCATTCGTCGTCGGCTTCGCTGACGCAGTGGCTGTCGACCAAGGTGTCGATTGCATCGGCGAGATACTCGAGCGCAGCCGCTTTGAGATCGGCTCCTTCGAGGATCTGATCGCGGCGCTGGTAAATGATCTTGCGCTGCTCGTTCATCACTTCGTCGTACTTGAGCACGTTCTTGCGAACCTCGCCGTTGCGCTGTTCGACCGTGCTCTGCGCCCGCTCGATGGCCTTGGTGACCATCTTTGCTTCGATGGCTTCGTCGTCGGGCAACGCACGACCCATCACCCAACTGAGCGCACCCGTAGCGAACAAGCGCATGAGTTCATCGTCGAGGCTGAGGTAGAAACGGCTGTCGCCGGGATCGCCCTGGCGGCCCGCACGACCACGCAACTGGTTATCGATTCGGCGGCTTTCGTGACGCTCGGTACCCAGCACATACAGGCCACCGAGTTCGCGCACCTTGTCGCCTTCGGCGCGGCACGACTTGGTGAGCTCGGCAAGCAGTTCGTCGTAGCGAGCAAACGCTGCGGTTCGTGCCGCCTGGAAATCTTCGGGCATCTCTTCGATGGGCAGCGACAACGCGAAGTCGTCGACCATCACGTCGGCCGAATGGCCTTCCTTGAGCACCTGAGCGCGAGCCAGACCCTCTGGGTTACCGCCCAGCAAAATGTCGACGCCTCGGCCGGCCATGTTGGTAGCAACGGTGACCGAATGCAGTCGACCGGCCTGGGTGACAATGTGTGCTTCACGAGTGTGCTGCTTGGCGTTGAGTACTTCGTGGTCGACGCCGCGCTGGGTGAGCAGACGCGAAAGATGCTCGCTCTTCTCGACGCTGATCGTGCCCACGAGCACCGGCTGGCCACGCTCGAAGCGCTCGGCGATGTCTTCGACGACGGCATCGAACTTGCCGGCCTCGCCCTTGTAAATCAAGTCGGCGTGATCGACGCGGCCAACAGGCTTGTTGGTAGGAATCGGCACGACATCGAGGCCGTAGGTGTTCTTCAGTTCGGCAGCTTCGGTAGATGCCGTACCGGTCATGCCGCCGAGCTTGTCGTACATACGGAAGTAGTTCTGCAGGGTGATCGTGGCGAGGGTCTGGTTCTCCTCTTTGATCTTCACACCCTCTTTGGCCTCGATCGCTTGGTGGATGCCTTCGCTCCAGCGACGGCCATCGAGCACTCGACCGGTGAATTCATCGACGATTTTGACCTCGCCATTTTGGATGATGTAGTCCTTGTCGCGCTTGTACAGCTCTTTGGCCTTGAGCGCTACCTGCAACTGGTGCACCAAGTTCTGCTGCACTTCGTCGTACAAGTTCGCGACACCGAGGGCGAGTTCGACCTTGTCGATGCCAGCCTCGAGCGGCACCACGATGCGCTTGTCTTCTTCGACTTCGTAATCGACATCACGCTTGAGCGAACGCACAACCGAGGCAAATCGGTAGTACAGCTTTGCGGCATCGGCCAGACGACCACTGATGATGAGCGGCGTACGCGCTTCGTCGATGAGGATCGAGTCGACTTCGTCGACAATGGCGAAGTTGTGGCCGCGCTGGCTCTTATCGTCGAGCGTGGGCGCCATGTTGTCGCGCAGATAATCGAAGCCGAACTCGTTGTTGGTGCCGTAGGTGATGTCGGCCGCATACGCAGCGCGCTTTTCGATCGGGCGCTCTTTGAATCCAGGAATAACGAGACCCACTTTGAGGCCCATCCACTTGTGAACTCGACCCATCCACTCGGCGTCACGCCGCGCGAGGTAATCGTTCACGGTGACGAGGTGAACGCCTTGGCCGCCGAGACCGTTGAGGTAGGCCGGCAGCGTAGACACCAGGGTCTTGCCTTCGCCGGTCTTCATTTCGGCGACCCAGCCGAAGTGCAGCGCGGCGCCACCCATCATCTGTACGTCGTAATGGCGCTGGCCGATCACGCGGCCAGCAGCTTCGCGGGTCACTGCGAAAGCCTCGACAAGTAGGTCATCGAGCGATTCGCCTCGCTCGATGCGCTGCCGGAACTCGCCAGTCTTGGCACGGAGCGCGTCGTCGGAGAGAGCCGTCATTGAAGTGCTGAGCGCGTTGATTTCAGGAACAAGGCCTTCGAGAGCCTTCAGTTTCTTACCTTCACCGGCGCGGAGGATGCGATCGAGAATTCCCATGCGAGTCGAGATCCTATCGGTTCGGTGGCGACGGGTGCTGTGAGACATGATGTCTGACGTGACCAGTAACAGCATCCGCTCCCGTCAAATCGACACTGTTATCTTTGACCTCGGCGGGGTGTTGATGAGCAACGGCCGCCAGAGCGATCTGGTGCGACGCTTTCCCCCAGATAAGGCCGAAGCAGCATTGCGGGTGTTCATGGGCGACTACGGCGCCGACAACGACCACCCGTGGCATCGCCTCGAGCGAGGCGAGATTGCATTTGACGAGGTTCGTCGCCTCAACCGAATTGGCTTGGCCGAGCTTGGCATTGAGCTTCCTGAGCCGCCTGCCGATGCCAAGCCAGGCGCTGCTCCGATCACCTTTCAGCCCAACGAGCCAATGATCGATCTGGTGGTGCGGTTACGTGAGGCTGGCCTGCGAACTTCGATTCTCACCAATAACGTGCGCGAGTTTCGCGAGCACTGGAGATCGGTACTCGATTACGACAACTTGTTTGACGACATTGTCGACAGCCATGAGGTGGGCTTGCGTAAGCCCAACGCAGCCATTTACGAGCTTGCGCTCACCAGGCTCAATGCCGAAGCACGCCGGTGCGCGTTCTTGGACGATGTTGCATCAAACGTGGCCGCCGCCGAGCTGCTGGGCATCTTTGGCGTTGTGGTCGACGAAGACTGTGCACCAGCGATCGAAGCGGTCGAGATTCTCGCCGGCCTCGCCTGAGGCAAGCTCTCGGGAGTAGCCGCCACAGCGGCGAGCACTACCGAACGCGCACCGGCGGCAAGTAGCGCTGCGCGTGCAGCGAGCAACGTGGTTCCGGTGGTGACCACATCGTCGATGACCAGCACCCGAGGCGGGTTACGTATTGGACGCGATGCAAACGACGGCCCATGCAGCCGGTCGGCACGATTACGACCTGTTTGAGCAGGACCGTGATGACGAAACAGCATTCGCCGGCAGGGCTTGCGCCAGCGAGCCGCGAGCGCTCGAGCCAGGAGCTCGGCTTGGTCGTAGCCGCGATGGTTGGCGCGACGCCGGCTAGTGGGCGCCCACGTGATGACATCGATCTGCGTTGGGTCGATGCGGCGGCTGAGCTGGTCGGCGAGAAAGCTCACGATGCGGCGCCGGTTTCGAAACTTGAGCCCGATGATGAGCTGTTTGGGTAAGCCGACGAACTCGGTGGCCGCAATGACCCCCGAGGCGGTGACTACCGGCGACGACGCGGCAAGAGCGAACTGGCACCGACGACACAACTCGAACCCGGGCTCACGGCACCCTGCACAACGATTGATCAGCATGCGACAGTTGTAACAACAGGGTGTGACAAGGATGGACCTTTCGCTACGGTGCTGGTCGTGGTCTTCTCAAGCAATGCAGCAACGGCTCGCGAATACGCACCCCGCTCGGTGTCAGCCGACTGGTCGAACCGGCTTGCCCGGTGCGCCTTTGGCCTGGCGTTGTTCGGCGCTGGCATCGCATTGATCCTGCAAGCCCACCTCGGCGCAGCGCCATGGGACATGTTGCATCAGGGCCTGAGCAACAAGACCGGCATCAGTGTTGGGGTCATCATCGAGGCAGTGGGCTTCGTGCTCCTACTGCTCTGGATACCGCTCAAACAGCGCCCGGGCGTTGGCACCATCTTGAATGCGTTCGAGATCGGTTTTGTGGTCGATCTCGTTGCCCCACACCTACCCGACAGCGATCGGCTGCTCGTCCGCGCCGGCTACCTCGTGGCAGGCATTGTGATCATCGCCATCGGCTCCGGCTTCTACATCGGAGCCGGATTGGGGCCTGGCCCCAGAGATGGCTTGATGCTGGGCTTAGAGCAGCGCGGGCTCAGCGTGCGTACAGCCCGCACCGCCATCGAACTGTCCGTCGGAATCGGCGCCATCGCGCTGGGCGTGCGGCCCGGCGTCGGCACGCTGCTGTTCATGTTCGGCATTGGTCCGCTAGTACAGCTGACCTTGCCGCCGTTGGCCCTGCCCCCACGCGAAACGCGCAGCGCAATCGAAGCTCGCACGGCGCTTGCTCAATCCTGAAGGTTTGTTGAAGACAATTGGTCGACCCTCGACCAATTGTCTTCAACAAACACGGGGCGCTGCTGTAGCCGCTGCCGCGGCTGGCGAAGCAGCACGCTGACTGCTAGTAGCGGTAACGCTCGCTCTTGAATGGGCCGCTTGGATCGATGCCCAAGTAGTCGGCCTGCTCGTCGGTGAGCTTGGTGAGCTTCACGCCCAACGCATCGAGGTGCAGCAGTGCCACTTTCTCGTCGAGCTTCTTCGGCAACACGTAAACACCCAGTGGGTACTCGGCGAGGTTGTTGAAGAGCTCCATCTGAGCAATGACTTGGTTGGTGAATGAGCAGCTCATCACGAAGCTCGGGTGGCCAGTGGCGCAACCAAGGTTCACGAGACGTCCTTCGGCCAACACGATCACGGCGTGACCGTCGTCGAATGTCCACAGGTCGGTGCCTGGCTTGAGCTCGTCGCGTGTTGCGCCGCTGCGGGCCAGACCGGCCATGTCGATCTCGCTGTCGAAGTGGCCGATGTTGCACACAATTGCGTTGTGCTTCATGAGCTCCATGTGGCCCGCCGTGATGATGTGGTCGTTACCGGTAGCTGACACAAAGATGTCGGCCGACGAAACGATGTCTTCGAGCACGGTGACTTGGTAGCCCTCCATCGCCGCCTGCAAGGCGCTGATTGGATCGACCTCGGTGACCACAACGCGGCAACCCTGGCCGCGCAGCGCCTGGGCGCAGCCCTTGCCAACGTCGCCGTAACCGCACACCACGGCAACTTTGCCAGCAAGCATTACGTCGGTGGCACGGCAGATTGCGTCGACCAGCGAATGGCGACAGCCGTACAGGTTGTCGAACTTGCTCTTGGTGACCGAGTCGTTCACGTTGATGGCGGGGAACAACAGCTCGTCGCGCTCGAACATCTTGTAGAGACGCATCACGCCAGTGGTGGTCTCTTCGGTGACGCCCTTGATACCGGCGGCCATCTGGGTCCATTTGGTGGGCTCAGTGCGCAGGCTGCGCTGCAGCAAGCCAAGCACAATCGCGAACTCTGGGTTGGTTGCCGACGTTGGGTCTGGAACCTCGCCCGACTTTTCGAACTCGACACCCTTGTGCACCAGCAACGTGGCGTCGCCGCCATCGTCGAGGATCATGTTGGGTCCCTGTGGCTGACCGTTGATATCGGCGGGCCAGCTCATCATCTGGTCGGTGCACCACCAGTACTCCTCGAGTGTCTCGCCCTTCCAGGCAAACACCGGCACGCCTTGGGGATCCTCGACTGTGCCAGTGGGGCCAACAGCAACCGCAGCGGCCGCATGATCCTGAGTAGAGAAGATGTTGCAGCTTGCCCAACGAACTTCGGCACCCAGCTCGACGAGGGTCTCGATGAGCACCGCGGTCTGAATGGTCATGTGCAGCGAACCGCTAATGCGGGCGCCCTTGAGTGGCTTCGATGGGCCGTACTCCTTGCGCAGTGCGCGCAGGCCGGGCATTTCGTGTTCGGCGAGATGAATCTCTTTGCGGCCGAACGGGGCTAACGAAAGATCGGCGACGCGAAAGTCGCGCCGCTCAGCGAGTGACGAGGTCATGACAGTTCCTCCAACGGAAACTAAAAAGTGGATGATCTCGGGCCGGGGCCTGCTGGCACCGCATTGATGTCAGCCCGCGTTCGGAGCAGTCTAGGCGATCAGTCGCCAAGGACGACGGCTGATACGTCGAAGAGATAATGGATGTACCCGGCGTTGTTGAACGCGCGGATCTCGTTACTGGCGCCAAGGCTGACCACAGCCATGTTCGGAACGTTGACGCCCTCGGTCACATTGATGTTGCTTGAGAACGGCCTCGTGGCCCCTGCGGGGTACACCGTGAAGAACGTGGACACTGGTTGCGATGGAAACACGCGGCGCAGTTCGGTGCCGGTGAGGTTGCCCAGCAATGCCACCTGGTTGCCGAGTGACACACCGTCGAGCGTGACCGAACCAACGAACTGATTGAAGCCCCACGCCTCGGCTTGGCCTGGCCCGAGTTGCGCATTACCAAACCCGGTTTCGCGAGTATCGAAGGCGCGAAACGGCGACGACAGCGGAATGACCCGACCCAGACGCGGGTGCACGCCGTCGTCTTGGTTCGCCAACATGTAGCCAACCACATCGACAGCCACGTGAACGTTGCCGCCGTTGTTATAGATGCGAATCGCACCATCGAAGTTGGTCACCGGCACGATGACTAAGTTGGCCTTGATCTGGTTCTGGGCGAGGTTCAGGTTCGAGGTGGTCACCTGGCCAACGGGGTCGTCGGGCAACACACTGACGAACGTGGGCACGTTGTTGGGTTCGGTGTTGATGCCGGTGACATTGAGCACCACACCCACGACATTGGGACTATCGGGCACGATGTCGGTGATGGCCGGGGTCTGCGAATCGGCGCCGCGAATAGGCACCCGAATTGTTTGGGCCTGGCCAATGGCGAGCCCAGTTGCATTGAACGATGCCTCACGCGTATCCCAAATGCGCGCGGGCCCGACCGGCATCAGGCGCGCGCCGTTCGTTGCATGCGCGCTCGTGGAGAACCATCCGAACACGTCGATGAGCACGTCGGCGTTACCCGGCGCAACGGTAGACAGCCGCAGCGTGAGCTTGCCACCGGCTCCCACTGTGGCGACGGTGAGGTTGGGCACAGTCTGGCTTGGGGCAAAGTTGACGATGCTTGAGATACCCGCCGCTGCACCTGCGGGATAGGCCTGCAGGTAGCCGCTTTGGGTAGGCGAGGTGACCGTGATGTTGAGCACCACCGCAAGGACGTCGGCTGCCGTGTCGGGGACGCCGCCCTTGCCGAGAATCTGCACATCGAGTGAGCTACCCGCCGGCGTGGTGAGCAGCGGAGCAACGACGGCATTGATCAGCGGATCACGCGTATCGAAAATTCGCGCGGGTGTGAGTGGGTGGTATTCGCCGCCCGCTCCGAGACCAGCGATGGCACCAACGCCGGAGGCAACTCCAACGATGCACGAGGCGCAGATGACGGCCGCGGCAACAACAAACCTCAAGAACCCTCGAACGTTTGGCGTGCGGCCGATGAACATCTACGCAGCAAATGTAGGCGCGATATTGCGCTCTGCGATGAGCTTCGTGAGGCGCTCGTGCTCAGCATCAGAGACGTGGTCGGCCTCGTCGATGAGCATGACCGGAATGTCGTCGCGCACTGAATAACGCAGCTTCAGCCGAGGGTTGTAGAGCGCGCCTTCGTCGGCCACATAGAACAAAGGACCCTTGTCTTGAGGGCAAGCGAGGATTTCGAGCAGGCGTTGGTCGAGAGCCATGGGTAAGTGTCCTTTGGGTCAGGCGCTCGTGATCAGCGCTAGTAGCTCGGCTACATGCTGATCACATTCGTCACGGTTAGGTGCTTCGAGGTTGAGTCGCAGCAGCGGTTCGGTATTTGATGGGCGAAGGTTGAACCACCATGGTCCGCAATCGACAGTGAGTCCGTCGAGTCGGTCTTGCTGGGCGTCGGCAAACGTTGCTGCAACAACATCGAGCACGGTGTTCGCATCGTTGACCTGAGTATTGATTTCGCCACTCGACGAGTAACGCTCGTATGGCTGCCGCACAACCGACAGATCTTGCTGCACGCGACTGAGTTCGTCGAGCACAAGCAGCGAAGCGATGAGCCCGCTATCGGCTCTGAAGTTTTCGCGGAAGTAGTAATGGGCCGAGTGTTCGCCGCCGAACACGGCACCGGTCTCGGCCATGATCTGCTTGATGAACGAGTGACCCACCTTGGTACGCACCGGCACACCACCATGCTCGCGAATCACTTCGGGAACAGCGCGCGAGCAGATCAGATTATGCAAGATCGTGGCGCCAGGATGCTTGCGCAACACGCTGGTGGCCAAGATTGCAGTGGTTGTTGAACCGCTGATGCCCCGACCTTGTTCGTCGACAACGAACACTCGGTCGGCGTCGCCATCGAAGGCGAGACCAACATCGAAGCCACCGCTCACCACGCGTGCTTGCAGATCGCGCTGATTGGCGGGCTGCAATGGATCGGCCGGATGATTCGGGAACGTGCCATCGAGTTCGCCGTACATGATCTCGAGGTCGATGATGGGCAGCCGCTCGAACACAGCGGGCACCACAAGGCCACCCATGCCGTTGGCGGTGTCGGCTACGACGCGCAGCGGGCGCAACTGAGTGGGATCGATAAACGAGACGACGTGATCGACGAACGCCGACATGAGGTCGCGATGCGTTGAGCGACCCGGACGAGCCGCTGGCAACGGACCGTGTCCGTCGAGCACGGCTTGAGCGATTGCTTTCACTTCTTCGAGACCAGTATCGGCACCCACGGGACGAGCACCCGACAAGCACAACTTGATGCCGTTGTACTGAGCAGGATTGTGCGAGGCCGTAAACATCGCGCCGGGCGCATCGAGACGACCGGCCGCGAAATACAACAAGTCGGTTGACGCAAGGCCGAGCAACACAACATCGATGCCCTGCTCCATGACACCACGAGCAAACGCATCGACAAGCTCGGGGCCCGAAGGCCGCATGTCTTGCGCCACCACAATGTGTGGCGCCTTGGTGAACGAGGCGAACGCTACGCCGAGAGCGTGAGCAACATCGGCGTCAAGTTGATCTGGGACTGTGCCTCGGATGTCATATGCCTTCACGATGGCATCGAGCTTCGAAACGGGCTGTGTGTCTGGTCTAGGCATGACAACTTCGCACGCTATCGGCGCAGCGCCGCTTCGTCGACGTAATCGAGGTCTACCGAGCTTGGCACTGGCGGCTCAGGCTCGACCACCGTGACCAACTCTTCGCTGCGATAGTTGATGTGTACGTACTTGCGCAGCACAAACAGCAACACAATGCCCAGCAGAGTGAGGCCGTAGGCAAGGTAATCAGTGTACGAACGGGCGAAGTTCAGCCGAACATGCTTCGAGGTCGGCACCACCACCATCAAGTTTGGAGCAATGCGATACGGCCCCTGCGCACCTGACACCTCCCAGTTCGGGAAGTAGCTCACCTTGACCAAGACAGGCACACCCACCTTGTCGACATCGAAGTTGACCGTCTCATTGCCCATGACCACATTGGAGACAACCACCGGATCGAGCTTCACCGGCTTGATCGCATCGGTTGGTTTGAGAACCGCGACACGATTCGTGGTCACGCGACTCGAGTCGACCTGCGCCGTGATGTGCTGCCAACTCGCTGGCCCGTCAGCCGCCGGGATGGCAGCCCACTCGGCGGTGTTCTGGAACCAGCTCGAACCGAGTTCGAGCCACCGTTCGCGCTGATCGCCGGGGCGCTCTGCAACAACCACTGGCTGCACCGAGAGCGGCACCACAATGTTGCTGTCGGCCACCTCGTAGATATGCCACGGCCCGCTCTTCACGATGAGCGTGAGGCCCTCGGCGGTTTCGGCTTTGGCCACTGCCTTCTCGGTCCACGCCATGTAGTACTTGATGCCGAGCTTTTGAAGGTGCGGCACACCAACGCTGGGGTCGTTGTCTACGTAGCGCAGCTGGCGCACCGGGTTTGAGCTGTTGGCCGACATCGCCGCCGCGGTGAGGAAGTGATACGGAGTGGTGCCCGACGCCTCGAAGAACAACCCCTCGCTGCTGCCGATACAACCGTCGGTCCAATGCGGCAACAGCATCAACGCCATCGTTGTGCCGTACTTACCGTTCTCGCCGTTGTTCTCCCACAGCGCGCGACCACACCCGAACTTGGGGTCCTTGCCGATGGTTTCCATCGCCAGCACCAACGCTCGATATTCGGCGTAGGCGCTCTTCGCTTCGTAACCAGTGAAGTTGTATCGCGACCAACTGTCGGACAAGCCACGGCCGTTGGTGGCGCGCTTTTCGTAGACCACCAACTGGTTGCCGTTGTCGGGCCCGATGGTGAGCGCATAGTGGCCGTTGCTGCGACCAGCACCCCACCAACCCACCTCGAACTCGACCGACAGAATGGTGCCCACCACGACCAAGGCCAACAGCGCTGTAATGGCGCCGCCCATTGCCTGCGAACGACCCGTTGGTAGTGGAACAGCGGTGCCCGCATGACCGGCACGTCGCTCGATGGCGAGGGCACGACCCATGCGGCCGTAGTTGAACACCAGCACCGCAGCTCGAGCGAGTTCGACGACGCCCACCATCATCAGCAGGTACCGAAGCAAATAAATGAACGGCAGCACGCGCGGGTTCCACAGCAGACCGATGACCGGAAGCGAATTCTCGGCGAGGCGAGTGAGCACGGCAAGCGCAAGGAGACACACACCGAGCCACGTGCCCGCACGATGGCGCCGCACAACCGACCCAACCAACCCGATGACCGCGAGCACAAAGATCACTCTGTCGAAGTTGACGTCGAGGTTGAAGAACATCTTCCAGTACGAGTCGTTGGCACCCTCGGGCCGCTTGCCGTACTTCATGTCGGTCATGAACGGCGTGCCGCTCACAAACGGAATCATCCAAAACGACGTGAGCAACATCGCCGGCACCAACACCGCAAGGCCGTAGACCAGTCGCTGCTTGTCGAGAGAGATCAACCACATCAGCGCGACGGCGATGACAACGAAGATGGCGACAATGCCGTGACTCAACACCGCCAACGCGAGGATCACCGCCGTTCGACTGCGCAGCTTGCCGGTTTCTAAGCCGCGAGCGAAGAGGCCAAGGCCAAGCACCGCAAACGACAAGGCGATGCTGAACGAGAACTCACCAGCCATCGTGCTCTTCACGTTGCCGCCGTAGATACTGAAGCTCTCGTCGAGCAAGAAGATCAACGCTGCAAGTGCAAACAGTTCGGGGATCGGAAACACAAAACGCGCCAACCGACCAAATGCCCAACAGCACAGCGGCAGGGTCAAGATGCCGATAACAGCAATGAGTTTGAACGCAATGCCATAGGGCAGAACCACGTTGACCAGCACGATCATCAGCGCCGGGATCACCATGTAAAAGCGATAGAGCGGAAAGCCGTCGTACCACGACGGGTTCCATCCGGAGAGCCGGAAGTTCGACAACAGGTGGTCGCGCAAGTAGGCAGGCCCGAGCACATGGGCGCCCATGTCGCCACCGGTGGGGGTGTTGTTGCTGGTGATGAGATCCCAGTGCACGACGTTGAGGGTGATGATGCCGGCAACCAGCAACATCACAAACGCCGTGAGCGCCTGCACGATGCGCTGGAAGGTCCACGGCGCATCGATCCAGTCGATCGCTCGTCCGAAGATGGCCCGACCAACGCGGCTCACCGGAGCCGGCAACACGCGACGAAATTCGCCATCGCCGCTGGGCGGCGCAGGAACTCGGTCGGCGAACGAGAACGAGTAATCACCCGTGGTTGCCTGCCCCGCAGCGTCGCCGAAATCGAACGGATCTGTCAGCGACAGATCTGCCTCGGTGGGATCAATAGGAACGACAGGATCGTTTGGCTCGGTCATGCGGGCTGCATTCTCGCATCTCGCAACTGTGAACTCATGTCAGACCTCGATCATTCAGCGTGCAACGAGCACTAGGGCGGTGGCGTTAAACGCCATGTGCGCAACAATTCCCGTGCCAAGTCGATTGGTCAACGCAGCACAGCATCCGAGCACCAACCCGAAGGCAAAGAGTCCGGGGTATTCGACGGGCCGAAAGTGGATCAGCGCGAAGAACGCTGCGACTATAAGCACCGACCACACTGCGCTGAAGCGCCGACGCGTGGCGCCCTGCAATAGCCCGCGGTACACAAGCTCTTCGACGATCGGCGCACCAACCACAACCATCAGGATCAGCACGACAACCCACACGCCATTGGCGCGGTCATACAGGTCACGAGCGTTCTGCTCGAGTTGTTTATCGGCAAACGTGTCGGGCCATGTGTGTTGCAGCGGCCAATAGATCAACGGCAACAGGGCCACCTGGCTGAGCACACCAATCGGTATACCCAACAGATCGCGAGTGGCGAATCGAATCGAGTAGTCACGCCCAACGTGACCGGATGCAAAGGCTCGACTCACCACAATGAGAGCCGCGAGTTGAGGCACCCACAGCGCCACCGCCATCGAAGCATTGAGCCAAACCGGCCGAGCGGCAGCAGCTGTGTCGGCCTGTCCGGCGATGCCGAGCACGGCACTAGCCAGAAGGTTTCCCGCAACCCACCCGCCCATCCATGCGAGCACGGCAATACCGACCGTGAGGCCGGCAGGAGACGACGAATGCTCAGCGGCAGCGATGTCGCCAGCGGCGCGAGTGGATCGTCGTTGAGACACAGGGGTCACGGTACATCAGACGCCAGCGGGGCGCGAGGAGGGTGGCTCAGCCCGCGGCTGCGAGAGCAAGATCGGTGCGCGAGCGACGGTCTTCCATGCGCCAGCCATGCGGAACCGACAGGCGTGCGCCATGTCGCTGGCACAGGTCGTAGGCGTGCGGATCTCGTTCGGCCGACAGGTCGTCGAGCCACACGGCCGAGCGGGCATATTGGTAGGTGAGGGTCACGACTGCTGATTCAGCACAACCGGACCGAGAACACTGACGCTGCACATGGCGAAAATATCCGATGACACGGCGCAAGTGGTGGATCTGTATGACGCACCGAGGTGGCCCGAGACCAATACCAAAGCCAGATACACCCTTTGTGAGATTGATGACACAACGCTTGCGAACTTGCTGCCCCGACGAGTTCACCCCGCCCGATTGCACGTAGCATGGCGAAATGAGCAACTTGCCTCCACCTCCACCCCCACCGCCATCCGGACGCGGATCAGGTGGACGCGGTTCTAGCGGCCCGAATCAGCCGGGTCAGGGCCGCAAGACTCCACCCCCAGGCCTCCCCAAGTGGAGCATCGGTCTGCTCATTCTTGTGGTCGTGGGCGGACTCGTGTTTTTCCAAGTGCGCCCGACCACCTCATCAGAGAAGCTCAAGTGGAGCGAGTTCTTGACCCAGGTCGATAACGGCACCGTGAAGCAGATCACCATCGACAACGGCAGCCGCGGCATCAGCGGCGAGTTCAACCCCATCGGCGCCGCAGCGCCAGTGAAGTTCACCACTACGGCCGACACCCAGATCACCGATGGCGTCCTCGCTCGGTTCGACAAGAGCGGCATCACCTACGACTACAAGCAACCAACGAACAACTGGTGGGCGGGTCTCATCACGTTGCTGTTGCCGTTCGCCCTGATCATCGGCTTCTTGGTCTGGATGCAGCGTCGTGCTGCCGGCCAAATGGGCAACGTGATGTCGGTCGGCCGCAGCCGCGCCAAGACCTACTCGGCAGACAAGCCATCAACCACGTTTGCTGACATCGCCGGTTACGAAGGCGTAAAGCAAGAGATCCGCGAAGTCGTCGACTTCTTGCGGATGCCCGAGCGCTTCCGCGAAATCGGCGCACGCGTACCTAAGGGAATGTTGCTCGTTGGCCCTCCCGGCACGGGCAAGACCCTGTTCGCCCGTGCAGTTGCCGGCGAGGCTGGTGTGGGGTTCCTCTCGGTCACTGGCAGCGATTTCATGGAGATGTTCGTGGGCGTCGGCGCAAGCCGCGTTCGTGACCTGTTCCAGCAGGCTCGCAAGATGGGCCGAGCAATCATCTTCATCGACGAACTCGACTCCATCGGCCGCAAGCGCGGCGCAGGTCTTGGCGGTGGCCACGACGAGCGTGAGCAGACACTGAACCAGATGCTCTCCGAGATGGACGGTTTCGAGACCAGCGAAGGCATCGTCATCCTTGCCGCTACCAACCGCCCCGACATTCTCGATCCTGCCTTGCTGCGCCCCGGTCGCTTCGATCGCCAGATCGTGGTGCCATTGCCTGAGGCCGAGGAGCGCGTGGCGATCTTGAAGGTGCACAGCCGCGATAAGCAGATGGGCGCCGACGTAGACCTCGACGTCATGGCCCGGGCGACCCCCGGTATGAGCGGCGCCGACTTGGCCAACCTCGTGAACGAAGCAGCGTTGGTTGCCGTGCGCCGTGGATCAAAACTCATCGAGCGCATCGACTTCGAAAACGCTCGCGACCGCGTGGTACTTGGCGCACTGCGCGAGAGCATGGTGCTGTCGCCCGAAGAGAAGCGGGCCACTGCATACCACGAAGGTGGTCACGCAATTTTGGCCACAGTGCTGCCGCACGGAGACCCACTACACAAGGTCACCATCTTGCCCCGAGGTATGGCGCTGGGCGTCACGTGGAGCCTGCCGCAAGAGCGCCACACCTACTCACGCGAGTACTTCGAAGACACCATCTGTAAGGCCATGGGCGGCCGCGTTGCCGAGATGATCGTGTTCGGTCATCTCAACAGCGGCGCCGCCAACGATCTCGAGCAGGCCACCAACATTGCGCGCCACATGGTGCGCGAGTGGGGCATGAGCGATCGCATTGGCCCAATGGCGTGGGGCAGCCAGCAGCACGTGTTCCTCGGCGAAGACCTGATGAGCGGCGGTCGCGAGTACAGCGACCAGACAGCTCGAATCCTCGACGAAGAGATCTCGACCATGCTGCACTTC